>VYLF01000061.1_pt1 | contig 56918 bp, 47 predicted proteins | sample 5114371 | NCBI WGS metagenome assembly VYLF01 (sample SAMN12291773, study PRJNA351875) | freshwater metagenome | isolation source: freshwater lake | place: USA: Michigan, Kent Lake | collected 2013-08-15 | reverse complement strand
ATGGGAATGGGAGGGGGCGGGGGTACGGCACGGACGGCCACTGGAGGTTACTGCCGGGGGGGCGGGGGGTTTCGGCGCGGCAGTTGCGGTTCATCCGTTTTGAGTTCATCGAAAGGACACCGCATGACACCCGTACCGCAAGCCCCGACCCGGACCCGAGCGCACACGTTGAGCCAGATTCTGGAGCTCAATCCGTCTACTGATCTTGCCTACTTGGGGTCGTTTTCCGACGACGAGTTGGACCACTACCTCGACCACTTGCTGCACTCACAGCACCCCCGGGCCGAGGCCCGGCCGTGGGTTCGCAAGGGCAACTCCCGCGCGATTTCCTCGCGTGAGTCGGACATTTGACGTGCTTCGTGCCTGACTCCCCTCAACCCGCGCGTGGCGCGGGCCGATGGCGACGTTGAGCGATCGGGCGCACCCAGTTTCCGCGTCCACGTGCCGCTGTTCATACCGCAAGGGAGTTTCCCCGATGCCCGCAACCCCCCGCACTGTGCTGTTCCCGTTGGCCGCGATCTGCGCACTTCTCGCGGGCTGCGCGGGGACCACGACGTCTTCGACGGTTGCCTCTGCCGAGCCCGCCCCCACCACCGACGGCACGGCGGAAGCAGTGCCCGTGGGGGAGTCCGAGGAGGCGGCCGAGTGGACCGAAGCACCGGTCGCCACCGCCAACACCTCGCGCGTCACGTTCGCCGAGGAAGGCGCTGACTTTGACCCGTGCGTTTCGCGGGACGGACGGTGGATGGTGTTTGCGAGCACGCAGCACCGCGCAACTTCCGACATCTACATCAAGCGCACCAGCGCAAAGGTGATCACCCAGCTCACGACGGACCCTGCGGATGACGCGATGCCGGCGATCAGCCCAGACGGGAAGCGGATCGCGTTTGCGAGCAACCGGAACGGGAACTGGGACATTTTCCTGATGCCGATCTCGGGCGGGAAGGTGGTTCAGCTGACGGACGATGCCGCGGACGAGTTGAATCCGTCGTGGTCGCCGGATGGGACGCAGTTGGTGTATTCGCGGCAGAATCCGGGCAACTCGAGGTGGGAGATGTGGACGTCGGCGGCGTCGAATCCGCAGACGGCGAACTTCATTGGCTACGGGCTTTTCCCGCAGTGGTGCCCGGTGGCGGCGACGGGCGAGACGGGTGGGGACAAGATTCTCTTTCAGCTTGCGCGCGAGCGGGGCAGCCGTGCGTTCGCGATCTGGACGATCGATTACGCGAATGGTGCTGCGGGGAACGCGACGCAGATTGCTGCGGAGACTGAGCTTGCGCTGATTAATCCGACGTGGAGCCCGGATGGGCTGTGGATTGTGTTCGCGAAGGCGGATGCGGAGCAGGACAACGGGCGACCGGCGGCGAGCGATCTTTGGATGGTGAGTGCGGAGGGTGAGGGCCTGGTGCGGCTGACGTCTGATGAGGCGGTGGCGTTTCGGCCGACGTTTGGGCCGAACAACCGGCTGTTCTATGTTTCCAGCCGCGGAGGGGCGGACAACGTGTGGTCGATGGACGTGACGCAGGCAATTGCGGCGGCATCGAGTGCGCAGAGCGTGCCGACGCTGACGAACGCGGAGGCAGAATCGGCGGATGAGACGCCGGAGCCCTGAGCGTCGGAATTCTGGAGCGCGGATTGCGAGGGGAGGGGGTATGACGCACCTCCGCGCCCTTGTTTTCGCAACGACTGCCTGTTTGCTCTTGGGCTGCTCGCCTGCTCCGAAGGCCGAGTTCGAGGCTCCACGCAACACGATTGCCCCGTACGACACGGCGCAGGGGGAGGTCCTCTGGGCGGTGGCGACGCTCCGGAACGAGTCTGGGGTGAGTCTGTTTGAGCCTGAGGACGTGACGGACAAGCTGATCAAGGCGGCGGAGGAGATCCGGGGCGTGCGGACGATCCCGCAGAACCGGGTGCTTCAGGCGATGACGGCGCTGGGGCTGAAGGGGCTGGGATCGCCGGCGGATGCCCGGAAGCTGGCGGAGGCGTTGGGGGCGGACGCGATATTGGTGGGGACGATCACGTCGTACGACCCGTACACGCCGTCGATTGGGCTGTCGGTCGGGCTGTTCGCGAGGCCTGGGGCGATGATGCCTCGGTCGGCGGGGTCGGTGGATTCGAGATCGCTGACGACGGCGACGACGGACGCGGCGGCGGCGCCGGCGCGGTCACCGAATGCACCGCTGGCGATGGTGTCGTGCCTGCTGGATGGGAAGAACCATCAGGTGCAGTTGGACCTGAAGCGGTTTGCGATGGGGCGGTCGCCGAATGAGTCGGCGATTGGGTGGCGGCGGTATCTGGCGAGCATGGACCTGTACAGCGAGTTTGCGAGTCACCAGGTGCTGGCGGAGCTGATGCAGGCGGAGTGGCTGCGGGTGGGAGCTGAGGGGGCCGGGGCGCGGGTGGCGCGGTCGGACCGGTAATAACTGCGCAATTCGGTAGAATCCAAGGGAACCCCCTATACGGGCGGTCCGAATATCCAATGGGGTGATATCCTGTTGGAAAAGGCGGGGAAACCGGCGGCCAAGGCTGCGGCTGGGGGTGGGAGCGGGGAATTAGAGTCGCGAAATTTCGGGACTGTCCGAAAAAGAGGGATCAAGAAAGCCTCGCAGGTTGCCGAAGTTTCAGTTATCGCCCGCACGCGGTGCGGAAGTCCCTTGAGGGGGGCGATCGGATGTCGGTGTTTCAGGAGTTCGCAATGTCGACTTTGCCCATCATTGACGCGTTCACGACGTACCTCGCCGACGAGCGCCACTTCAGTCCCTACACCGCCCGCTGCTACGGGGCGGACCTGCGGCAGTACGTCGAGTTCATCTCGGCGAAGCTGGGGTTGACGGTTGAGGACGCGAACGAGCGTGCGGCGCACGAGAAGATCGTGGCTGGCGGGAGGCCGACGGCGACGGTGGGCAAGGTGAAGAACGTGACGGAGTACGTGTGCACGATCAACGCGGACCAGGTGCGTGAGTTCCTGGCGCATCTGGGCGAGCAGCAGTATTCGGCGGCGACGATGGCGCGGAAGATCGCGACGCTTCGTTCGTTCTACAAGTGGGCGGATCGGCGTGGGCTTTCGACGACGAATCCGATGACGCTGATCCGGACGCCGCGGCAGGGCAAGCGGTTGCCGAAGGCGATTACGATTGAGCAGATCGAGCGGCTGTTGTCGGCGCCGAGCGACGCGGACGTTCTTGGGCGTCGTGATCGCGGGATGCTGGAGACGCTGTATTCGACGGGTATTCGCGTGAGCGAGCTTGTGGGGCTTTCGGTGGCGGACCTGGATCTGCCGGGCGAGGCGTTGCGGGTTCGCGGGAAGGGCAAGAAGGAGCGGATTGTTCCTTTGGGCTCGCACGCGTTGACGGCGATCAATCGGTACATGGATCTCTTGAAGGCTGATCCGAAGTTTGGCCCGGCGGCGCGGGCCGGGTCGGCGGAGTTGCCGCTGTTCCTGAACAAGCACGGCGGGCGGTTGAGCAGCCGGTCGGTTCGCAGGAAGCTGGACAAGTATCTGAAGGCGGTTGGGTTGGATCCGACGATCAGCCCGCACACGCTTCGGCACAGCTTTGCGACGCACTTGCTGGACAACGGGGCGGATCTGCGGAGCGTGCAGGAGTTGCTGGGGCACCAGTCGCTCAGCACGACGCAGGTGTACACGCACCTCACGACGACGCGGATGCAGGACACGTACAACAAGGCGCACCCGAGGGCGCAAGCCAGCTGAAGGGACACGTCGAACGAATGAACTTTGCCCGCCGCGGAACTTCCGCGGCGGGCTTGTTTTTGACGCGGCGGGAGGGCGCGTACGGTGAGGGGTATGGGGCGGGGAGGAGGCACGATGCATCCGGCGTACGCGTTCATGATCGGGCTGGGACTTGGGCTGGTAGTTCTTGCGGTGGTGGTGATTCGTGGGGCTTTTCGGAGGCGGGAGGAGATTCATGCTGCGCGGGCCGAGAGCGTGAAACAGGCGGCGAGCACGATTCGCGGGAAGATCGCGGAGCAGCTTGCGCCGCTGTTGCCGGGCTTTGAGTACGCGCCGGCGGACGCGAAGTTTCTGGGGGATCCGATCGACTACGTGGTGTTTCACGGGTTGAACGAGAGCAGGAATGGGGGCGGGGATGAGGGGAGCATCGAGGTCGTGCTGCTTGATGTGAAGTCGGGCGGGGCGCAGTTGGGGAAGTACCAGCGGGCGATCGCGGAGGCTGTGGAGCAGGGGCGGGTGAGGTTTCGGGTGGTGCGGGTTGGGGAAGATCAGAATGTCACAATGAAGGATTTTTGCTCGCGCAAACGGGCGGGCGCGGGATAAGCCCGGCAGGATGGCGCGGGTGATCGGCGCGCATACGGTGCTCGTGGCCGGAGCCCTGCGGGACGTGCACGCGTGATGCGGGGGAATGCCGAGGAGAGATGACATGACGACTCTTTTGATGGCGAGCGGCGGCGCGCGGCGTGGTTTGTGCCTTTTTGTGGCGGGCGCTTTGGCTTCGCAGAGTTTGGGGATGGAACCGCCGCGGATCGAGAGCCTGGGAACGCTTCCGGGTGGGCTTGATTCGACTGCGTTTGCGATCAGTCGCGACGGGAACTGGGTTGTAGGGACGTCGAGCACCGCGGTGGACTCTGGCGGATACCGCTGGGGTGCTGGAGTGGGGATGCAGCAGATTGCACCGCCGCCGGGGTTGTCGAGCGTTGGGCCGCTGGGCGTGAGCGCGAACGGCGGGGCGGTTGCGGGCGCGGTGTTTGTGGATGGTGTGGGGGTTCGCGGCTTTCGGTGGACGGGGGCGGGCATGACGACGCTTGGCTCGCTTGTCGCGAATGGAGGATCCTCGGGGAACGCGATCAGCGACGACGGGATGGTCGTTGTCGGGCGTGCGGACACGAGCGATTCGCAGCGGGCGTTTCGGTGGACGGAAGCGAACGGGATGGAGGATCTCGGGGTGTTGCCGGGAACGGGCACGAGCGGGGCGATGGGGACGAACGCGGATGGTTCGGTTGTTGCGGGATTCAGCGCGGGATTCAGTCAGACGAAGGCATTTCGCTGGACTGCCGCGGGGGGGATGCAGGACTTGGGTTCGCTGGTCGCGGGCGGGAGCGCGATGGGGATGGCGATGAGCAGCGACGGGGATGCGATCGCGGGGAACGCGTGGATGCAGGATGGGAATCGTGCGTTCCGGTGGACGGCTGGTGGTGGGATGGAGAACCTCGGCACCGCAGCTGGCTGGTCGTACAGCATGGGCACGTGCATCAGCGGGGATGGGCTTGCGGTGGCGGGGTATGGCGGTGGGGAGTTCAGCGGCGGGGATCGCGCGTTCTACTGGACGGAATCGCTTGGGATGGTGGATCTCAACGTGTATCTCGCCTCGGTCGGGGTCGACATGAGCGGTTGGACGCTGCACTTTGCCCACGGGTTGTCGGCGGATGGGTCGGTGATCACGGGGTTCGGTGAGTTTGAGGGCTCGATCCGCGCGTGGCGGGTGAGCGGCGTTCCCGCGCCGGGATCGGCCGCGCTGATGGGAATCGCGGCGATCGTCACACTGAGGCGGCGGCGGTCTTGACGGAACCTTCGGGCTGGTGCATCGGTAGAAACTCTGGGCACACCATGGTGGTGGGCCGGGAATCTGTCCGTACACGGGAGTTTGAGGATGCCGACGCCGATCGTTCACTTTGAAATCGGGTGTGCAAACACGGAAACAACGAAGAAGTTCTACTCGCAGCTTTTCGGGTGGGAGTTCCACGGGATGGGCGGCGCGGAGATGGTGACGAACATCGGGCCTTCGTGGGACGGGAGTCCGGCGAAGACTCCCGGGATTGCGGGGCACATCAACTCGCTGGGGCATCCGCCGCATCAGTACGTGACGGTGTACGCGGAAGTGAGCGACATCAAGGCGACGTTGGATCAGGTGGTGAAGCTTGGCGGCAAGGTGTGCGTGCCGATGACGGAAGTGCCGAACATGGGGCACTTCGCGTGGTTCTTTGATCCCGAGGGCAACTGCCTGGGGTTGTGGACATCTACAGCGCGATGAACACGGCCGATTCTCGCTGATTGCGAACGAACAACGCCCCCGGGATGAACGGGGGCGTTTTCATGGGCGAAGGATGTGTTCAGCGAACGCGATCGGTGTTGAGAAGGAGCGGGGTGGAGAGGTCGGCGAGGGCGGGAAAGACGATGTCGGCACCCGCGGCGAGAAGTTCGTGGTCTTTGTGCGTGGTTGCGACACCGATGGCGAGCATTCCGGCGGCCTTGGCGGCGAGGATGCCGGCGGGTGCGTCTTCGATGACGGCGCAGTCTGCGGGTGCAAGGCCGAGGAGCTTACCGGCGCGGAGGAAGACGTCGGGCGCGGGCTTGCCGCGGGCGACCTGGGTACCGTCGACGACGGCGGAGAAGTATGGGCGGATGCGGCCGGCGTCGAGAACGAGGTCGACGTTTTCAGGAGGAGCGGAGGAGCCGACGGCGAGGGGGACGTTTGCGGCGCGGAGGGAATCGAGGAGGGGGATGAGGCCGGGCGCGAGGGGGACATCGGACTTGATGATCTCGCGGAAGGCGTGTTCCTTCTCGTCGGCGATGCGGGCTGATTCGGCATCGGGGGTGGCGTCACCGAACATGATGCGGATGCAGTCGGGGTTGACGCGGCCGAAGCATGAGAGGAAGGTTGGGTAGTCGATGGTGACGCCGCGGCGATCGGCGGCGGCTTTCCATGCGAGCCAGTGGGCGTTTTCGGTGAGCACGAGAACGCCGTCCATATCGAAGATGACACCGCTGGCCATGGCGAGGGACTCCGTTGGGAAGGTGGGAGCGTAGGTCAGGGGGCGGGGTCGGCAGCTCGCACCGTTCGGCAGCCGAAGAGACCGCCGGTGGTCTTTCCGGGCTTTCCGGTGAACTTGACGCGGACGTTGGTCTTGCCCGCGGTGAGTTGCGCGGGGATCGGGTAGTGGACGTCGAAGAACTGATTGGGCTGGTTGTTGTTGAGGGTCTGGGTGGCGATGACGGTGTCGTCGATGCTGATATCGAACTCGCGTTCGCCGATGTCGGATCCCCAGTAGGTGCAGACGAGCAGGGCGGCGCCGGTTTCGGGGACTTTCATGGTGAAGGCGAACCAGCCGCGAGGGCCGGCGTCGCGCCAGCGGCGGCCCTGGTGCTCGCCGGCGTTGGTGAAGACGCCATCGAAGGCGTGGTCGCGTTCGGGCTGCATTTCACCGGGTTGGAAGGAATCGACGGTGCGAGCGGCTTGTTCGCGGCGCTCGGCCTCTACGCGTTCGATGTCCGCCTGGCGGAGTTGCCACTGTGAAGGGGAGAGGCGTTTCCAGTAGACGATGTAGTGTTGGTTGGAGACTTGGTAGAGGGGGAGGAGGTTGAGATCGGCGGGGCGGATGGCGTTTGCGGTGCGGAAGTGCTGGGAGGTTGCGGTTGCCGTGATCCATGTGCGCGGGTCGTTGGCATCGGAGACGAGGTGTGGGGTGGTGGCGACGTCGGTTTCGGTGTTGCCGAGATCGCCGGCGAGCACGATGGGACCGTGGAGGATGGCGAGGCGGTCGGGATCATCGGGGGCTGATTCGGCGCGGAGTTCCATGGGGAGGCGAACGCGGACGACATCGCCTGCTTTCCATTCGCGATCGATGGCGATGTAGGAGCCGGGGCGCGAGTCGTTGGTGGGGAAGAGCTCTTCGTTGATGGAGAGCTCGGGCGTGCGTGCGGCCCACGCGGGATGGCGGATGCACAGCGTTGCACGCGTCGGTGCGGTGGTCGTGATGCGGAGCACGGTGGTGTCCGTGTCTGGGAACGCGGTTTCCTGACGGAGGGTGATGCCGGTCTCACGCCACTGCACTTCGCTGGCGATGAACAGGTTGACAAAGAGCGCGGGGGCGGGGTGCGCATCGGATGCGGCGCGGCGGGAGTAGATCGCATCGCCGTAAGAGGCATGGTTCTCCATGCCGGAGCCGACGCAGCAGGTGAAGTCGTCGAAGGGGCGTTGGAAGGGCTTGCGGGAGCCGGGGCGAAGCGGGAGGAAGTAGCAGACGCCGGGACCGGAGGGGTCTTTGGATGCGAGGATGTGGTTGTACAGCGCGCGTTCGTAGTAGTCCATGATGGCGGCGTCGCCGGACCAGGAGTGGAGTTGGAGGGAGAGCTTGAGCATGTTGTAGGTGTTGCAGGTTTCGGTAGTGTTTCCTTCGAGTCGCGCGGCGAGTGTGCGTGGTGGGCCGAGATACTCGTTCATGCTGTTGCCGCCGGTGACGTAGGAGTGGTGCGTGGTCATGGTGGACCAGAAGAAGCGGGCGGCGGAAGCGAGGCGCTCTTCGCCGGTGAGTTCGTACTGGCGGGCAACGCCGATGAGCTTGGGGATCTGGGTGTTGGAGTGGAGTCCCGGGAGGATGTCCTTTCCATCGGCGAGCGGGTCGATGACTTGAAGGTCGTTGAATCGACGGGCGAGGTCGAGGTACTTGGGTTCCTTGGTGATGGCGTAGAGATCCGCGGCGAGTTCGTTCATGCCACCGTGTTCGCAGCGGAGCATGCGGTTGAGTTGTTCGGGGGTGAGCGAGCCAACAACGGAGATGGAGAAGTCGGCGAGCCCGCGCCAGACGTCGAGGGCCTGCTGGTTGTCGCAGAAGCGGTGCGCATCGCGGAGGCCGGCCATCTGCTTGTGGAGCGTGTACCAGGGGACCCAGATGCCGTTGAGGTCGAAGCCCTTGGAGCGGATATCACCCGCGGCAACTTCGGCGAAGGCCTTCTTTCCGCCGGGGATCGCGGCGACGTATCCGGCGAGGCCGGCGCGGGTGTTGGCCTGTTGGCAGAGCGAGAGTTCCGAGACGATGTAGTCGACGCGTTGCTTGAAGCGGGCGTCGCCGGTTGCGGCGTGCATCTTGGCGCATGCGGTGAGGTAGTGGCCGAGGGAATGGCCGCCGATGGTGTCGCGCTCCCAGCCGTCGTAGCCGGGGGCCTTGGGTTCGAGACCCGCTTCGCTGCGGAAGCGAGAGAGGAGACGATCAGGCTCGAGTTCGAGGAGGTAGGTCGCGTGACCGTCTTGCGCGACGAGGAATGGGTTCACGTGCGGAGAGGGCGCGGGAAGCAGACGCACATCCGCGGCGGAGAACTGGGTCACCTGAGGTGCAGGTGGCGCGGGCGACGTGGAAGTCGCGGGCTGGTGGGAAGGCGTCTGCGCGGCGACGACGCTCGCGGCGAAGAGGAGGGATGCCGCGAGGGTGAGGAGCGATGATGGCATGACAGTGCTCTTAGACCTTGAGTGGTTCGGCGATGGGGGAATCGAATACCGGGGTGACGCTGGCGAAGGGGAGTCGGGGGGTGTAGAGGCCGGGGACGTCCTGCGCGGCGTGGTAGACCTTTGTGCCGAAGTAGTTGCCGAGTGCTTCCCAGAGGACGTTGCCGATGTGACCCTGGGTGATGGCGACGTGGTGCGGGAAGTGCTTGAGGAGGATGTCGCGGTAGAGGCGTTGAAGGTTGGGGAGTCGGCACCAGCCGTAGCAGCCGAACGTGACGGCGGGGTTGTCTTCGATGCGTCCTTCGGCGATGACAGCCTTCATGTCACCGTTGGGATCTTGGGTCATGCGGCAGAGCGTGAGGGGGTTGGGCTTGGCGACGAACTCGATCGTGCCCTCGGAGTCTTCGTACTTTGCAGCGCCGGAACTGGCGATGATCTCTTGGACACCGAGGCGAACGGGTGATTTTGCGAAGGCGGCGGGGAAGACGCCGCAGTGCCAGACGTTGACGAGTTCGTCGTCGTCGTTGTGAAGGTTGTTCCAGTCTGCGAGGCCGGCCGGGGAGTCGCTCGCGAGCATGCAGGCGTGCATGGAGATGGTGCCCATGATGTCGGCTTCACACGCCGAGGGCATCCCTTCGTCGCCGAAGCGGCTCATCGTGGTGCAGGAACAGACACCGTAGTTGGCCTGGATGCTGGTCCAGCACTGGATGGCGAAGGCGTCGATCGCGTTGGCCTTTCCCCAGCGGCGCAGGAAGAGTTCGAGCTTGGCCGAACGGACGACGGAGAGTTGCTTGATGGCGCCGGTGTCGGCGTACCCCTGGATTGATGTGATGACCTTGGCGAGATCGGGATCGGTGTCGGGGATTCGGTTGGCGCCGCCGATGGCTTCGGAGAGGTCGAGGGTGACCACCGTTGGCCCCATGAGCTGGAGTTGCTTCTCGTTGAATCGACAGGTCCAGAAGGCATCGGGGCGGGCGCCGATCTGACCGTAGCGGGCGTTGCGAAGGCCGTGAACGACGCGGCAGACGCGGGTGAACCAATCGATGTCGGCTTTGAAGGAATCGTCGGTGGGGAAGCAGATGGGGCGCTGTGCGACGGAGTACGCGGCACCGATCTGGCGGAGGACTTCACCGATCGAGAGGAGGCCGCAGAAGGAATCGCGGCGCTTGGTGGTCATGGTGAGGCGTTCTTCCTCCTGACAGCCGTAGATGAGGATCGGGACGTTGAGCGCGGCCTTCTTCACGCACCAGGCGACGCCCTGTTCCTCCCCGAAGTTGACCGCACCGACGAGGATGCCGTGGACACCTTCGCGGCGGAACATCTCGGCGGCGAGCTCGGCTTCTTCACGGGTTTCGACGCAACCGACCTTGGTCTGCGAGGCGTCGGGGACGACGACTTCGACGCCCATGGAACGGAGGACGGCGATGGTTTGGTCCCGCATCTTCGCGGCGAGTTCCTTGGAGAAGAAGCCGCGGTTGCTGGGGATGAATCCGAGCTTGACTGCTTTGAGGCGTGCCATGGGTGCGTTCCGTGTGAAAGGGGTTTGCGATCAGGGCTGACCGTAGTAGCGATTCGGGCCGTGCTTCCGCTGATGGTGCTTGTGGAGGACGTGGGCTTCGAGCGTTTGGGCGTTGGGTGCGAGGGCGAAGGTGCCGTGCGCGAGTCGGGCAATGGCTTCGAGGGCGATGGCATTCTCGAGGGCCTTCGCGCAGGATGGGCCCCACGCGAAGGGGCCGTGCCCGGCGACGAGAACGCCGGGGACCGCGCCGGGATCGATGGACGCGAAACGTTCGATGATGACGCGGCCGGTGTTTCGTTCGTACTCGTCGAGTTCGGCGGGGCTCAGTTGACGCGTGACGGGGACACTCTGCGCGAAGTGATCCGCGTGGGTCGTCCCGAGGCAGGGGATTTCAAGTCGGGCCTGCGCGAACATCGTGGCGTAGAAGCTGTGCGTGTGCACGATGCCACGGATCGAGGGGAAGGCCTTGTAGAGCGCGAGGTGCGTCGGGGTGTCGGTAGATGCACGGAGGGAGCCGCGGACGGGATTGCCCTCAAGGTCGACCAGCACGATGTGATCGGGCGTGAGCGAGGCGTAGTCGACGCCGCTGGGCTTGATGGCGACGACGGAACGATCTGCGGAGATCGCGCTGGCATTGCCCCACGTCAGCGTGACAAGGCCGCTTGCGCCGAGGGCACGATTCGCGTCGCATACTTCTGCGCGGAGTTGTGCGTCGTCTTTCATGGCGATCTCCGTTCGCGGGCGGCCTGGCGGATGTCGATGAGGTCCTTCATGATGCGACCGAGCGGCTGGCTTTGGTTGGGTAGACCAAAGGCGTCGTGAAGCTGCGAGTAGATCCGGTAGAGCTTCTTGTAGGTCTGCACGCTCGGAGCGTGAGGATGATAGATGCCGGGCTTGGTGCCGCACATCGCGGCCTGTGCGGCGGGGACGGTCGCGAACGCGCCTCCCGCGACCGCGCCGAACAGAGCGGCACCGAGGGCACACGTCTGGCTGGAGCGACTGACTTTCATGGGTCTGCCGGTCACGTCCGCGTAGATCTGCATGACGAGGGGGCTCTTCTCGGCGATGCCGCCGCAGTTGACGATCTCGTCGATCATGACCCCATGCTCCTGGATGCGGTCGATGATCTTGAGCGCACCGAACGCGGTCGCCTCGATAAACGCCCGGTAGAGTTCGGGCGGGGTGGTGGCGAGCGTTTCGCCGATGACAAGCGAGGTGAGGAGAGGATCAACGAGCACGGTGCGGTTGCCGTTGTGCCAATCGAGTGCGACGAGGCCGTTCTCGCCGGGGAGGAGCTTCGCCGCGGCTTCCGAGAGCGCACGGTGGGCTTCATCGCCTGAAGAGAATGCCGCGGGCGCGATGCGCTGCACGAACCAGTTGAAGATGTCCCCCACTGCTGACTGTCCGGCCTCGATGCCATACATACCGGGCATAACACTCTCGGGGACGATGCCGCAGACGCCCGGGATGTCGGCGAGGGGTTGCGAGAGCGGCGCGACCATGCAATCGCAGGTGCTGGTGCCGATGATCTTCACGAGCGTGCCTGGCTTGATTCCTGCGCCGACCGCGCCCATGTGAGCGTCGAACGCGCCGACAGCGACCGCGACGTTCGGGGGAAGACCGACTCTCGCGGCGATGTCCGGGTGCAGGCCACCGGCGCGGTGGTGTGATGCGAGCGGTGTGGAGGCGTAACGCTCACGGAAGCGAGAGAAGCCGGGCGAGAGCTGATCGAGGAACGCCGCAGCGGGAAGGCCATTCCAAGAAGGGTGATACATGGCCTTGTGGCCCGCGGCGCAGATGCTGCGGGGCATGGTGTGCGGATCGGTGTTGCCTGTGATGGCGGCGACGACGAAGTCGCAGAGTTCGACCCAGGAATAGGCGGCGCGGGCGATGTCGGGGTGTGCGCGTTCGCAGCGGAGGGCCTTGGCCCAGTACCACTCGGACGAGTAGATGCCGCCGCACTTGGAGAGGTACGGGAGCGAGAGCGAGGTGGCGAGGGCCGTGATTTCAGCGGCTTCGGCGTGGGAAGTGTGGTCCTTCCAGAGCCAGGCCATCGCGGCGGGGTTCGCGCGGAACTCATCGAGAAGTGCGAGGGCTGTGCCGCGACGATCGACGGGGATTGGTGTTGAGCCGGTGGTGTCGATACCGAGACCGACGACGAGCGCGGGATCGAAGTGCGGGTGCTTGCGAGCGAGGGTGACGGCGGCGGCGACACTGGCGTCGAACCCATCGAGGTAGTCGCGGGGGTGTTGGCGTGCGACGTTTGGATCACGATCGTCGAAGATGACGCCGTCTGTACCGTGGCGGTAGGCCCAGATTGAGGTCGCGATCTCCTCTCCGGTTGCGATGTCAACAACGACGGCGCGAACGGAGTTGGTTCCGTAGTCGACGCCGATGGCGTAGCCGCGGGGAGGAGTGTGGGCGGTGGTCACGCGTGGATCTCCACTGGGGTTGCGGCTGCGGGGGAGACGAGTTCGGGCTCGGCGAGGAGGAACCGATCGGCCGCGGCGGCGACGAGGCCGAGCGTGCGGCGGCGCGGGGCGACGCGGCAGACGAGTTGCCCGAATCTGCCGATGAGGGAGTGCACTCGGACGCGCTGCTCGAACATCGGGCCGATCTCGGGGTGGAGGTTTGGAAGGTCGCCGGTGAGCACGACGTGCTGCGTGCCCACGAGGTTGATAGCGCCAGCGATGACGACGGCCGCGGCGTCGATGGCTTTGGCAAGCCAGGGCTCGATGCCGCGGGCGGAGACATGCTGCGTGAGTGTGCTCCAGGATGCGGTGCGAGAGCGCACGCGGGCGCGGAAGGTCGTGAGGAGGCCGACGCGGGAGAGCAGGGTTTCGACGCAACCGACAGCGCCGCACGCGCAGATTCGGTGGTTGCCGTGAACGCCGGTGTGGCCGAGTTCGCCGGCCATGGGGACGGAACCCCGGAAGAGACTGCCACCCGTCACGAGCGCACCACCGACGCCGTCGCCGAAGTCGAGAAGCACAAAGGAGTCGGGAGCGTCGGCTGCGGCCTGATGGCCGAGCGCGAGCGCCTGGATCTCCTGAACGGCGCATACTTCGGCGCGGAACAGGCGTCCGATCTTGGGCAGGAAACCGGGGGCTTCGATGATCGGGAGGTTGGGCGAGCACAGGACGCGGGCGGCGGCGGCGTCGAGAACACCGGGCACGCTGACGACGACGAAGCCACCGGGCTTGAGCTCGAGCTCGCGGCGTGCGGCATCGATCCTCGCGAGGAGCGTGGAGGCGGAAGCGGGTGTTGCGAACTCGGTGTGCCGGGGCGGGCGATCGCAGGCGAGGGGCTGCGCCATGACGGCGGTGCGGCGAACACCGAGTTCGACGATTGGGATCTCCCGGGATGAAAGGACGCGGACGCTTCGGGCCGGGCGGCCCATGGTGTGGCGTGGAGCGGGGTCCTGAATCGGATCGGCTTCTTCGGCGAGGTGGTCGGCGATGAGATCGTCGACGACTTTGCCGGCGGTCATGGCGGAGAGGCCGGTTGCGCGGGCGATAGCCGCACGGGACATCGGTCCGTGGGAGAGGAGGAGGCGGAAGACCAACCGACGGTTGGCCGCCCGGAGTTGTGATGGATGCACAAACATCCTAAGGGTAGTATAGTATGTCGACGCCTCACGCGGGGGCGGAACACACGGGAGTTGCCATGAGACGAATCACGGGCGTGCTTGCGATGGTTGCGGCCTTGGCGTCGGCGTGCGGGGCGATGGCCCGGCAACCGGGGGAGAGCCTCGTGGTGAACGGGGGATTTGAGGAACGGGAGGGGGACCTGCCGCGGGGCTGGTCGCGGTCGATGTGGGGAGGGAAGGGCGAGTTGGAGGTGGGCGGGGGCGGGCGCGAGGGCGGGGGTTGTGTGGTAATCCGGAGCGAGTCGGGCGCGGACATCTCGTGGTCGACGACGGTGCCGGTGGAGTACAACTCGCGGTACGTGCTGTCTGGATGGATCAAGACGCGGGGCGTAGCAACGGCGAGCGGAGGACGTGGCGCGCTGCTGAATCTGCACAACATTCAATCGGTGCGCACGGAGGCCGTGAAGGGCAACACGGACTGGACGCGGGTGGAGGTTGAGTTTGAGAGCGGGCTCAACGACGCGGTGACGATCAACTGCCTCTTCGGCGGGTGGGGGCTCGCGACGGGAACGGCGTGGTTTGATGATGTTTCGCTGAAGCTGCTGAAGAAGGGGGAGATGCCGTCGCCGCGGATTACGATCGACGCGGGCAGCACGGGAGAGCCGATCAGCCCGTACATCTACGGGCAGTTCATCGAGCATCTGGGGAAGTGCATCTACGGCGGGATTTGGGCGGAGATGCTGGAGGACCGGAAGTTCTTCGACGCGCCGGGCGGCGCGGGTTCGCCGTGGAAGGTGATTGGGGACGCGGGATCGCTCGCGATGCGAAGAGAGGGTGCGTTCGTTGGCGAGCACACGCCTGTGGTGACGCCACGGGGCGGCGTTGGGGGGCTGGTGCAGCACGGACTCGCGGTTCGCGCGGGCAAGAGGTATGTGGGCTCGGTGTGGGTGCGTGGGGAGAGCGCGGGTGCGAGGGCGAGTGTCGCGTTGGTGTGGGGCGAGAGTGACGAGGGGCGTGCGAGCGTTGATCTCGGCGAGTTGAGGGGTGAGTACCAGAAGCACGAGTTCGAGTTCGTGGCGCGATCGGACAGCGACGACGCAAGGCTCGAGATCACCGCGACGGCAGGGTTCGCCGTGGGAACGGCGAGCCTGATGCCGGCGGACAACGTGAAGGGCTTTCGAGCGGACACGCTGGCGTTGCTGCGGGAGCTTGATTCACCGGTGTATCGCTGGCCGGGCGGCAATTTTGTCTCGGGGTACGACTGGCGGGATGGCGTGGGCGACAGGGATCGGCGGCCGCCGCGGAAGAACCCGGCGTGGACTGGGATCGAGCACAACGACGTGGGGATCCACGAGTTCATGGAGTTGTGCGCGTTGCTGAAGACGGAGGCGTACATCGCGGTGAACACAGGACTTGGTTCGGTGGAGAATGCCGCGGCGGAGCTGGAGTACGTCAACGGCGGAGAGAGAACGCCGATGGGGAAGATGAGAACAGAGAATGGGCGTCGCGAACCGTGGGGCGTGAAGTTCTGGGGGATCGGGAACGAGATGTACGGGTCGTGGCAGCTGGGGAACGTGCCGCTGAACGAGTACACGAAGCGTCACAACGCGTTTGTGGATGCGTTTCGGAAGCAGGACAAGGACATCACGGTGATCGGCGTGGGGGCGGTAGGCGAGTGGAGTCGGACGATGCTGCGCGACTGCGCGGATCGGATGGACCACATCTCCGAGCACGTGTACTGGCAGGAGCAGGCTTCGCTGCTGGGGCATGTGATGGCGGCGCCGAGATCGCTGGAGGATATTGCACGGGCGCACCGGGGGTATCGGCGCGAGCTGGCGAACCTGAATGGGCGGAACATCCGGATCGTGCAGGACGAGTGGAACTACTGGTACGGGCCGCACGTCTTCGGCGAGTTGGGCACACGCTACTTCTTGAAGGATGCGCTGGGGTGCGCGGCGGCGTTGAACGCCTTTGGGCGGAACAGCGACATGTACTTCATGGCCAACTACGCGCAGACGGTGAATGTGATCGGTGCGATCAAGACGAGCAGGACGAACGCGGCCTTCGACACGACGGGGCTCGTGCTGAAGCTTTACCGGCACCACCTGGGGACCGTGCCGTGTCACACGGAGACGACGCCGACCATCGACGCGTTGGCGGCGTGGAGCACGGACCGGCGGATGCTGACGATCGCGGTCGTGAATCCGTCGACGTCGGCACTGACGATCCCGCTCGAGCTGAAGGGGGCGGTGCTGACGGGGAAGGGGACGGAGCGCGTGATCAGCGGGGCCCCGATGGCGTACAACGACCCTGACGGACCCCGGCCGGTGGAGATCCGCGAGCGCGGGGTTTCCGGGATTGGGGATTCTCTCGCGGTTGAGGCTTCGAGCGTGACGCTGTTCACGCTTCAGGTAAGATGAACGCGGATCGGCGGAGCTTGGAACACTTTTGCAGAGGATACAGACGATGAAGCGCGCGACCAGACGATCGGTCCTTCTCCTTGCGGCTGCGACCGTGGCGTTTGCCTTCGGGTGTGAGAAGAAGGCGGCGGATCCCACCCCGGCGTCGGGGGAGGGTGCCACGAAGAAGCTGCGGCTGGCGTTCTCGCAGATCGGCGCGGAGAGCGATTGGCGCAAGGCGAACACGGAGTCGATCAAGGCCGAAGCGGCGGCGCGCGGGTTTGATCTTGTGTTCTCAGATGCGCAGCAGAAGCAGGAGAACCAGATCAAGGCGCTCCGCAGCTTCATCGCGCAGGGGGTGGACGTGATCGCGTTCTCCCCGGTTGTGGAAACGGGCTGGGAGCCGGTGCTGAAGGAGATCAAGGCGGCGGGGATTCCGGTGGTGCTGACGGACCGCGCGGTCGAGGTCTCGACCGACGACCTGTACGTGACGTTCATCGGGGCCGACTTCGTGGAAGAGGGGCGGCGAGCGGCGGCCTGGCTGGCGGGGGCGACCGGCGGGAAGGCGGTTGTCGTGGAGTTGCAGGGCACGCCGGGTTCGGCGCCCGCGATCGATCGGAAGCGCGGGTTCGAGGAGGGGATCAAGGCGCACCCGGAGATCAAGGTGATCAAGAGCCAGTCGGGCGAGTTCACGCGGGCGAAGGGGCGAGAGGTGATGGAGTCGTTCCTGAAGAGCCCGGAGGGGAAGCAGATCACGGCGCTGTATGCGCACAACGACGACATGGCGTTGGGCGCGATCCAGGCCATCGAGGAGGCGGGCCTGAAGCCGGGCGTCGACATCAAGATCGTCTCGATCGACGCGGTCAAGGCCGCGTTTGAGGCGATGGTCGCGGGCAAGCTGAACTGCACGGTGGAATGCAGCCCGCTGCTGGGGCCGCAGCTGTGCGACGCCGTCGAGGCGATCGCGGCGAAGAAGCCCGTGGAGAAGCGGATCGTGACGAACGCTGCGGTGTTCGAGCAGGCGAACGCAGCGAAGGACATCACCACCCGGAAGTACTGACTTGACGACCGGGTCTGCCAGCGATTCGGGGCCGCTGCTTCGCGCGACGGATCTGTGCGTGAGGTTTGGTCCGGTGTGCGCGCTGGATGCGGTGGACTTCGAGCTTCGCGCGGGCGAGGTGCGGGCGTTGCTGGGTGAGAACGGCGCCGGGAAGAGCACGCTGATCAAGTGCCTCAGCGGGATCGTCCGGCCGTCGCGTGGAGAGATCCGCGTGGATGGGCGTGTCGTGCGTCCGACTTCGCCGCACGACGCGGAGAACCTGGGTATCGCGACGGTGTTTCAGGAGGTCGGACTGATTCCGCACCTTTCGGTGACGGAGAACATCGTCCTGGGACGCGAGCCGGTGCGGGGCTTCTGGCCTCGGCGTATCGATTGGCGCGAGGCCCGGGCGCGTGCGGTCGCGGCGATGGGGAGGCTTGGGCTTGCGGGCTTTGATGTCGGGCGAGAACTCCGCTCGTGCTCGGTTGCGGTACAACAGATGGTGGCGATTGCGAGGGCACTCTCGGTCAACGCGAGGGTGCTGATCCTTGATGAACCTACGTCGAGCCTTGATCGCGACGAAGCGGCGCGGCTTCTGGATGTGCTCCGGGAACTGCGATCGCAGGGGCTTGGGATCGTGTTCGTGTCCCACTTTCTGGATCAGGTGGACGCGATCGCGGACCGAGTGACGGTGCTCCGAGATGGAGCGGTGGTCGGGACGTTTGAGGCCCGGAGCATGAGCCGGGGACGGCTGGTCTCGCTGATGGTGGGACGGGAGTTCGGCGAGGGCACAGAGAAGGCAGTTGTGGCGCACGAGTCTGACCGGTCGGTGAACTCAGCCGTTTCGGTAAAGGGCCTGGGTCGCGCCGGGATGCTCGAATCGGTTGACCTCGAGATTCGTGCGGCTGAAACGGTTGGACTGGCGGGCTTGCTCGGGTCGGGTCGTACGGAGACGGCGCGACTTCTGTTCGGTGCGGACGCGGCAACGCACGGCGAGTACAAGGTTGACGGCGTTGCGACGGAGTTTGCGGGGCCTAGAGCGGCGATTGGGTGTGGGCTGGGGTTCTTGCCTGAGAACCGAAAGGCTGAGGGGGTCTTCCCGGCGCTCACGGTGGCGGAGAACATGCTCGTGGCGCTACGAGCCCGGGCTGGCTTGTTCGCGAGGATCGATCGCGCCACGGAGCGGGAGTTGGTCGCCGGGTTCATCGCGTCGCTCGGGATCAAGACGCATGGGCCGCAGTCGCCGATCGGGGTACTCTCCGGCGGGAATCAGCAGAAGGTGTTGCTGGCGAGGTGGTTCGCGATGACGCCGCGGGTGCTGATCTTGGATGAACCGACACGGGGGATCGACATCGCGGCGAAGGCGGACGTCCTGCGCGCGGTCGAGAGCCTGAGGGAGCGAGGGGTTGCGGTGCTGCTGATCAGTTCGGAGCTGGAGGAGCTTGTTCGAGCGTGCTCGCGGGTGGTGGTGCTGCGGGAGCGCCGGTCTGTGGCGGAGCTATCGGGGCCGGGATTGAACGAGCACGCGTTGTTGCGGGCGATGGCGGGACACCATGACTGAGCGCACCACCACGATGCGGAGTATGTACGCAGGCCTGGTGTGGCCGCTGGTGGCGCTGGCGGTGCTGATGGTGTTCAACGCGGTGTTCACGCCCGGCTTCTTTGCCCTGGAAGCCCGAGATGGCCGGCTTTTCGGCGTGCTCGTGGACATTCTGAATCACGGATCGCGGGTTGCGATTGTTGCGCTCGGGATGACGGTGGTCATCGCGACCGGTGGGGTGGATCTCTCGGTGGGCGCGGTTGCGGCGGTTGCAGGAGCTGTCACCGCCACGATCGTCGTGGACTCGCCGGCATCGTGGCCGTTCGCGTTGGCTTGTGCCGCGGGGGTCGGCGTGCTGTGCGGGGCGTGGAATGGCGTGCTCGTCGCGGTGTGTCGGCTGCAGCCGATCGTGGCGACGCTGGTGCTGATGGTTTCGGGGCGAGGGCTCGCGCAGCTCGTCACCGGGGGTTCGATCATCACGTTCCAGAGTCGTGAGATCGCGACGCTCGGCAACGGGTCGCTGCTGGGTTTGCCCGTTCCGGTGACCTTGCTGGCGTGCGCGGCGATCGCACTTTGGCTCTCGCTGCGGAGAACCTCACTCGGGCTGTTCGTGGAGTGCGTGGGGGACAACAGCGCGGCGGCCCGGCTCGCTGGGGTCCCGGACAGGTCGGTGACGATCCTCGCGTACGTGCTGTGCGGCGTGCTGGCGGCGGTCTCGGGGATGATCGAGTGTTCGTACATCAAGGCGGCTGACGCGAACAACGCGGGACAACTGCTGGAACTCGACGCCATTCTCGCGGTCGTCATCGGAGGTACGTCGTTGAGGGGCGGACGGTTCTCACTCGTGGGGACCGTCGTTGGCGCCATGCTGATGCAGATGCTGACCAAGACGCTGTACATGCAGGACGTGTCGGCGGAGATCGCTCCAGCGCCGAAGGCCGCGGCGGTGATCGTGGTGTGTCTGCTGCAGTCTCCTGCGTTTCGGGCTCGGGTCGGCTCGATGCTCGGAAGGGGGGCGGCGCGATGAGCGGGCATCGGCTGTCTTCTCTGGCTCCGCGGCTGGCCACGTACGTGCTGCTGCTGGGCCTGTTCGCCTTCGGCTCGCTCGCCTACCCGAACTTCGCATCGGTAGCCGTTGTCCGGAACCTGCTGGTCGACAACGCGTTTCTTGCGGTTGCGGCGATCGGAGCGACCATTGTGATTCTCTCCGGCGGGATCGATCTGTCGGTGGGATCGGTGATGGCGTTTACGAGCATCCTCGCCGCGACGCTGATCGAGGACCATCACGTGCACCCACTTGTCGCGTTTGCAGCGGCTCTCGTGTGTGGTGGAGTGTTTGGGATGCTGCAGGGTGCGTTGATCGCGAAGTTCGAGCTTCCCGCGTTCATGGTGACTCTGGCAGGGATGTTCTTTGCCCGTGGCGCCGCCTTCGCGGTGCATCCGCAATCGGTGGGGATCCAGCATCCGTTCGTCGCGAACACACTGAACGACGCGTTGTCGTTTCACCTGGACATCGGGGCGCGGGGGACGGTGATTCCGGTGACCGTGCCGGTGTTGTTGGTGCTGTTGGCGGCGGCGTGGTTCGTGCTCAGGCACATGCGGTTTGGTCGCGCGGTGTACGCGATCGGAGATGACGCTTCGGCGGCACTTCTCATGGGGCTCGCGGTGGGTGCCATCCGTGTGCGCGTGTACGCCCTCTCCGGCGTTCTGTCGGCGCTGGCGGGGGTGTTCTTCTGCCTCTATCAGCAGTCGGGGGATCCGGCGAGTTGCAAGGGGATGGAGCTGGATGTGATCGCGGCGGTGATCATCGGTGGAACACTGCTGCGGGGCGGGGTGGGCACCGTCGCGGGCTCGTTCGCGGGCGTGATGATTCTCGGGATCATCCAGACGATCATCAGCTTCCAGGGGGATCTGAGTTCGTGGTGGACGCGGATCGTTGCGGCGGGCATCGTGCTGATCTTTCTGCTGATGCACCGGTTGGTGGAGTCCCTCGCGACGCCCTCGTCGTTCCGGAGCTCGACGGCGTGACGCCATCGGGCCGGGTGCAGCGGAGTCCTGGAGTGATGCCGCGGCGGATGGGTTGGTGCCGCTTTCCGACGGCCTTATTCACCCGGCGATCACGTGTGGCCGGCGGAGGACCGGAAGCCGATCGTCGCGGCATGCGGAGGATGCACCACCGAACGGGGCCCCCACTGCCGCGAGGACGTGGCTAGGCCTTCTTCACGAACTCAGACTTCAACTGCATGGCACCGATGCCGTCGATCTTGCAGTCGATGTCGTGGTCGCCGTCGACGAGGCGGATGTTCTTCACTTTTGTTCCGCCCTTGACGACGAGGGAGGAGCCCTTGACCTTGAGGTCCTTGATCACGATGACGGTGTCGCCGGTCTGGAGGACATTGCCGTTCGCGTCACGGACGGTGTTGTCTTCCTCTGGTGCTTCTTCCTGGCTCGCTTCCGGCTGAACAGAGCTCCACTCGTGCGCACAGGATGGGCAGACGAAGATCGCGCCCTCCGTGTAGGTGTAGTCCGCTTCACACTTGGGACACTTCGGCAGTTCGTTCATGGAGCAACCTCAGTCGACGGATGATTCGCGGCATGCCCGCGACCTGTCCTGGGTCGATCGGTCAGCGCATCGGCGAGAGTAGGTCTTCGCCTGGGCCCGACGGCGGCCGGGGGGCTGTCGTTCCGCTGGTCGGGCACACCCCGGGGGTGGGCGGAACATACAATGAGGGGCATGGGCGCGAGAGTCGGCTCAGAATCGGTGACGGGCGGCGTCCGAGTACGGGCGATTCCTGTGTACTTGCCGCAGGAGTCCGACCCGGAATCGCGGCGGTTCGTGTTTGGCTATCGAATCCGCATCACGAACGAGGGCGAGCAGAACATAAAGCTTCTGTCGAGGTACTGGCACATCGTGGACGCAGACGGAGAGGCCGCGACTGTTCGAGGGGAAGGCGTCGTGGGGCAGCAGCCGGAGCTTGGGCGCGGGGAGTCGTTCGAGTACTCGAGCTATTGTCCGCTGGCGACACCGTGGGGAACGATGGAGGGTTCGTACACGATGGTCCACCTCTTCGACACGGGGAAGCCGGCGCGGGGTGAGCCGTTCGAGGTCGCGATTTCGCGTTTCTACCTGGTGAGCGGAGTCGGTGCTACGCAGCCGTAAGGGTGAGGGCGGCGAAGGTGTATCCGACGCTCAGATTGCCGAGCGAGTCGGAAACGGAACCGTTGTTGAGGGTGATCTGGTAGGAGCCGGCTGCGAAGGCGCCAACCGTGGTGAACCGATACTTGACGCGCCAGACGCCGGCGGATTCCTGAACAGCCGAGATCAGGCTGGCGGAGTACGAGGTTGAACCGGGCCCGGACGCGGCGACGTCGTCGCCGCTGAAGGAGCCGGACGTGAGGGTGCCCGCGGCTCGGTAGACAAGTTCAACGTCCCAGGTTCCGCTGCTCGTCGTGGAACTGCGTGATGTGTCCAACTGGCCATCGACGGAGGACCAGGCGAGATTGAACTCGGCGAACTGGCCCGCGGCGACCCGGACACCTCCGGTGTCGGTTGCACCGCCCTGGGACCAGACGCGGTACTGACCAGACTCACGGAACGTCCAGTAGTTCCGGGGGGCCTGGAAGTAGACGACGGCGGTGTAGGATCCGTCAGGGTTGGCGGATGGTTCGACTTGCCAGCGTGAGACGCGGTTGTAGCTGAGACCCGCGGGGCCGCTAACGCTGAGGGCGGGACGGGTGCCGAAGAAGCTGTCTGGGTCGATGCCCTCGTTGTCGGAGAATCGGACGGTGAGGAGCCACTTGGAGTCGGTGACTTCGGAGTTGGTGATCTCGATCTTGGGCGCAGTGAACCAGAGGTTGTAGGTGCCGAGGAGGCGGGAGTTGGCAGCGACTCCGGCGGTGTCGTACACGGAGTTGGCGAGGAGGCGGACGGAGTACCGACCGTTGTCGGAGAAGTCCCAGAGGCGGCCGTTGGCACCGATCTTGATCACCACGGAGAGGTCACGGGGGCCGACGCGGGTGGAAGAGAGGACAGTGCCGCGGTACGAGGACCCGTCGGGGGTGGTGACCTCGACGATCTCCTGACCGACGGAGAGGTTCGCGATGCCCATGTTGTCGCCGACGTTGACGGTCATTTCCCACCAGCGGAGGTTGGTTTCGATGGTGTTGCGAGCGACGCGGACGGCGGGGTTGTTGAACCAGAGGTTGTAGGTTCGTAGATCAGCTGCGATGGTGGATTCGCCGGACTGGTCGGCGACGGCACCGCTGGCGAGGCGGACGGTGTAGGCCCCGTTCGCACCGTAATCCCACGCGCCCATGGGCGCGGGAACGGAGTAGACGCCGACATAGGAGCCGCTACCGGTTGCGAAGGGGCGCTGGTAGAGCGTGGCGGCTTGGGAGTAGCCGGCTGGTCCGGAGACCGTGATATCGGCGTTTCCGATGGTTGTGGGGTCGATGCTGTGTTCGGCGTCGGCATAGCGGACGACGATGAGCCACTGGTCGGGCGCGATGGTGGTGGATTGGATCGCGGCGGTGGGCGCGGAGAGGAGCGTGCGGGGTTCGAGCGCGTCGAAGTTGTGATTCATCATGCCTCCGGCGTGGGGATCGGCGCGGACATGGCGCAACTTCTCCCACGAGCGGGGCGATGGAGGTTCTGGGACGGTTTGGTGTGAAGTCGGCGCGGGTCGTGATGACGAAGGCGGGCCCGGAAACTCAGGACCTTCTGCGACGAGCGGCGAGCAGCGATGCGGCGAGCAGCGATGCCATCGCGCCGGGGGCGGGCACATGGCGGAAGACGGCATCGACACCGTTGGTTCTGTAGACCAGTTCGGCGGTGACAAAGGATGGGAGGTTCAAGAACCCGACTTCGGAGAAGCCGTTGCCGAAGATGACTTCGGAGGAGATCAGGGTGAACGACTGACCGTCGGCGGGGACAAAGCCGTTGATGAGCGAGATGAGGGCGGTTCCGGCGGCGTTGGATCCGTCGCCGAAGCGGAAGATGTCGCGGACCTGGAGGAAATCGTGGTCGATTCCGGCGAGAGAGCCGCCGATCTCGAACTCGATAAGCCCGACCTGGGTCTGCTGGAAGTTGCCATCGATCTGGAGCAGGCCAGGGGAGAAGCCAGGGGTGATCTGGCCGCGGTTGATGAAGTCGCTCGAGATGAGGCCGTTGCCGCCGAGACGACCGGCGAGGATGACGTTGGAGGGGGTGACGATCTCACCGCCGTTCATCAGGATGTTGCCGTTGGCGTTGAAGTCGCCGAAGACGCGGACGGTGGTGCGGTTTGCGCCGAGGGAAGCACCGATCTGGAGGGAGCTGCCGGGGAGGGCGGTGAGGGCACCGAGGGTGATGAGATCGCGGCCGTTCGCGACGGTAACGTCGGCGTTTGCACCGAGCGTACTGAGGGAGTTGAGCGCGTCGAGGCCGGTGGTGCGGTTGCGGAGGCGGCCGCCGTCACGGTCGAGGGTGACGCTGGTGTTGATGGTGTCGATCTCAAGGTCGTCGGCGACGATTTCGCCACGGATGGTGAACCGGCCGTTGGAGAAGGTGCCGTTGGAGAAGTTTGTGATCGTGCGGCCGGAGGCGAGTTCGACGGTAGTACCTTCTTCGACAGTAATGTTCCCGGAAGCGTTGGCAGAGCCTTCCACGGTGAGGTTGTTCAGCAGCACGACGTTGCGACCGTTGAGCGTGAGCTGGCCGAAGGAACCGATGGACGAGATGTTGGGGAGAATGGAGTTGCCGCCCCCGTCGAGGAGGTCGGAGGCCGCACCGGAGAGCAGAACGGAGGAGTTGATCCGGGTGACGCCCGCGAGGGCGTTGCCACGGATGACGCCACCTTCGGTCGCTTCGAAGTTGCCGCCGACGAGCGTGGATCCGACGACGTTGGCGAGCGAGGCACCCGACTCAAACTCGACGATTCCGGAGTCCGTCGCCTTGAGCGTGCCAGTGACGTTGAGGACGGCCCCGGTCTTCACACGGAGAACGCCGGAACTTGAAGCCTCGATCGTGCCGGTGTTGAAGCTGTTGGCAGCGCCACCGCCGGAGAGTTCGAGTGTGCCGCCCTGGGTGAGCAGGATGGTGCCGTTGTTCTCGAGGGCCGCGGCGGTGGTGAAGACCCGGCCGGACTCGAGGGTGAGTTTACCCGTTGTGTCGATGGACTGGAGCCCGTTGAGCGAAACGAAGGAGGACGATGCACCCCGCAGCGTGACTTCCGCACTCAAGGCGGTGATAACCTCGTCATCGTCCGCGCCGTTGAGGGTCCGCATCGCTGCGCCCGCATCGATCTCGTACTTCCCGCCGCCGAGGTTGCCGCCGGATACGACGCCGGTGTTCTTGAAGCGAAGCTCGCCGGTGAGGACCTTGACGGTGCCCGTGTTGTTGAAGGTAATGTCGCGGATGGTGGTGACACCGGTGCCGCCGGACTTGATGATGCTGCCCGAGTTGTTGAAGGTGTCGATACCAGAACCGTACAGGTCGTTGTTTCCGGCGTGTGAGATGGTGAACGTCGAAGTGGCGCCGTGGTCAAACACGCTGCCGCCGGCGAAGTTGATATCGCCGGTGCCGGTCCACGCGACGCTGGTTCCGTTGTGGTCGAAGCCGGTATCGCAGAACTCTTCCGTCGTAGACCCCGCGAAGACGACCGAGCCGTTGGACTCAAAGTCGGCCCACATGAACATGCCGTCGTTGAACGTGGCGGTGCCCCCGACACGGACCTTGTTGGTGCCTCCGTTGCCCGCGACGTACGCCCGCGTGAAGGCGAAGTTCTGGATGACGTCGAGTGTGCTGCCGTTGAGATCCAGAACGGTGTCCTGCGCCGTTCCAGTCATGGTGAGGTGGGTCACGTCTCGGGTGGCGTCGAGTGTGACGGTGTAGAGCACCCCGTAGTTGGGGAGCGTGACGTTGAAGGTGTTGGGACCGGCATTGTCGGGGATCTGTGCCGGGCTCCATCGCGCGGCATTGCCCCACGAGTCGCTGACACCCGCGACCCACTGAACCGCGGTCTGTGCCATCGCCGAAGTAGGCACGGCAAGACCGGCGGCCAGCGACAAGACGAACGCGGTTCGGTTCTTCAACATCTCGGTCGTACTCCCTCGGCGTGCGCGGCGGCGCGCAGTCTGGATCTCCTGCCAAACGATGACCTTACATCACCCAGGGTGGGTGGTCAAGGAAAAACCGCGGTGGCGGTGCGGAGATTCACCCGTCCATGCCGGATTTGGCGGGGGGATCGGGGTTAGGTGGGTCATGGAACGGTTTGCAGCCGTGCAATGAGGTCTCGGGTCTCGCGAACTTCGGCGTTCTCGGACGTCATGGCACCTTCCGAGATGAGGGCCTCCAGCTCCGAGAGACAGCGGGCGGCGAACGCCGCGGCCTGGGCTTTGTCGTTCTTGAGTTCGGAGATCTCTGCCATCTTGAAGAGGGCGGTCGCGAGGTCGCGCCGGTGCTGCTGCATGGGGTCGGTGGACCAGATGAGCTCGCGCCGCTGCAGGCATTCGGCGAAGTCCGTTGCGGCGGCGGTGAGCAGCAGGTCGCGTTCTGCGTTCTGCGCCGCGAGGGCGAGTTCCCGGAGGGCGTTGGCGCGGCGGAGGAGGACACCGGTTACGTCGCGAGCGGCTTCGAGGTTGACCGGGTCGCCGGCGAGCAGTTCGCGGGCGATGGTGAGCGCGCGGTCCATGTCGGCCTTGGATCGGGCCCAGGCGTCGCGGGCGTCCTGGGGGCGGGTCGAAGCGGAGTGGATGCGGGCCTGCTCGGCGAGTGCCGATCCGGACATGTACCACGCGAGCCACTGGTCGCGCTTGAGCTCGCCGTTGCGGGGATGGGACTGGGCGAGGCGAGCGAGTTCGTCAACGGCGGTCGCGGAGAGTTGAGAGGCTCGGGTCGCGAGTTCGAGTGCCGCGGCGAGGGACTGATTGCCGGATCCGGGTGTTGCCTTGTTCTTCTTCGCACCATCGGCGCGGAGTCGCGCAGCGGTCGAGAACAGAGCGGTGCTTTGCTTGTCAAACATGACCCCGACCCAGCGGGCGGCCTTGGTGTTCGATGAATCGGCGGCAAGAAGGGCGGCGAAGTCTCGGGAGAGCCGTTCGTACTCTTCGAGTGCGGATTCGAGCGCGGGGAGCGAAGCGGAGGGATCGCCCTTCTCTGACTTTCGGAGGATGGCGTCGGCGATACGAACCTGGGCCTCAAGCCGGGAGAGATCGAACGCGGCGCGTTTGGTGTCGGGCGCGTTTCGTATCGCGGCGTCGTAGTGAGCGACGGCCTCGCGGGCGAGAGACTCCGCGGCAGCGAAGTCCTGTCGTTGCATGCGAAGGGCGGCGAGACGGATCTTGATGGATCCGAGCGAGGCTTCGGCGAGTGGGCCGGGGGTCGTGGAGGCCAGAGAAGTACGGACCGTCAGGCACTGCGTGTAGTTTGCTTCGGCCTGGTCGAGAGTGCCAGAGGACTGAAGCGAGAGGCCGCTGCGAAGATCGCCGGCGAGTTCGAGCGAGTCGGCGAGCATGGACGCGAGGCTCGGAGACTCGGGCGATGCTTCGGAGAGACGCTTGATCTGTGTTTCGAGGGTGGAGAGGAGGGTGCGTTTGGCTTGGGTCGAACCGACGAGCTTGTCGATGGCCGGCGGGAAGTCGTAGAGCATCGTGCTCGCGAGGCCGAGTGCGATCGAGGCGTTTTCCTCTGCCTGCTCGCGTTCCGTGACGGCGACGGCCGCGTTGGTTCGGGCGGCGAGTTCGGCGTTGGACTTCTGCTTGTAAAGGACCGCCATGACGACACTGAAGGCGACGATGGTGAGAAGGAACGCGACGGCCACACCGACTGGCATTCGGTAGCGGCGGAGTGTTTTCGAGATGACGTACCAGCCGCTGTCGCTCTTCGCGTCGATGGGCTGACCCTGCAGGTAGCGTTCGACGTCGCGCGCGAGGTCGCCCGCGCTCTGGTAGCGGCGGTCGCGTTCCTTGCGGAGGCACTTGAGCACGATGGTCTCGACTTCGTCTCCGATAGCGCGACGAACGGTGCTGGGTTTGACGGGCTCTGCGCGGAGGATGCGGTCGAGGACGTCCCGCATGTTGCCGACGACTTCGTACGGGAATCGGCCCGTCAGCATCTGGTAGAAGATGACGCCGAGGGAGTAGACGTCGGTGCGGGTGTCGATGTTGACATGCACACCTTCGGCCTGCTCGGGGCTTGCCCACGGGAGGGAACCGATGAACTGGCCCGTCATGGACATGACCTCTCGACCGGCGTCGCCGGCGTCGAGGGATTCGGGCATGGTCACTTTGGCGAGGCCGAAGTCGACGATGATCGGTTCGCCGCTCTGATCGACACGGATGTTTGCTGGCTTCAGATCCCGGTGGATGACGCCCTTCATATGGGCGGCGTTGACGCCCTGGCAGATCTTGGTGAAAAGCCGGAGCATGGAATCGAGATCGAGCTTCTTGGCGTTGAGGTGCTCGCTCAGGGTGCGGCCCGAGATGTAGTCCATGACGTAGAAGAAGCTGCCGTCCTTGGTGACGCCGCTGTCATGGATGCCGACGATGTTGGGGTGGTTGAGTTGGCCGAGGATCTGGACTTCACGCTCGAAGCGGGCCTTGCCCTTACTGCCGCCGAACGGGCCCGAGTGCATGACCTTGATGGCGACGCGGCGCTTGGTGGTGCGTTGGAGTGCGAGGTACACGACGCCCTGGCCGCCGCGGTGGATCTCGCGGATCAGGTCGAAACCAGGGAAAGTGTCCGCGGGCGGGAGGTCCGCACCAAAGCCGGGAACCGGCTCGAAGGGAGTCTGGTCCTGGATTGCCGCGTTGATCAGGTCGCGATCGCGGTTGCTGCCGGACGGGGGTGTCGTGCCAGAAGGGGAGTTCGGCGCGGACGGGGAGTGTCCAGCGGAAGTGGGCGCGGCACTCGGGTCGGGTGCGTTGCTCGAGTCGGTGGGGTTGTCGGGCGTTTCGCTCATGGCGAGTCAGTCCAACGGTTACCGAGGTCCCGCGCGGGGCCTTCAGAGTTGCAAACGGAGGATTGGGCGGTCACTCACTCACCCCCGGTCGAGAAAAACTGGGCGGAGGGGCCGAGCAGTTCCTTCAGGCGGTCGTGGGCACGGGCTCGGAGCATGAAAACCGCGCCTTCGGACCGACCGAGTTCGCGGGCGACATCGGACGCGGACTTGCCGGCAAGGTCGTAGAGCCGGATCACCCGGGCGTAGTCGGCGGGGAGGGCGGAGATGGCCTGTTCCAGCATGTTCCCGGCTTCGCCCCGCATGGCGACGACGCTCGGGGTGGTGTTGGTGATGCCCAGGAGGTCGACGAGCGCGGCCATGGAGTCTTCGCGGCCGCGAGCGGCTTCGACGCGGTTCTTGGGGCCTGGGCGTTTGGCGGCATCGAGGGCACGGACGGCATCGATGAGGTTGTTCTCGGCGAGGCGGGTCATCCAGGCGAGGAACGCGGAGGAATCTCCCTTGGTGAATCGCTTGAGTCGGAGGAATGCCTCGAGGAATGTGACCTGCATGAGGTCATCCACATCGATGAGCGACTGGTAGGGGCCGGAGATCTTGCTGGCGAGGCGGGAGCGGACCCGTGGGGCGAGGGCTTCAAGGAGCGCGACGATAGCGTCGCGGTCACCCGCGAGGGCTCGTTCGAGGAGGGTGTCAAGCTCAGGCGACTCCGACACGGTTTCTACCTTCCCGGGGATGAACGAGAACGGCGGCGGTTACTCACGGGGTGCGGGGGGCCAATCAACCTGACGGAGCATTTGCGTGCCCGCGGCACCTGCACAAGCGAACCAGAGCATACCCAGGGCGCACTTTGCGGACATTTCCCGAACGAGCGAGCGGTCGTCCATGTGGCGGAACGCCCGAACATCCACCTCGGGGGCGTTCAGCCGAGTCGCCAAGGCAGGGCGGAGGGCGAGGGCGACGAAGACAAGGCCGACTGGCTTGGCCGGAAACTCGCCTCGACTGGGAACGGCCCCGCCGGGGCCGGCGATTCCGGTGACCGCGAGGCAGGCGTCGGCGGAAAGTCGTTCGAGGCCACCCTGCGCCATGGCGGCCGCGACTTGGGGACTGACCGCCCCGGGCCCATCGGGACCGAGGAGTGGCTCGGGCACGCCGGCGAGCAGGGTCTTCAGATCATTGCTGTAGGTGACCAGCCCGCCCCGGAATACCGCGGAAGAGCCGGGGACATCGGTGATGAGCCGAGCGATGAGACCGCCGGTGCAACTCTCCACGGTTGCAAGCCGGGCACCGAGAGCGGACAGCCGCGAGACAACGGCCTCTTGGAGCGTCTCACCTCCGGCGGCGAAGACGTGTGGCGCGGCCCGAAGGCGAACTTCGCGTTCGGTGGCGGCGACCGCGGCGGCCGCGATGTCGGTGGCCTCGGTGCCCTCGTAGCGGATTCGGCAGGAGACGACTCCACCGGATGCGGTGGTTCCGACGAGGGGGTTGCGGTCGCGGCTCATGAGGTCGCCGAGGCGTTCGGCCAGCGAGGATTCGCCGATGCCGAAGCAGTGCAGGCACCGGGTGATGACGTGCACGCCCGGGCGGGGCCGCAGACGCGGAACGACCTGATGCTGGAACATGGACCGGAGTTCGCTCGGCGGACCCGGAATGCAGAAGACGTCGCAGCCATGAGGGAACGTCGCGGCAAGACCGGGAGCGGTGCCGCAGAGGTTCGGGAGGCTCTGCGCGAGGGAGGGTCGCTGCGCCTGCGAGCGGTTGTTCGGGGGCATGGAGCGAGCGCGGGCCTCAAAGAAGGCTTCGATCTCGGCGAGAGCAATCAGGTCTTCAACGAGGGGACAGTCGAGCGCGTCGGCAAGGGCCTGGCGGGTGAGGTCATCGGCGGTGGGTCCGAGGCCGCCGGTACAGAGGATCAGGTCGGCGCGAAGGGAGAGACGTTTGAAAGCAGCTGCCTGAGCGGCGAGGTCGTCGGGGACCGTGACGTGTTCGACGGGGACGATACCGAGCTCGACGAGACGTTCTGAGATCCACTTGGAGTTGGTGTCGAGCGTCTGGCCGAGGGTGAGCTCGTCGCCAATGGACAAAATAGCGGCTTTGGCGTGGGCCTGTCTCATCGGCAGGGAGGGTAGGTGGGGAGAAGGGGGGAAGGAGTAAGGCGAAATCTGCCGCGGATGAAGCGGCGTTGGCTAGGATTCCGGCGTGAAAAAGCGGATCTACCTGGACAACGCGGCTACGAGCTTCCCAAAGCCCCCCACGGTCTACCCGGCGATGATGGACTATGGCATGAGGCTGGGGGCGTCGCCGGGCCGCGGGCACTATGCCGAAAGTCGGGAGGGCGCGAGGCTGATCGCGCGGTGCAGGGAGCGGATCAATGCGTTCATCGGCGGAGAGGCCGCGGACCACGTGGTCTTCACCCTGAACACCAGCGACGCACTGAATCTCGCGATCAAGGGGGTCGTGAGGCATCGGCGCTTGACCGAACCCGGGAGTCCGATTCACCTGGTCTCGACGGACATGGACCACAACTCGGTTCTGAGGCCGTACGCGGCGCTGGCCCAGGAGCCCGGAGTGAGCCTGACGTACGTCGCGGCGGACCCGGCGACCGGAATCGTCCGCGCGGAGGACGTCGTCTCGGCAATCACCGCGGACACGGTGCTGGTGAGCGTCGTCCACGTGAGCAACGTTTCGGGTGCGATCCAGCCGATCGAGGCCATCGGGCAAGCATGCAGGGCGCGCGGCGTGATGTACCTGGTGGACGCGGCGCAGTCCCTGGGGCACGTGCCGTTTCACGCCGGGGATTGCTTCGCGGATCTGGTTGCGTTCCCCGGGCACAAGGGCTTGATGGGGCCCCAGGGAACTGGCGGCCTTTACGTGCGGCCCGGCGCTGCGGATCGCGTCGCGACGACGCGCGAGGGCGGCACGGGGCACCTCTCGGAACTCGAGGTTCAGCCCGACGAGATGCCGCAGAAGATGGAAGCGGGCTCGCACAACACGATCGGGATCGTCGGGCTATCCGAAGGCGTGCGATGGCTGAGTGAGCGGGGACACACGAGCTGCCGCGATCACGAGTTGGAGTTGATCGGGGTGATGCTGGAGGAGTTGCGAGCGGGCGGGGTGCGCACGCACGAGGATCGCAGCACCAGCGGCCCCCTCTCCGGGCTCAGACTTCTTGGGCCGACCGATCCCGCGACGCGCTGCGGCACGTTCTCGTTTGTACACGATGTGCTGTCACCCGGCGAGATCGTGCTCGCGCTCGAAGAAGGCTTCGGAGTTCTCGCGCGGGCCGGGATCCACTGTGCGCCGCGGGGTCACAGAACACTGGGATCACTGGAGCTCGGCGGAGCGGCCCGAATGTCCCTCGGGCCATTCGTGACGGCGGACGATGTACGAACCGCGGTGCGGGGGCTTCGCGAGATCTGCGCGGCGGTCACGCCCGCGTAGATCAGGCGTTCGGCGGGTTCACCTCGACCCAGCTCGTTTCCATATGACGCACGATCGCGCCGGTGGTCTGGTAGATCACCTGCTCGGCGATGTTGGTGCAGTGGTCCGCCATGACTTCGCACAGGTTCGCGAGTTCGTGCAGGCGGAAGGCAAACTCGACCGTGGTCGTGCCGCGGGCGATGCGTTCCTCGGCGTCCCGCAGGATCGCGGACTTGAACGCGGTCACGGCGTGCTGGCTCTGGAGAACGACTTTCGCGAGACGAGGGTCGTTGCGCTCGATGGCCGAGCTGGAGTCGCGGAGGATGCCCACGACGCTGTTGGCCATGACGCGGAAGGTGTCCGGGAACTCGCCGGGCGTGCCCTTGAGGCAGCCGACCATCTCGGCGACGTCGACGCCCCCATCGGCGATACGCTCGAGCTCGTTGTTCACCTTCACGATGGTGAGCAGCAGGCGGACTTGAGTCGCGTCGAGTTCGGAACCGGCCCGGGCGACGTCCGTCAGCAGATGAACCGAGTTGCGCTCGATCTCGACATCCGCGGCGTCGATGGCGTCATCGAGACGAATGACCGCCCGCGCCTGCTCGGCGTCTCGGGCGAAGAGAGCCTCGAAGGCGCCCTCGAGCATCGCCTGCACGCGACGCCCCTGCGCGACGATCTCGCCGCGAAGGCCTGTCACCCGAGTCATGTAATCCTGCGCACTGTTCGCCATAGTCGCCCCGTGTACCAGTTGAAGAAGGGTAGGACGGTTGTCGGGTTGAAGCGGAGCTCGGCCTTGCTGCGAGGGTTTCCACCGCCGTACTGTTGGGCTCCCCTAACCCACGAGGCACACATGACCTTTGAAATCCACTCCGTCAAGGCCCGTCAGATTCTCGATTCCCGCGGCAACCCCACGCTGGAAGCCCAGGTAGAGCTCGAGGGCGGCGCCGTCGGACTGGCCGCGGTGCCCTCCGGGGCGTCGACGGGCGAGCACGAGGCCTGCGAACTCCGGGACGGGGACAAGGCGTACTACCTCGGCAAGTCGGTTCTGAAGGCAGTTGAGAACGTGAACCGCCGCATCGCGCCCGAGCTGCTGGGCCGCGACGCCCGTGAGCAGGAAGGCATCGACGCCCTCATGCTCCAGCTTGATGGGTCCGCGAACAAGTCAAACCTCGGCGCGAACGCCATCCTCGGCGTGTCGATGGCCGTGGCTAAGGCCGCGGCATCGGCGATGCACCTGCCCCTCTACCGCTACCTCGGCGGCTCCGCGGCGAAGACGCTGCCCTGCCCGATGATGAACATCCTCAACGGCGGGAAGCACGCGGACAACACCGTGGACTTCCAGGAGTTCATGATCCAGCCCTGGGGCTTCGACACCTTTGGGGAAGGCCTTCGCGCGGGCGTCGAGATCTACCACGCGCTGAAGAAGGTGCTGCACGACAGCCACCTCTCGACCGCCGTGGGCGACGAAGGCGGCTTTGCTCCCAACCTGAAGAGCAACGAAGAGGCCCTCCAGATCATCGAGAAGGCAGTCGCGAAGTCGGGCTACAAGTGGGGCGAGCAGATCTTCGTGGCCCTCGACCCCGCCACGAGCGAGTGTTGGAACGAGGCCGCGGCTGAGGGCAAAGTCGGGTACAAGATGTTCAAGTCGACGAAGGAGGTCGTGTCGAGCGACCAGATGATCGACATGTGGGCGTCGTGGTGCGCGAAGTACCCCATCCGGTCGATCGAAGACGGTCTGGCTGAGAACGACTGGGACGGGTGGAAGAAGATCACCGAGCGGCTCGGCAGCAAGGTGCAGCTCGTCGGCGACGACCTGTTCGTGACCAATAAGAAGTTCCTCCAGAAGGGTCTGGACACCAAGAGCGCGAACGCGATTCTCGTGAAGGTGAACCAGATCGGCTCGCTCAGCGAGACCTTCGAGGCGGTCAACCTCGCCCTGCGCAACAAGTACGGCGCGATTCTAAGCCACCGCAGCGGCGAGACCGAGGATTCGACCATCGCCGACTTGGCGGTGGCGACCAACTGCGGGCAGATCAAGACCGGCGCCCCCTGCCGGAGCGACCGTAACGCCAAGTACAACCAGCTGCTCCGCATCGCTGAAGAACTGGGTTCCAACGCGGTGTACGGCGGGAAGATGTGGTCCAGAGGCTAATCGGAAATTCGGTCATCTGACTCCGCAATAGAGCGGAATCTCACCAGAATCCCCGGAACAAGGGCCGGTGGCCCGCTGCGCGACCTGCGTAGGCCGCCTAGGTGGACCCCTAGGGAGGTACTTCCCCGGCAGAGTGTTTGACAGCAGCGAAGCCAGAAGCCAAGAAGGCCGATCCCTCGAGGTCGTTGTACCTCTTGGGGGCTCCATGCTTAGAACTGAGAATCGGCGTCTGTTCCTGGCGATTGTGGTTGGCGGCGTGGCGGGCACGGCGTGTGGGCAGGATGCCCAGCCGGTTGACTCGGTGACCTCGGCCGAAATGTTCGAAATGAACGACCCACCCGATCTGCCCGGGCACGAGCGCGGAGCCCGCACGCCCGCTGAGAAGGAGCCCGCCGAGGAACCCGCACCTGCCGAGGAAGCTCGCGACTGGTTCGGGGGCAAGGCCTGGTTCGAGTGGTCCACCATGACGGGTGACTGGGGCGGAGCTCGCACGACTCTCGAAGACAAGGGGTTGTCGATCGGCGGCAGCTACACCATGGACTGGGGCTCGGTGTGGTCTGGTGGTGTGAACAAAGTCGCGTCGACGATCCACCTCTGGGACATCAACGCAACCGCCGACCTCGAGAAGATGTTCGGATGGAAGGGCGCGACGGTCTTCGCTGACGGCTACTTCACGCAGGTGCGCGGCGGCTCCCGCGATGTTGGCGACCTCCACGGCGTGAGCAACATCGACTCCGGCAAGAACATCGGCCAGCTCGCGGAGCTCTGGTACGAACAGTGGCTGCTCGAGGACAAGCTGCGCCTGAAGGTCGGCAAGATCGACGGAAACGCGGAGTTTGCCTTCATCGACGCGGCGTCCGAGACGCTCAACGGTTCGATCGCGATGCCCGCGACGGCCTGGGACCTTCCCACCTACCCCAACCCCGCAACGGGCGTCGTGGTGTTCGTCTATCCGTCCGAACGGTGCTACATCGGCGCCGGTGCGTTCGATGGCGCGACCGCGGACGGCTGGGACACCGGCAATCGCGGTCCCGATCAGTTCTTCGGCGACGACAAGTCCGACGCCTGGTTCTTCATCGCCGAAGCCGGTTTCACGTGGGACGAGTGGGGATCCATGGGCGGCGGCCGCTTCGCGGTCGGCGGCCACATCCACACCGCGGACTTCGCCGAACTGAACGGGAGCGACACCGAGGACGCCACCGGAGCCTATGTGCTCCTCGAGCAGCAGGTCTGGCGCAAGGGTGCGGAAGAAGAGAACGCCGACAAGGGCGTTTACCTCTTCGGCCTCGCCGGGCTCGGCGATAGCGACGTGCACGAGGTTGAAGGGCAGCTGATCGGCGGCGTGATGTGCCGCGGGCTGTTCGAAAGCCGCCCGGACGACTCGTTTGGGTTGCTGTCCTCGTGGCTGATGCTGAACGAGGACGCGGGCCTGGAAGAAGACGAAGTGGTGATCGAAGTTCTGTACAAGGCGCAGATCACGCCCTGGATCAGCGTGACGCCGGATGTGCAGTTCGTTGTCAACCCGGGGGGCACCGAGGACATCGAGAACGCGGTGCGCGGCGGGGCCCGGTTTGAACTGGTGTTTTGAACGACGGATGGGGATTGATCAAACTCGCAAGGAACTTACTTCATGAACATTCGAACGAAACTGATTGCACTTTGCGGCGTGGGTCTGTGCGCCGTGGGATCACTGGTGGGCGTGTTCCATTACTCGCTCGGCCAGATCTCGGAAGCGACCACGGCTATGACGACGACATCGAGCTCGCTCCGGAACCACCTCGAGGGCGACATGATGCACGATGCCATCAACGGCGACGTACTCGCCGCGCAGCTCGCCAAGACGGACGAGGAGATCGATCAGGTCAAGAAGGACCTGGCCGAACACGCCGAGTGGTTCAGGAAGTGCCTCAACGAAAACGCAACACTCGAACTGCCGCCCGAAGTGACCGCCGCGCTCACCGAGGCGAAGCCCCGACTTGACGACTACATCTCGGCCGCCGAGAAGATCGTGGCCGAGCGCAAGTTCGACAAGGCCTCGCTCGACTCGTTCAACGCAGCCTTTGAGCACCTCGAGGAGGCCAACGAGAAGCTCTCCGACCTCATCGAGCAATCCGTGCTCGCCGCGGGCAGCAATCAGGAAAAGACCCGCAACACCGCCAACACCACGGCGTTCCTGCTCGCGGGGATCTCGGCAAGCATCTTCGGCTTCTTCAGCTTCGCGACCGGGCGATCCATCGTGAACTCACTCGGCGGTCTCCGCCGGACGCTGACGAAGTTCGCCGCGGGCGACCTAACCGAACGCCTCAACACGACGAACAAAGACGAGATCTCGCAGGTCGCCACCGAGGCCAACACCATGGCGGACTCGATGTCCAAGATGGTGGAGCAGATCCGCACCGCCTCTGAGCAGGTCGCCGCCGCGGCTCAGGAAATCGAAGCATCCGGCCAGGAGGTCCGTCGCCAGACCGACGACCAGGCCGCGAAGATCGAGCACCTCAGCGCCGCGTTGACTCAGGTCTCGCAGGTCACCGACCTTGTCGCGACCCGCAGCCAGGAAGCCAACGACACCGCGGAACAGTCCGGGCGTGCCGCGGCGGAAGGCGGCGAGGTCGTGAACGAGGCGTTGACGGGGATGAAGACCATCGACACCACGGTCACAGAGAGCGCGACGCTCGTCCAGGACCTGGGCAAGCGTGGCGAGCAGATCGGCCAGATCATCAAGGTGATCGACGACATAGCCGAGCAGACGAACCTGCTGGCCTTGAACGCCGCGATCGAAGCGGCCCGAGCCGGCGATCACGGTCGCGGCTTCGCGGTCGTTGCCGACGAGGTCCGCAAGCTGGCCGACCGCACGACCAAGGCGACCGAGGAGATCGGCCGCTCGATCTCGGCCATCCGCGAGCAGACCAAGTGCGCCGTCGAGCAGATGGGCATGGGCACCACCAAGGTCCGCGATGGCGTTGGACGGGCCCAGACGGCCCGCGAGCGTCTGGACCAGATCGTCTCCGGTACCAACCACGTGAGCTCGATGATCGGCAACATCGCATCCGCCGCTGAAGAACAGCGTGCGGCCACGCGGAGCGTGCTTGACGGCATCGGCGAACTGACCGCGTCGGCCCGCGCCGTGCGGGACGGTGCGAACGAATCGGCTCAGGCCGCAAGCCTCCTCGCGGACAACGCCACGAGGATGCGCGACCTGGTGAACCGGTTCAAGGTTGCGCCGGATTCTCGCGGACGGTAACGTCCACGGGTTCCCAGCCGCCACCAAGGGCGCGGAAGACCGAGACATACGCGAGGGTCACCTCCGTATCGCTGGCGACGAGATCCTCCTCGGCGTCGTAGAGCGAACGCTGACCATCGAGCACGTCAAGGAACCCTCCGACCCCGCTGGTGTACCGATCGGTCGCGAGTTGAACAGCACGTTGATTCGCCGTCACGGCGTTCGCAAGATGCGAACGCCGTGTTTGTTGTTGCTCGAAGGACACCAGCGAGTTCTCAACCTCCTCCATCGCCAGCAGGAAACGGCTCTCGTACGCGATGAGCGCGGCACGAGAACGCTCGTCGGCGGCCTCCACCTGCCGCCGGGCCCTTCCGCCGTCGAGCAGGTTCCACTTGAGCGCCGGACCAATGCTCCACGCCCGAGCATCCATGTTGAAGAGCCGCCCCGGATCCGCCGCCTCGAAGGCGAACGACCCGTTCAACGTCAGCCGCGGGTAAAGGTCCGCCGTCGCCACCCCGATCCGTGCTGTCGACGCCGCGAGCTCACGCTCCAGCCTTCGAAGGTCCGGACGACGAAGCAGCATCTCCGAAGGTGCTCCGATCGGAAGCTCCGTCGAGGGACGCGGCACCGCGGCCACCGGCGAAAGCTCGTCCACGAGGGCCCCCGGGGCCTGGCCCAGAAGCACCGCGAGCCGGTACATGCTCCGACGAGCTCCCGTCACCAACGGTGGCATTCGTGACTCACGCAGAGCCAGCTGCGCAGTGGCCTGCTGGATCTCAAGCTCGGCAGAAAGACCGGCCTCGAGCCGCGCGCTCAACAAATCAACCGTGTCCTTCTGAACCCGGATCGCGTTCTGAACTACACCCATGCGAGCCTGAAACGACCGCAGGTCCACGTACGCCGTCGCGACCTCGGCGGCGAGCGAGACCAGAATCTCGCGGCCACCTTCCTCCGCCGCCGCGAGATCGGCATCGGCCGCCTCAACCCCTCGGCGCACCGCGCCGAAAAGATCGACTTCCCAGGCCGCGTCCAGCCCGATGTCGAACCGGGTTGCTTCCTTTTCGGCCCCAAAGACGTTCTCGGTGCGTTCACTCTCGCGGCTGCGCGAGGCCCCGCTCCCGGCATTGAGATTGATCTTGTCGCCCGACGCCGCCACCCCCCTGAGCGCGCGAGCTTCACGCACCCGACTCGCCGCGAGCTTGAGATCAAGGTTGCCGATGACCGCGCGATCCACAAGCGAGGAGAGCGTTGCGTCGTTCATCCGTTCCCACCAGCGAGCGATGGGCGCGGCATCGGCCGGGGAAACCGAGAGCGAGTTCACGAATCGCTCCGGGCTGGCCACCTCGGGACGCGTGTAGTCCGGGCCAACAGCACGGCAACCCGTGAGGGCAAGGGCTGCGCCAGCGACGAAGATGATCTGAAGGTTCCTGCTCATTTGTTCTCCTGAACTGCCGCGGGCTGCGTGGGCTCGGCTTCACGCGCGATAGGTTCTGCCTGGATGTAAACGTCCATCTGCTGTCCGATGAAGACCGGAAGCTTGGCGCCGTCGAAGGCGTACAGCACTTGAAGAACGCGGGTGTCGACGCGTTCCGTGCTCTCACCGGTAAGCGACTTCTTGGGAACCACGTACGGCTCAAACCGCACGAACTCGAGCGTGGTGTTGAGCTCTTTGTTGCCCTTTACAAAACCTACGGCCGAGGAACCCGCCTTAAGACGCCAGGCCTCGTGCTCGTCAATCTCGACGCGGATATGCAGCGGGTTGACGACGCCGACCGTCATCAGCGCCGCGTTCCCTGTACTCGCAAACTCCCCGGGCCGGATCTCCACCTGGAGCACGCGACCTGCGATCGGCGAGCGCACGGTGCGACGCTCGATCTCCGTCTCGACCGCCGCGACCTCCGCCTCCGCCGAGACAACCTGCGACTCGGCGATCGCGAGATCGGGGGCCCAAGTACCAGCCTTGAGAAGCTCCAGTTCGGCACGGAACTGCTGAACGCGAGTCTTCGACACCGCCACCGCGTTCCGCTTGCGGCTGAGCTCCTCCTCCGCAACAGCCCGGCGATCGGCGATCTTGTCCCAGAACGCAAGCTGCTGCTCGAGGTCCAGGACGCTCGCCTCGGCCTCAGCCAGCCTCGCCTCCGCGGGCGGGATCAGTTCCACGCGCGTGCCCTGCCGCAACCGTTCGAGTTGCCGGCGGACGGTCTCAAGCTGCGCTCGTTTGGTGAGCAGCGAGGCCGAAAGCTCGCGAGAATCAATCCTGAAGAGAGGGTCACCCTTCGCGATGTCCGCTCCGACCGCCGCGAGCACCTCGGCGACAATCCCTGCCACCGGCGTGCCGATCGCGATGTTCTCCGAACTCGCCTCGACAAGACCCGAGCCCGCCACAAAGGCCTCGAACGGCGCACTCGGCGGGCGAATCACCGGCGGCTGCGCCAGCGGCGGCTTGCTCTGGCGGATAACGGTGACCGCGGCGAGGATCACGCCGACGATCGCGAGCAACGGCAGTACGAGACTACGGAGCATCGGGGCATCTCCTACTCATCTTCAGCAGCGACGTGCGTCGCGGCGGTCTTGTGGCCTTCGCCGGTCTGAACCTTGACGATGTGACCGTCGTCCATCTCGGCGATGCGGTCTGCGAACTCAAAGATGCGCTGGTCGTGGGTCACAACGATGAGTGAAAGGTCGTTGTCGGCCGCGACCGAGCGGAGCAACTCCATGACCCGCTGCCCGGTGGCGTGGTCGAGTGCACTCGTCGGCTCGTCGCACACGATGATCTTCGGCTTGTGCACAAGGGCGCGGGCAATGGCGACCCGCTGCTGCTGCCCGCCCGAAAGCCGCGACGGAGGGTCCTTCACCCGGCCACCCAGCCCAACTTGGTCGAGCACAGCCGCCGCACGCTGCACTGCCTCGCGCCGCGACACGCCGTTGAGCATGAGGGGAACCGCCGCGTTCTCAGCGATCGAGAGCGTCGGAATCAGGTTGAACTGCTGGAAGACGAACCCGATGTTCCGACCCCGGAACGCGGCCCGCTCCCCCGTCCGCATCTTGGAAAAGTCGCGGCCGAGCACCTCGCACTCGCCTCCGTCGCGATCGAGGACACCCGCGATCACGGAGATCAACGTGGTCTTGCCGCACCCCGACGGCCCCACCAGCATCAGCAACTCGCCGGTACGGACATCGAGGTCGATCCCGCGCAAAGCCCTGACCGCGGCGTCGCCCTTGCCGTAGGTCTTGGTCACGGCGCGGCATCGAACCGCGAGCCCCCTTTGCGTCCCGCTCTGCCGATCGTTTGGTTCCGCGCGAACAGTCATGAAAACTCCCGATCAAGCCTTGAACACCACTCCCGCCTCGAGCCGCAGCACTTTCGCAAGACTGAACAATCCCGCCAGCAGCCCGACCGTCAGCATCGCACCCCCGGTGACGGTGGGGATGTACCACGGCATCTCGAACGCCAGGCCCGTGTTCCGGATCAGCGACCCGAAGACACTCGCGATTCCCAGGCCGATTCCGAAAGCGATGGATGTCGCCGTCAACACCTGAACCATCACCATGGATATCAACGTGCCGGCCCCCGCCCCCATCGCCTTCAGCGAGGCAAAGTACCGAAGGTTGTCGACCGTGAAGTTGAAGAACGTCTGCCCCGTCACGATGATGCCGATCAACAGCCCCAGCCCCACCGCGATCCCGAAGTTCACCAAGATGCCCGTCTTCGCGAGAATAAAGCCGCTGGTCAGACGCTCGAACTCGGCGGGCGTACGCGCCACAAACGGCGTGCGTTCCTCGATCCGACGACGAACGTCCTCGACATCAGCCCCCGGCTTCAGCTTCACCATCACGAATGACATCAGGTTGCGCTCTTGCGGCGTGATCTGGAGCGCGCGGGAGTACGTCGTGTACAGAACCGGATCCCAGAAGAACGAGGGAGGGCTCGAGTACGTGCCGACGATCCGCAACTCGTGATCGTTGATGCTCAGCCGGTCCCCCACCTCGATGTCGCGACCATCTCGGGTCATCCGAAGCTTGCTCGCCTTGTCCTTCACATCGATCAGAATCGCGCCCTCCTGGCGCAGATCCGTGATCGCTCCCTCCACAACCGTGTGCGGTCCCCCGACGAGTGTCGCGTCGTCTATCCCCACGACGATCACCAGCATGCTGGTGCCGTCCGGCAGCCTTGCCCGCAGCCAGCCCTTGAACATCGGCGACGCCCACTCCACGCCCTCGACCGACCGCACGCGTTGCACGGCCGTCTCCGGCATGCCGACCTGATCCTCGCTGAACCGAACCTGTTCGTCCATGACCCACAGATCTACGCCCGGATTCTGCCGTATGAACGTAACCGTCTGGCTCTTGAACCCCGTGAAGATCGAGGCCTGCTGCGCAATCATCATCGCCGCGAACGCCATGCCCGCGATCAGACCGAAGTACTTCAGCCGGTCCCCCATCAACATCTTGATCGCCAGCCAGTTCATGCCCGTACCCCCGAACGCCGCGCAGTACCAGCCCTCGCGGAAGACTCCGGCGACTGCTTCTTCGCTCGCTTCGTCCCCGCAATCACCGCGGCCTCCGCGGGCGCCATCATACCCGCGAGCACAACGTCAAGCAGCGCGTACGCCGTCTCCTTCGGCCTTGTGAAGTCCACCCACGGGTCCTTGCCATGCGTGATGAACAGCGAGACCACGCCGTGCGCCGCAGCCCAGTGCAACTGCGTCAGCATCGCGTGATCCCGGTACGGCTTCACGAACCGCTTCTGCTCCAAGCACTCCCCCACCACCCGGTGCAGGAACGCGTAGCCGTCCTGGTCGGGGTTCCCGTGCTTGCCCTCGCACTCCTTGATGAGCTCCGGATCGCTTGGGTGCGGGGACATGAACATGAACCGGTAGTGGTGCGGATGCTCGAGCGCAAAGTCCACGTACGCTCGCCCCATCGCCCGCAGCTTCTCGACCGGGTCCCGGATCGCCTCAACGTGCCGCATCGCCTCGCGCAGCGACCCGAAGTCCTGATCGCACAACGCCACCATCAGCCGCTGCTTGTCCGGAAAGTGCGAATAGATCGCCGCGGCGGTGTACTCGATCGCCTCCGCAACCTTCCGCATCGACACCGACTCGTACCCGTGCTCGATGAAGAGCGATCGGGCAGCGCCCAGGATCTTCTCCCGGGTCTCCGCCTTCTCACGCGCTCTTCTGCCAACGGATCCCATCGGGGCCCTTTCACTAAACAGTGTTCATTGTTCTCACACTGTTCGTCGGGTCAAGCCCCCCGGATTCAGTTTCCGACCAAACTTCCTACCCCTTGAACACCACCGCCGGCTCTAGCGCGATCACCTTCCGCATGCTCAGCAACGCCGACAGCATGCTGATCACAACAACCGCGCACGCCGACACCACCGGGAGTTGCCACGGCATCCGGAACGCCAGCACCGTCCCCCGCATGCTCATCCCAAAGTACGACGCCAGCCCCACACCCAGCCCCCATCCGACGCACGCCACGATCGCCGCCTGCACCAGCACCATCGCCGTCAGCATCCCGTCCGACGCCCCCATCGCCTTCAGCGTCCCGAAATACCGCAGGTTGTCCAGCGTGAACGAGAAGAACATGAAGCCCGTGATGATCGTGCCGATCACGAACCCCAGCACCACCGCGATCCCGAAGTTGATCGGAATCCCCGTGTTCTTCAGGTAGTACGAAACCGTCGTCCACCGGAACTGGTCTCGCGTCTGCGCCGCCAGCCCCGTCTCCCGCTGGATCCGATCACACAGCGACGCGATGTCCTGACCCGCCGCGGCACCCACCAGCACGAACGTCAGCATCTTCCGCTCGCGCGGCGCAAACGTCGTCGCCCGCGAGAACGTCGTGAAGATCAGCGGCTGGCTCTGGAAACTCCTCGTCGTCTCCGCGATCCCCACCACGATCGCACGCCTGTCGTTCAACTCCAGCGTGTCCCCAACCTTCAGCGGCACCGGCTTTGTCCCGGGAACCCGCGACGGTCGCGCAAGCCGCGTCTCCGCGCTCACCCGGTCCACGATCACCGCGTCCGCCCGCCGCAGGTCCCGCAACTCCCCTTCCACCATCGTCGCCGGGCCGCCAGTCAGCGTGGCGTCGTCGAGCCCCACCACGACGCAGTTCTGAAACTGCCCGTTGTCCAGCCTCGCCCTCGCCTGTCCCTTGAACAAAGGCATCGCCCACGCGACACCCTCGATGCTCCTGACCCGGTACAAAGCCGTCGACTGCAGCGGCTTGGTGTCGTCGATGTGCTGCACCTTCGGATCCATCACCCAGATATCCGGGTATGAAACGTCCGTGATGAACGAGAACGTCCGCGACATCAGCCCGATGAAAATCGCACCCTGCTGGGTGATCACCATCGAAGCGAGCGTCACCCCGAGAATGATCCCGAAGTACTTCGCTCGGTCCCTGACAAGCATCTGAATCGCGATCGAGAGCATCTGTTTCCGCCTTACACAGGGCACGCCCGCCGGATCGACGCGAGATCACGCAGGAGCCCCGCGATCGTCGCGAGCGGAAGCATGGTGCTCGCGTCGCTCATCGCCTTCGAGGGATCCGGGTGCGTCTCGATGAACAACGCATGAACCCCCGCCGCCACCGCCGCGCGAGCCAGGAGCGGCGCACGATCCGGCCGCCCGCCCGTGGTCTCCCCCGCCCCAGGCAACTGCGTCGAGTGCGTCACGTCAAAGCACACCGGCGGGGATCCCCCCTCGGCCTTCAACTCCATCATGTCCCCCAGGCCCAGAAAGTCATTCACCAACCGGCCATACCCAAACGTCGTCCCGCGTTCCGTCAGCAGAACGTTGTGCGTCCCAGCCTCCGCGAGCTTCCTCACCGGCCCGGCCATGTCGTGAGGCGGCAGAAACTGCCCCTTCTTCACATTCACCGCCCGACCCCGCGCCGCCGCCGCCTCCCCCGCCGCGCACAGCAGATCCGTCTGCCGGCACAGAAACGCCGGGATCTGAAGCAAGTCGATGAACTCCGCCGCCGCAGCCGCCTGATCGGGCTCGTGGATGTCCGTCGTCACCGGCACACCAAGCTCCGCGCCGATCTCCGCGAGCCACCGCACGCCCTTCTCAAGGCCCGGCCCCCGCGCCGAGCGGATGCTCGAACGATTCGCCTTGTCGAACGACGCCTTGAAGATGTACGGCAGCCCGGCCGCATCGCACGCTGCCTTCACCTCTCGGCCGATCGTCAGCCCCAGCTCCTTGCTCTCAAGGACGCACGGCCCCGCAATGATCGCCAGCGGCTGCCCCGACCCGATCTCAACCCGACCAACGGTGCACATTCTCGCCATAGGTGCAGGGTACGCGCGGCGTAAGCAGGATGCCGGATTTCATGCAACAATGTCCCCACTCCCGGAGTACCCAAGTGCCGCACGGAAATATCCTCGCTTTGTTCCTTCTGATCCTGATCGGCCACGCCCCATCCGCTCGCGCGGGCGTTGACCACTCCCTCATCGCCACAACCAACGAACGCGTCTCACCGGACCGCCTCCGCGCCGACCACATGAAACTCGCCGCGGAGCCGCACATCGCCGGCACCCCCGGCGACGAACGCGTCATCGCGAAACTCATCGCGTCGTTCACCGAGATGGGCCTCCAACCCATACGCCACGACATCTGGCCTCTGCTCTGCATGCCTGTCGCTGCCGACCTCGAGATCATCACCCCAACTCCCCGCACGCTCTCCCTCAAGGAATCCCCCGTCGCCGGCGACCCCGACTCCGCCCACCCCGAGCTCACCATCGGCTGGAACGCCTACTCCGGCAACGGCGACGTCACCGCCCCTGTCGTCTACGCCAACTACGGCCGCGAAGAAGACTTCGACGCCCTCGCCGCCCGCGGCATCAGCGTCACCGGCCGCATCGTCCTCGCCCGCTACGGCGGCAACTACCGGGGCTACAAGGCCAAGTTCGCCGAGCAAGCCGGCGCGGCAGGCCTCATCATCTTCTCCGATCCCGCCGATGTCGGTTTCACCCAGGGACCCGTCTACCCCGAAGGCACGTTCTTCAACGACTGCTGCATCCAGCGCGGCAGCATCGTCACGCTCCCGCACCAGGGCGACCCGCTCACCCCCGGCGCCGAAGCCACCGAGAACGCCCCACGCCTCGCCGAAGCAGCAACGCAACTGCCCCGCATCCCGGTCCAACCAGTCTCATACGGAGCCGCCAAGGAGATCCTCGCCCTCATGACCGGCGACCCCGCGCCGAAGGAATGGCAAGGAGGACTCCCCCTCACCTACCGATACGAAGGGGGCACAGAACTCACCGTGCGCCTCAATGTCCAGCAGCGCCGCGAGATCAAGCGCACCGCAAACGTGCTCGCCGAGATCCGCGGGACCGAGTTCCCCGACGAAGTGGTCGTCATCGGCGCCCACCACGACGCGTGGAACCACGGCGCCTCCGACCCCACCTGCGGAACCATCGTGGTCCTCGAGGCCGCACGCGTGCTCGCCGAACTCGCCGCCCAAGGTCAACGCCCCGCCCGCACCATCGTCTTCGCCGCCTGGGGCGCAGAAGAGTTCGGCATCATCGGCAGCAGCGAATGGGTCGAAGCCAACCACGATGCGCTGCTCAAGAACGGCGTCGCCTACCTCAACCTCGACATGGCCTCGATGGGTCCCAAGTTCTCCGCCTCCGCCTCGCCCGCGCTCAAGCAAGCCATCGCCGCGTGCGTCTCGCTCGTCCCATCCGCAGAATCCGCCGACCGCATGATCGCCGATATCGGATTCGGCGAGATCGGGACCCTCGGCGGTGGCTCCGACCACGTCGCCTTCCTCTGCCACACCGGCATCGCTTCCGCGGCATTCGGCTCCGGCGGCTCCAAAGGCTCCGCGTACCACTCCGCGTACGACACGCTGCCCTGGTATTGGAAGGCCGTCGGCGCCGACTACGCCTCCGCGGCCATGGTCACACGAATGACCTGTGCCTTCGTGATCAGCACCGCTTACCAGCGACTCATCCCCTCCGATCCCGCCGCGAGCTTCTCCGCTGCACGAGATTTCGCACGGTCCCGCGCAGCGCAGCCCAGCGCCGACCCCGGGTGGGCCACCATCGCCGAAGATATGGATCGCACCCACGCCCGCGTCGACCAGTGGCTCACGCAAACGCTCGAGACGCAACCCAACCCCGCGACGCTCAACGCCACTCTGCTTCTTCTCGACCGCGCCTGGCTCGCGGACCGTTCGGGACTCCCGCGCCGATCCTGGTTCCGCAATCACCTCGTCTGCACCGACGAAACCTCCGGCTACGGCGCATGGATGCTCCCCGCCTACACCGCCGCGGTGAAGTACGACAGCGACATCGAACGCGAAGCCGCGCTCGACGCCTACACGCGCATCATCCAGATGACCGACGCACTCCTTTCGCCTCCAACGCCCCCCCGCTGACGCCCTCCGTCACCGAGAGCCCGCCCCATGCCCACCCAGCCGCCCACCAAGACAAAGCCCGTGGCCGTTCTCACCGCGCTGATCGCGCTCGCTGCCGCGGCCGCCGCCTTCTACGTCCTCTCCAACAGGCCATCCCCATCTCCCGTCACCGACGCGCAGCGCAACGAGGATGCCCTCCGCACCGCCGCCTACAAGGTCGTCCGCGCAGTCAAGGCCGGCAAGTCCCCCACCAAAGGCTCCGAACTCGAACCTCTCGCCCCCGACGACCACTCCGGCCCCAACGACGCGTTCGGCCGCGAACTCATCATCGAAGTCACGGCCCCCGCCGGCCCGGAACAGAAAATGAGCATCCGCTCGCTCGGCCAAGACGGCATCCTCGGTACCGATGACGACATGCGCGCCGAAGCAACCATCACCCACGAAACCGCGCCCGGGTACGACGAGCATCTCCTCGGACCCGTCACCATCATCACCGGCAAGTAGCCCCTCCCGCGACCAACCCCTCCTAACCTCCCGCCATGGCAAACGCAATCGTCCTCGGCGCAGGAATGGTGGGCTCCGTCATGGCGGCGGATCTCGCCGCTGATCCGGCATTCAAAGTCACCGTCGCGGACATCCGTCCCGCGGCACTCGACCTCGCCTCCGCTCGAACCCGGGGCAAAGCCTCGACGCTCCTCCTCGACCTCGCCGACCCGGCCGCCATCACCCGCGCCGTCGCTCCCTTCGACATCGTGCTTGGCGCACTCTCCAGTCACCTCGGGCTCGGCGCCCTTCGCGCCGTCATCGCCGCACGAAAGCCCTACTGCGATATCTCGTTCATGGCGGAAGACGCGATCGACCTGACCGCCGAAGCCCAGGCCGCCGGCGTCACCGCGATCGTCGACTGCGGCGTCGCCCCCGGCATGAGCAACCTCCTCGCCGGATACGCCGCCCGCCTCCTCGATCCCTGCGACTCGCTCGAGATCTACGTCGGCGGCCTGCCCGTCGAACGCCGCTGGCCCTACGAGTACAAGGCCGGTTTCTCCCCCGCCGACGTCCTCGAGGAATACACCCGCCCCTCTCGCATCGTTGAGCACGGCCGCGTCGTCGTCCGCCCCGCCCTCAGCGAACCCGAACTCATGGACCTCCCCGGAGTCGGAACCCTCGAAGCCTTCAACACCGACGGCCTCCGCTCCATAGCCACCACACTCAAGGTCCCCTTCATGAAGGAGAAAACCCTCCGCTACCCCGGCCATATCGCACTGATGCGGGCCTTCCGTGAAACCGGCCTCTTCTCCAAAGACCCCATCACGGTCAACGGTCAACAGGTCGTCCCCCTCGACCTCACCTCCGCCCTCATGTTCCCCAAATGGAGATACGAGCCCGGCGAACGCGACCTGACCGTCATGCGCGTCCGCGGCACGGGAACCCGCAACGGCAAACCCACCCGCCTCACCTGGGACGTCCTCGATTTCCTCGACCCCGCAACGGGCTTCACCAGCATGTCGCGCACCACCGCGTTCCCCTGCACCATCTTCGCGCGCATGGTCCTCGACGGAACCATCACCCGCAAGGGCGTCCTCCCCCCCGAACTCCTCGCCGACCGCCCCATCGTCGAACGCATGCTCGCCGAGCACGCCAGCCGCGGCATCCGCTACACCTTCGACGAGTCCCCCGCCTGAGGCCTCACACCTCGACGCGCTCAAACCGAACGCGGTCGTCCACGAGTCTGGCAAAGTGCGCGTCAATCTGCGACAGCCCAGTCACCCGGTGGACAAACGCCGCCGCGCGCACAAGGTCGGCCCGCTGCACCAGCTCCAGTCGCGGCTCCTTCAGCTCCAGCCGCGTCCCGTAGAACGCGCACGTCGAGTGCGCGATCAAAACCACGCGCTTCAGCCCGTGTACCTCCACCAGAAACTTCAGCTCATCCACCACACCCTGCTCTTCCAGGTGCGCCTGCGGATGCCCCGCCAAGCACGCCGGCCCTCCCGGCAACGACACACGGTCATACCGCGGCAGCCCCAGCCCGTTCTGCAGGAAATCGTCGAAGTGCTCCCCGAGTCGACCGTCCGAGCAATACACCGCCGCCGCCCGAATACGCGAAACCTCGTACTTGATCTGGCTCTCGTACATGCGAACTCCCGTTGAAATCGCTCAGACCAGTTTCAGCGCAAAGAAGATCGCCGTAAACGTCAGATCCGCGAAAATGATCGCCACCACGCAGTGAACCACCGTCAATGTCGTCGCCCGCCCCACGCCCGCCGCGCCCCCCTGAACCGACAACCCGTGATGGCACGCGATCAGCCCGATCAACAGCCCGAAGATCGCGCTCTTCCCCACCCCCGTGAAGAAGTCGATGTGCTTCACCTGCGACAGAAAGTTGTTCATGTACGTCGCGTACGGAATGTCCAGCACGAGCATCGCCACCAGCAGCGACGCCGAAATCGCCACGATATCCGCGAACACCCCCAGTATCGTCATGCTCACCAGACTCGCAATCACCCGCGGCACCACCAGAAACCGCACCGGCTCCAGCGCGTGCGCCTCCAACGCCTCAACCTCTTCCCCCACCACCATCGTCCCGATCTCCGCCGCGATGCTCGCCCCCGCAAACCCCGTCAGCACGATCGATCCGATCAGCGGCCCAAGCTCCCGCAGCACCGCCACGCCGATGATGTTCGCCACCAGCTCCTTCTGCCCAAACTGATCGAGCGGCGGCGCAAGCTGCAACGCCAGAATCAGCCCCACGCACGCCGACACCAGCGACACGATGAACACCGACCTCACGCCCACCCGAATCACCTGCGAGATCACCGCCGGCCGCCCGATTCGCACCTTCCGGTGCACCATCGACAGCAGCACCCACCGCACCGACTCCACGAGCAACCACGTCACCCGCCCAACCTGGTCAAGGACGTGCAGCGTGATCCCCCCGACAAAGTCAAAGGGGAGCAGCGGTACCCTGATCCAGCGACTGAGTGGCTTCTCGCTCATGGTTCAAACTTCAAACCGCTAGTGCATCCGCACGCGTCGCCACAATCTTGAAGACCGTGTGCAGGCGCGCGATCTCAAAGATCCCCCGCACCCGATCGTTCAGGCAGCACAACACCAGCGGGATCTGCGTCTTCTTCGAACCCTGCAACGCCTCCACGAGCGTCGCCAACCCCGGCGTCGCCATGTACGGCACCGACGCAAGATCCACAACCACCCTCGACGGTTTCTGGTCCAGCCCAGCCCTCAGGTACTGCCGGAACGACGGCGCCTCGTGGTACCCGATGTCCCCCTCGGGCAACACCACCACCGCCGTCCCTTCCTTCACCACCGTCACCTTGATCGGTGCACGTTCAGCCACAGCAGTCTCCCTTCGGGCATTGCGCCCGAGTATCCGAGGCACGCTTCACCATCGTGAGCCGCATGCCCACGCCCTCCCGTCGCTCGTACTTCACCTCATCCATGATCTCCCGGATGATGTGAACCCCCAGCCCCCCCGGCTTGATGTCCTCCAACTCCCGGCCCTTGATCTCCGCCGGATCCACCTGCCTCGCCTCATCCTCAATCACGATCATCACCCCCCCAACCCCGCCTTCCCCCGAAAGTGGTGTGATCTCCAGCCAGATCCGCCCATCCTCCCGCTTCTCGTACCCATGCCGCATCACATTAATCAGGGCCTCGTCCGTCGCCAGCGCCACCTGCGAAGCCTGCACCTCCGCAAACCCGCACCGCTTCGCCACTTGGTGCACAAGTTCCCTCGCCCCGCAGAGATACGCGGGATTGCTCACCAGCTCTAGCCGCAGATCAGGCCGCACGGTCATCCGCCATTCTCCGTCCCGGTCACGCCCCCTCCACCGCCCCCTCCACGCGCCCCGACCCACACCCGCCAGCGCTCAACCGCCTCGCGACGATCCGCAACGCTCGCCGCGTAATCGTATCCGAGCCGCTCCCCTGTCAGCCGCTCCAATGCCTCGATCGCCAGCAGCCTCGTCGACCCCTCCTTCGCGTCCAGCATCCGCACCAGATGCCGCAGGTCCGCTCCCTCCCCCTTCCTCACCTCGGCCACGATCGCCTTGTTCCGCGCCTGGGGCGACGAGCTCTCAAAGCTCGGCTCAATCCCCGGCCCGCAACCGACAAGCACCAACGGAATGACAATCAAGATGAGTCGCACGCCCCCATCATAAAGACATTCACCCGACGCCGCCCAACGCCCTCCCGGGCTAAACTCCCCCTTCCCCCAAAGGGAACATGTTCTCCCCAAGCACCGGAGCAACCGAGCCATGAAAACGCCCATCCTTCCCCACCACGAAGTGGTGCCAATCCTCGATTTCGGCTCCCAGACCGCCCAGCTCATCGCCCGCCGCCTCCGCGAGGCCGGCGTCTTCTCGTGGCTCGTCTCCCCCAAGACCCCCGCCGCCGAAATCGCCGCCCTCAAACCAAAGGGCATCATCCTCTCCGGCGGCCCCTCCAGCGTCTACGAACCCGGCGCACCCACCTGCGACCCCGCCATCTTCAACCTCGGCGTCCCCGTCCTCGGAATCTGCTACGGCATGCAGCTCGCCTGCCACCTCCTCGGCGGCAAGGTCGACAAGGCCGACCACCGCGAGTTCGGCCGCGCCAACCTCTCCGTCCTCGATCCCTCCGATCTCTTCGCCGCCATCCCCGACAAATGCACCGTCTGGATGAGCCACGGCGACCAGGTCACCGACGTCAACCACAGCCTCTTCACCCCCATCGCCTCAACCCCAACCTGCCCCAACGCCGCCGTTCGCTCCAAGGACCCCAGCCGTCGCTTCTTCGGCGTCCAGTTCCACCCCGAAGTCACCCACACCCCCCACGGCGCCGATCTGCTCCGCAACTTCCTCTACAACATCTGCAAGTGCGAAGGCTCCTGGAAAATGTCCGACTACGCCGAATCCGCCGCCCGCTCCATCCGCGATCAAGTCGGTAACGCCCACGTCATCTGCGGCCTCTCCGGCGGCGTCGACTCCGCCGTCACCGCCGCCCTCCTCCACAAAGCCATCGGCAAACAACTCCACTGCGTCTTCGTCGACACCGGCCTCCTCCGCAAGAACGAACGCGCCCTCGTCGAACAGACCTTCCGCGATCACTTCCACATCGACCTCAAAGTCGCCGACGCCGAAGCCGACTTCCTCTCCGACCTCGCCGGCATCACCGACCCCCAGGAAAAGCGCCGCCGCATCGGCAAACGCTTCATCGACGTCTTCAAGGCCGCCGCCAAGAGCATCCCCAACGCATCCTTCCTCGCCCAAGGCACCCTCTACCCCGACGTCATCGAAAGCGGCCACGGCCACGCCGGCACCGCCGCCGGCATCAAGCTCCACCACAACGTCGGCGGCCTCCCCGCCGACCTCGGCTTCAAACTCGTCGAACCCCTCCGCGAACTCTTCAAGGACGAAGTCCGCCGCCTCGGCGAAGTCCTCGGCCTCCCCGAACACATGGTCTGGCGACACCCCTTCCCCGGCCCCGGCCTCGCCGTCCGTATCCTCGGCGAAGTCACCAAGCCCAAACTCGACATCCTCCGCGATTGCGACGAGATCCTCCTCGAGGAAATCTCCGCCGCCAACCTCTACCGCAAAACCTCACAGGTCTTCGCCGTTCTCCTCCCCGTCCAATCCGTCGGTGTCATGGGCGACGGCCGTACCTACGACTCCACCATCGCCATCCGCGCCGTCGAAACCCAAGACTTCATGACCGCCGACTGGTCCCGCATCCCCTACGAAACCCTCGCCCTCATCTCCAACCGAATCATCAACGAAGTCCGCGGCGTCAACCGCTGCGTCTACGACATCTCCTCGAAACCCCCCGCCACCATCGAGTGGGAATAACCCCACCCCACCGGCCTACCGATACGCCCGCTCCGCATACTCCCGCATCATCCGTTGCGTCGTGAAGTACGCGCCGTTCACCGCGATCGCGTGCACGCACACCCGCGCCCACTCCACGCGGCTCCCGTGATACACCGGCAGAATGCTGTTCTCCAACTTCTCATACAGACTCGACGAGTCCCGCTCGTCCGCCTCTTCCCCCCCACCCTCACGCCCGTCCCCGATCCCCCACCCCGTCACACCTTCAACACACCCCTCACACCACCACCCATCCAACACGCTCAACGACGGAACCCCGTTCATCGCCGCCTTCATCCCGCTCGTTCCCGACGCCTCAAGCGGCGCAATCGGCGTGTTCAACCACAGATCCACCCCCGACACCACGCTCGCCGCTAGGTCCATGTCGTACCCCGGCAAAAACGTCACGTGAACCTGCGTCCCCGTCTCCCGTGAGAGATCGTTGATCCGCCGGATCACCTCGTGCCCCGTCCCATCCTTCGGGTGCGCCTTCCCCGCAAACACCAACTGCAACCCGCCGCCATTCGCCGCGATCGAGTGCAGCCGCGCCGCGTTCCGCAGAATCAGATCCAACCGCTTGTACCCCGTCGCCCGCCTCGCAATCCCGATCGTGAACACCCCCGCGTCCAACCGCTGCCCCGTCAGCCGCTCCACCCGCTCCAGCAACAACGCCTTCGTCCGCCGCCGTGCCGCGAGCACCTCCCCAACCTCCGCACGCAACGCCAGCCTCAACTGCTGCGCATCATCCCTCCACCCCTCGCACACCCGATCAAAAAGCTCCGCCATCGGCGCCGCGATCCACGTCCCCGGATGCACGCCGTTCGTGATCCCCTCCACACTCACCCCCGGGAACATCCGTCTGCACACCTCCGCGTGCTTCCGCGATACCCCGTTCACCCACCTGCTGAACGACAACGCCGTGTGCGTCATGTCCAGCCACCCATCCTTGAAAAACAACGACGCAGGCTCCGTCATCCCCCGCGGCAAGACCCGCGCCGCCAACTGCGCATCAAACCGATCATGCCCCGCCGCGATCGGCGTGTGCGTCGTAAACACGCACCGCGCCCGCACCGCTTCCACATGCGACTCCACGTCCCCGGGCCGATCCGCCGCCTGAACCTCCTCACGCAGCAGTTCAGACACGAGCAACGCCGAATGCCCCTCGTTCATATGGAAACACGTCACCCGCGAGTACCCCGCCGCCCGCAGCATCCGCACCCCGCCCACCCCCAGCAACGCCTCCTGCGCCAGCCGATAACCGCTGTCCCCGCCGTACAACGTCCGTGAAAGCGCGCGATCCTGCGCCGCGTTCTCCGCCATGTCCGTGTCCAACAGCAACACCGGCACCGTGGCGCCCGTTCGCCCACGCACCACGTACCGCCACGCCCGCACGTGAACCTTCCGACCCTCCAACTCGATCGTCGTCCTCGCATCCACCGCCTCAAACGCCACGTCAGGGTCAACCCTGTCGGGGCTCTCTTGCTGCTCCCCAGCCTCACTCAGCGTCTGCCTGAAATACCCCTCGCGATGCAGCAGCGTCACCGCAACCATGGGGATCCCGAGGTCCGCTGCCGCCCGCAGCGAATCCCCCGCCAACACCCCCAGCCCCCCCGCGTACACCGGAACCGCGCTGTCAAACGCGATTTCCATGCTGAAATAGGCCGTGACGGAAGCGTGATTCGTTTTCATATGGAGTCGGTGTCGCCTGGGTGGTGCGTGAACCTCCAAGATAGCAACCCTCCCACCAACCCGTCGTCCGGGAACCTCGGGGCTTTGCCCGGGTCCTGCCGGTTCTCCCACCCGTTCCCCACCTCATCTCCGCATTCTCTCACCACTTCCCCTTGCGATTCCCTACACCCCCGTGTAGATTGTCGCGGGGTTTACTCTGCTGATCTCGTGACGTCCATCAGTTCCAAAGCCACGCGCGTGCGTGGCCCGTTCCATTACGAAGGGTGAAAGAGAATGAAGAGCCTCTCGGTATTGTGTCGCACGGCCGCGCCGGCCCTGGTGCTCGCCTGTGCTTCAGGCGCTTTCGGTCAGTGCGTTGGCGCCGTCCCCGGCCCCGACGTCATCGTCGGTGACATCCCCGACGTCACGAACTACGGCGCGGCCAACGGCAAGCGCGCGTACGCCATCGGCACGACGTCCTGCAACCTCGGTCAGATCCCCCTCCGCTGGGACGACACGACCAACATGTACCCCGTGATCTCGCAGAACATCTACCGCCTGCGCAACGGGCGCTTCGAGCAACTCGGTCAGGCTTGGCTCAAGCACGGCTTCTGCGCCCTCCAGGGCAACGTCTGCTGCGCCTGCCAACCCGGCGGCACCTGCGACGACCTCTACCCCGGTTGCTCCGACCCCTACGGCTCCGGCCTCAACGGCTCCCAGGGCGGCCTCGGACCCAAGCACGAGATCGATGCCGCAGCCGGTTACATCCCGCTCAACTGGAACCCCAACGGTGTGGTCGAGGGCGGCGATACCAACCAGGTCATCTTCAAGCGCCTCCAGGCACCCCAGGCCGACCTCGCCAACGCCGGCGCCCTCTACTTCGTCTCCAGCACCTACATCCAGCCCCAGGACGCTGAGTACGGCAACGACAACAACAACCAGTCCTACCGCCGCGTCACCATCAACTCCTCCACGTTCAACATGTCGCTCAACGACACCACCCGTCGTGGCATCAACGCCATCCAGGCGTGGCGCGACCACGGCCTCGGTCTCAACCAGCCCGACCCCTCCGTCGTGATCACCACCGTCGACGACCCCTCCATCCCCCCGCACGATAACGCGACCATCCCGGGCACCGCCGACGGCGGCCGCTTCCTCCTGGGCGCGAAGGTGACCAACCTCGGCAACGGCCAGTACCGCTACGAGTACGCCCTCCAGAACCACAACAACCACCGGTCCGGCGCCGCCTTCACCATCCCGCTCCCCGCCGGAGCCGTCGTCACGAACGCCACCTTCAAGGACGTCCCCTACCACTCCGGCGAGCCGTACAACGGCACCGATTGGTCCATCAACGTCGGCCCGAGCTCCGTCAGCTTCCGCTGCACCGAGACCTTCGCGCAGAACCCCAACGCCAACGCCCTCCGCTGGGACACGATCTACAACTTCGCCTTTGACTGCAACGTCGCCCCCGTCAACGGCTCCGCCGTCATCGACCTCTTCCGCCCCCCGAGCAGCACCGGCCCCGCGGCCCTCAACGTCGCCGCGCAGATCCCCGACCCCAACGGCGGCGGCATCTTCACGCCCCCCAACGACAACTGCGCCAACGCGTCGACCGTCTTCGACGGCACCACGCTCTTCTCGACCGTCAACGCCACGACCGATGGCCCTGACGAGCCCACCAGCTGCAACTTCTCCGCCTACACCAACATCGGCAACGACATCTGGTTCCGCTGGACCGCGACCGCCAGCGGCACCGCGACCGTCTCCACCTGCGGCTCCTCTTTCGACACCAAGCTCGGCGTCTACACCGGCTGCCCCACCGGGTCCAACCAGGTCATCGCCTGCAACGATGACTCGGCCGCCTGCGGTGCTAACAGCCTCCAGAGCTCCCTCACCTTCACTGCCGTCTCCGGCACCACCTACTTCCTCCGCGTCGGCGGATACGCCAGCGGCGCGAACCCGCCCGCCACCGGCTCCGGCAGCCTCAGCGTCGTCGGACCCGTCGTTCAGCCCCCG
>VYLF01000060.1_pt1 | contig 57414 bp, 47 predicted proteins | sample 5114371 | NCBI WGS metagenome assembly VYLF01 (sample SAMN12291773, study PRJNA351875) | freshwater metagenome | isolation source: freshwater lake | place: USA: Michigan, Kent Lake | collected 2013-08-15 | reverse complement strand
CCCGCCCCAGCCCCTCCCATTCCTTCAGCCCCGCCACCTCCTCCTCTCCCCCCGCCGCCGCGCTCCTCGCCCGCGCCGGGGCCATCCCCGCGTGACCTTCTCCGCCCTCGCCACTCTTCACCCTTCCGTCCTGATATCATCCCCCGCCATTCCTCCCTCCCGCGGCGTCCGGGGGTGAGGTTCTCCCGCTCTCACCATCCGCGGGGCAAGCGACGCCCGACAAGGTGCTCATCGATGAACACGTCCTCCCGTTTCTCCGGCTCCAAGTTGGCGCTCGCCGCGGCATTCGGCCTCGCGGTTGTCGCTGGCCTCGAAATGCGCTCGCTCGCGCGCCCCGAGCCCGCGCCGGAGATGGCGGCACCGACCGTCGTCGGGATCGTCGACCTCGAGAAGCTCATGAACGGCCTCGCCGAGCTCAACGACCGCAACAACTCCCTCAACAACCGCAAGACCGCCCTCCAGAACCAGCTCAACGACATCAAGAAGCAGATCGACGGCATCGACAACGACCTCAAGAACAACATCGCCCCCTCCGACGTCAAGGCCCGCACCGAGAAGCTCGCCCAGAAGTTCGAGCTCGAAGCCCTCTACGAGGCCCGCGGCAAGGCCTACCAGCGCCTCATCGACCTCGAGAACGGCGACATCATCCGCGAGCTCTACGAGAAGGTCACCACCACGGTCTCCGCCTTCGCCCAGAAGAACGGCATCGACCTCGTGATCCTCGACGACCGCGCCATCACCTTCCCCGACAACACCAAGCGCGTCTCGGTGAAGGAAGTCAACGCCATCATCGAGAGCAAGCGAATCCTCTACGCCGGCGCCAGCGTCGAGATCACCGACCGCGTCCTCGACCTCATGAACAACGAGTTCAAGGCCGGTATCAACGTCGGCAAGAACGGCACCCCCTGAGCCCATCCTCTCGCGGCACCCGATGTCCGACAACGCTCCAGCGAAGTCCGCAACCGTTCAAGAGATCGCCGCCCTCGTCGGGGCGACCGTGATCGGTGACGCCTCTGCGCGCATCGACCGCGTCGAATCCCTCTCTACCGCAACCCCGGGCTCGCTCGGCTTCCTCCGCGACGCCACCCACGCCCGCGAACTCTTCTCCGGCCGCTGCTCCGCCGTCCTCGTCCCCGCGAGCATGGACGCCCCTCGCCTCCGCGAGGAAGACCCGCTCAGCCGAACCCTCCTCATCGTCCCCGACGCCGACCTCGCCCTCATCAAGGTCCTCTCCTTCCTCGCCCCCTCCGTTCGCACCGAGCCCGGCCGTCACCCCTCAGCCTTCATCCACCCCTCAGCGATCATCGACCCAACCGCCAGCATCGGCCCCGGTTGCGTCATCGGTGCGAGTGTCGTCGTTGCCGCGGCCGCCGTCGTCATGGAGCACTGCTCCATCGCCGACAACGCCCGCGTCGGCGCACGAACCATCCTGCACCCGGGCACGCGCATCCTCCGCGATTGCAAGGTCGGCAACGACTGCATCCTGCACTGCGGCGTCGTCGTCGGCGCCGACGGCTTCGGGTACCACCCGAGCCCCGACGGCCGCGGACTGATCAAGGTGCCCCACATCGGCAACGTGGAGATCCACGACCACGTGGAGATCGGCGCCAACTCCTGCATCGACCGCGCCAAGTTTGGGTCCACGGTCATCGGGTCAGGCACGAAGATCGACAACCTCGTTCAGATCGGGCACGGCTGCAAGATCGGTCGCTCGTGCGTCCTCTGCGGCCAGGTCGGCCTCGCAGGCTCGGTGACGCTTGGCGACGGCGTCGTCCTCGGCGGCCAAGTCGGGATCGCCGACAACATCACGCTCGGCGCGGGCTCCAAGGTTGCTGGTGGCTCGGGTGTCACCAACGACATCCCCCCCGGCGCGGCATACATGGGCCGCCCGGCCCAGCCCGCCTCCGAGTTCCGCCGGAACACCGCGGCATTCCGGGCCCTGGGCGACCTGGTCCCGAAAATGAAGAGGTATTTCCGTACGATGGACGAATAAAACCCGGACAAGTCGCGAGATTTCAACATTTCCTGAAATCTCAGGTAGACTTGGAAGTTGTGATCCGACATACTTCAGTCATGGACACCCGCCCCAAAGCCGTAGGCCCCGAAGCCCTCCGGGAGGCCCAAGACCGCTTCATCGCCGTCTGGGGCCAGATGGGCTCGGCCTGGGGTATCAGCCGGACCATGGCGGAAGTCCACGCCCTCCTCTTCATCAGCGGCCAACCCCTCTGCACCGACGAGGTGATGGAACGCCTCCAGATCTCCCGGGGCAACGCCTCGATGTCCCTCCGCGCCCTGCAGGACTGGGGCATCGTCGTCCGCGCCCACAAGCGCGGCGACCGCAAGGAGTACTACACCGCCGAGCAGGACGTGTGGGCCCTCTTCCGCGCGATCGTGCGTGAACGCATCAAGCGCGAGGTCGACCCGCTCCTCGCATCGCTCTACGAAATCCGCGACCTCACCGCCGGCATCACCCCCGACGCCGGCCCCGCCACCGAGATGAAGGCGCTGACCAGCGCCCACAACAAGCGACTCGACGAGATGCTCGATTTCTTCCGCACGGTCGAGTCCCTCAGCCAGCGATTCGTGAGCCCCGCCGGCCGCGGGCTGCAGATCGCGGCATCGCTCCTCCGTCGGGAGGACTCGCGCGGGGGTGTGTCATGACAACTGCCTCTGCCCGCGTGCGCATCGACGTTCCCTCGACCGATCCGGGTGCGGAACTGCTGCTGGTCTGGTCGGTCTCGCGCCCCGCGCTCGCCGAGGCTTGGCCGAGCGTGACGCTGCCGCGCGACCCCGAGGTGAGCGCCGCCTTCTCGGCGCTGCTCCACCCCACGGGCGAAGTCACGGACGTGCACGCCGATGTCGCGGGCCACGAGCTCCTGGCGGAGATCACGCGCGAGGCCCGCGGCGCGTGGCTCCGCGACGAGACCACGGGCCTGCTCCACGTCCGCGTCTGCGAGCCCACGAGCGACACGCCGCTGCTGGATGCGACGCTCCGCCAGCACGCGAACTCCGTCGAACTGCTCTACGCCCGCACCACGCTGCTGGGCCTTCTGAAACTCCCCGGCGGCCGCTACGAGGTGGCCCGCGCCGCACTCACCCCCATCGGATGACCCCATGACCAGCTTCGCCGCAGAACGCACGTCTATCGGCGGCACGCTGCGACTCATCGCCGCGGACATCAAGATCGCGCACTCGGTCTTCGCGCTCCCGTTCGCGGTTCTCGCGGCGTTCCTCGCGGGCCCGCGCGGCGAGACCCTCGTGGAGGGCACGCGCGGCGCGGAGTGGCGGGCCTTCGCCGGCAAGCTCGCGTTGGTCGTGGTCTGCATGGTCCTTGCCCGCACGTGGGCGATGCTGTTCAATCGTCTGGTGGACGTGAAGTTCGACGCGCAGAACGCCCGCACGGCGCGGCGGGTCTTCGCCTCCGGCGCGCTCTCCACGAACACCGGCTGGCTCGTTGCCATGCTCTGCACCGCACTCTTCTGCGGCACCACCGCGCTCTACTGGCTCTTCTGGTCGAACCCGTGGCCGCTGATTCTCTCCGTTCCGGTGCTCGCGTGGATCGCGTTTTACTCGCTGACCAAGCGGTTCACGATGCTCTGCCACGTCTTCCTCGGCGGCGCGCTCGCGGCATCGCCGCTTGCCGCGGCCATCGCGGTTGAACCTTCGCGCGTGCTCGAGACGCCTGCGCTGTGGTGCATCGCGGGTTTCGTGCTGGCGTGGGTCGCCGGGTTTGACATCCTGTACGCGCTGCAGGACGAGAAGTTCGACCGCGAGCGCGGGCTCCACTCGGTTCCGTCGAAGCTGGGCACGTCGCGTGCGCTGTGGACGAGCCGCGTGCTGCACGCCGCGGGCTTCGCGCTGCTGGTGCTCGGCCAGCAGGCGGGGACGGTGCTGGGCGGGTTGTTTGGCGTGGGGGTGGGGATCGTGGGCGTGCTGCTGATCATCGAGCACGCGGTCGTCGCGCACGGCTGGAAGGGCGGCAAGGGCGAGGCTGCGCTCAACATGGCGTTCTTTACGGTGAACGGTGTCGTGAGCTGCATCCTCGGCGTTCTGGGCGTGGCCGACGTGTTGATGTGAGTCACCTCTCGCGCGGCTTGTTCATCCCGCCGGCGCGACGGATCGAGTTCTTCCCGAACTTCGCGTTGATCGCGTCCGCCACGGCGTCGAGCTTCGCGGACTGCTTCTCCCGCGGCGCCTCGAAGAGTCCGAGTTGCTTCTGCGTCCCGAGTTCCTTCAGGCTCACGCCCAGCAGCCGCAGCTTGCGCGGACGGCCGCCGCACGAGGTGATCCAGGCGTCCAGCAGTTGCTGCGCCGCGGCCCAGAGATCGTCGGTGCGGTCGGTGGGCTCGTTGAGCGTGTGCGAGCGCGTGTGCGTCTGGAAGTCCGGGTCGCGCAGCTTGAGGGTGAGCGTGCGGCAGAGGAGGCCCTCTGCGCGCAGGGACCGCGCGACCGATTCCACTTCGGTCAGCAGGATGGACCGCAGACGCGCCGCGTCGCCGATGTCCTCGGCGAAGGTGTGCTCCTTGCCGATGGAGCGTTGGTGCTCGCGCGGCTCGTGGGAGTGCTCGGAGTCTTCACCGACGGCGAGGCGCCGCCAGGAGCGGGCGATCTCGCCGAAGCGTGCGAGGAGGGCTTCTTCGGGAGTGGCGAGGAGGTCGGCGACGGTGCGGACGCCGAAGTGCTCGAGCTGGTCTCGGGTGACCTTGCCCACGCCGCGGAGCACGCCGACGGACATGGGCGCGAGGCGGGCGGGGGCTTCTTCGAGGGGGATGACGAGCACGCCGTCGGGCTTGGCGTGGTCGCTGCCGACCTTGGCGAGGAAGCGGTTGGGGGCGACGCCGACGGAGGCCGTGAGCGAGAGTTCGGCGAGGACCGCGGCGCGGATGCGGACGGCGGCCTTGCGTCCGCGGTCGAGGCGGGACCAGTTGGCGACGCGGGTCAGGTCGACGAAGGCCTCGTCGAGGCCCAGCGGCGTGATGTCGGGGGAGAAGCGGCGGAGGATCTCGCGGACCGCGGCGCCGGCGGCGGAGTAGGCCTGGAAGTTGGGCTTGACGACGACGGCGTGCGGGCAGAGGCGCATGGCTTCGCGCATGGGCATTCCGCTCTTGCAGCCGAAGGGGCGGGCCTCGTAGGAGGCGGTGGTGACGACTCCGCGTTCGGCGCCGCCGACGAGCACGGGCTTCCCGCGGAGCGCGGGGTTGTCGCGCTGTTCCACGGCCGCGAAGAACGCGTCCATGTCGACATGGAGGAAGGTGCCCACGGGGGACATTGTTGGAGGGCCGGGAGTGGGTACACTGGGGGCATGGCGAGGCATCTTGCGATCTATCCGGGCTCCTTTGATCCGGTGACGTACGGTCACCTAGACGTCATTTCGCGGGGGCGGAGGCTGTTTGATGAGTTGATCGTCGGGGTGGGGTTGAACCCGGGGAAGAGCCCGTTGTTCAGCTTTGACGAGCGGGTGGGGATGGCGCGGACGCTGGTGGATGAGATGGTGCGGCAGCACCCGGAGGGGGCGACGGTGCGGGTGATGCCGTTCTCGGGGTTGACGGTGGACTTTGCCCGGTCGCTGAATGCCGCGGCGCTGCTGAGGGGCGTGCGGAACCTGAGCGACTTGCAGTACGAGATTCAGCAGGCGGTGACGAATCGGGAGGTGGCGGGGTTGGAGACGGCGTTTGTGGTGGCGGGGCAGAGCTTCGCGTACACGTCGTCGAGCCTGATCCGGCAGATTACGGCGATGAGCGACGACGCGACGACGGCGTTGTCGTCGATGTGTCCGCCGGTGGTGATCGAAGCGCTGAAGCGCAAGCGTGCGGAGCGGCATCCGGCGCTGGAGGCGCTGCGTTCGACGCTGGGCGGCGTGTGACCGGCGGCGGCGCATACGCTTGAAGAACTATGGAACTCAGGATTATCTCGATCGGGGCGTTGGCGGCGAACTCGTTGTGGGGGGAGCGTGCGCCGGCGCGGACGGGGCACGCGACGACTTCGCTGATCGTGACGAAGGACGCGAAGATCCTCGTGGACCCGGGGATGCCGACGTCGGTGCTGGTGGCGCGGCTGAAGGAGCGGGCGAATCTGGAGCCGAGCGACATCACGCACGTGTTTCTGACGAGCTTCAACCCGGACACGCGGCGGGCGATCCGGGCGTTTGACGGCGCGGCGTGGTTGATCCACGAGGCCGAGCGGGAGGCGGTGGGGGTGCCGATGGCGCAGACGCTGATGGAGCTGGCGAACCGGCCGGATGCGCCGGGGGCGGCGGAGCTGCGGCGGACGCTGGAGGACGACATCGCGGTGCTGCGCAAGTGCGTGGCGGCGGAGGACAGCATCGCGGAGCACGTGGACCTGTTCCCGCTGCCGGGGGTGACGCCGGGGCTGTGCGGGCTGCTGCTGGAGGGTGCGCGGCACACGACGCTGATCTGCGGGGATGCGGTGCCGACGGTGGAGCATCTGGAGCAGGGTCAGGTGCTGACGAACGCGGCGGACGTGACGAGGGCGCGGGAGAGTTTCCAGGAGGCGGTGGAGATCGCGGACCTGCTGGTGCTGGGTCGCGACAACATCGCGGTGAACCCGACGAAGCGGCCATTCTAATATGCATATTACATTTCCCGGATGTCCCTTGTGCGAAACTGCGGAGCGGGTGCGCGGTGGGCGGGAGCCCGCGTTCATCGCGGAGTTGTCGCGGACGTACATGCTGCTGGGAGAGAACCAGGGCTGCCGCGGCTGGGTGGTGCTGGTGCTGAAGGAGCACGCGGAGCACATGGGGGGATTGAGCGAGGCGGAGCAGGCGGAGGTGTTTGCGGATGTGAGGCGAGCGGCCGCGGCGCAGCGGGCGGTGCTGGGCCCGGTGCGGATCAACTACGAGTGCTTGGGGAACGTGGTGGCGCACGTGCACTGGCACCTGATACCGCGGCACGCGGATGATCCGGCGCCGAAGGGCGTGGTGTGGGGGTGGAGCGCGGAGGCGTTGAGGGGTGCGGTGGGGGAGGCGGAGCAGGCGGAGATGGTGGGGAGGTTGAGGGGGGAAGTGAAGAAGTGGCAAAGTGGTGAAGTGACAAAGTGACAAAGTGAAGAAGTGGGGGAGAGGCTATGGGTACGCGGGAGAGTTGGCGGTTGCCGGACGACATCACGTTTGAGCAGTGGGTGGCGTATGTGTTCGATCACCCGTTGGTGGATCCGAGTTGGTGGTGGCAAGAGCCTGAATCCGGGTATCTCCAAGCGTGGGATGACCGCGCAGACCCTGCTCGCACCTTGGCGTTTGTGACGCGTCTCTTTGACCGACCCGAGGTGCTGATCGGGAGATTTACCCGGGGCCAGATTGATCAGGGACTCGGATTCTTGGTGAGTGACTCGTGCTCCGGACACATGTCCGCGTTCGGTGACGTGCGGATTCCCTGGGCGCAGCGGCGCAAGGGCATCGACGCGATGATCACGCTGTACGCCAATCTGATGGCACCTGTGTACGGGAATGACCTCGGGCATACCGAGGTGGAGCCTTGCGGGCCCGAGGGGGCGACCTTTGGTTGCTACATGCTGTGGGATGTGAGCGCGTTGGGTTGTTGCAGTGCCGGTGAAGACTCGGATCGCATCAACGATGCTGTGCTTCATGTCGCTGAAGAGGTACTCAAGTTCCGCGCGGAATCATGCCTTGAGAGTGTGTTGCACGGATTGGGTCATTGGTACTTTTGTGTTCCAGAGCGGACTGAGCCAATCGTGCGCGAGTTTCTGCGACGAACCGATATCAGCCCGGAGTTGCGGCGGTACGCGGAAGCCGCGGCGATCGGACGCGTTGAGTAGGCGGCGCTGGCGAGAGTCGCGGCTCGCATGTACTCGGTTTCTGCGGGTTGGGTGAGGGGAGAGTGACGGTGGGGCAGACCGACGCGGTTGAAGGTGGCTGGGGCTGTTTGGTATTCTGAATGGCATGACGCGAGAAGTGCCGTCGGGTGTTGTCGTTGTTCATAGCCGCTGCGAAGTGGGGGTTGGTGATATTGGTGCGATGTTGCTGCCCGGGTGCGGGTGGGTTCATGTCCGAGTGGTTTCGCGGACGGCGGCTCATTCTCCGTATCCGCCGCGGGATGGAGACTGGTGCTCGCTGGTCTACGTGTTCAACGGGATCGTCGCGGATCCATATCAGCGGCAGGCGTTTCCTGTTTCCGATCTGGTGGGGCCGCCCGTGCTCGCCGGAGACTGGTGGGAGGAGGGCTTCTGGCTCCCGCTTCGCTCTCGGCCTTTCGCGGAGGGGGAGCGTCTTGAGGTTCACTGCGTTCTTGACATCACGACCCATCGACCTCGGTACTTCGATGAGCACGGCACGATACTGCCTGAGAGGATCGAGCCGTGCGCGCGGTGCGGGGTTCACGGAGAGAGTAGTGTCACGCAGTTGGTCCGAGAGGCGCACGCCGCGGGGCGGCTTCGGTTTGACTTTGAACCTGGGACGGCGATTCTGCCGCCGCCGCCGATCAAGCCGGTGAAGCCGCGGAAGGTGGAGCCGGCGACCGTGAGCCTTGTGTTCCCCACTGCGAAACTGCCCGAGGACTTTGATTGGGAATCGGTGGAGTCGCTGATCGAAGAGCGGCTTGTCGCGGCGGGTGCGGGTGAGTGGACCGGCCATGGGCAAGACATGGAAAGGGGGGAGTTGGATATCTCGTTTGAGGGGAAGGACGCGAACGCGATTTATGAGTGCATCTGTCGCGCGCTCAAGGGGAGTCCGCTTGCGGAGATCGGGTGGTGCTTGTTGTCACCGGAGTATGACGACCAGCCGGTGATTCGGAAGGATTTGCGAGGAGGAGGCGCCGGGGGGAGCGGCGGGGTGTGTGGGGCGATTCGTGCGTGGTGGCGGAGGTGGCGCGGGTTGTAGGTGAGGAGCGGGGTTGCGCGCGGAGAATTGGCGTGAGCGCCGAGGGCGGCTTGAAGAGGGATAGGGCGCGGGGGTGGTGGGCGTTGAGTGATCCGTGGGTTGCGCGACGCTCAGAGCCGGGTCGCTGTACCGGTCGCAACAGATGCGGCGTGGCTTTGGCGCGCGGGACGCGTGATGGCGGATGTTCTCTGTATGTGGTGATATGTGGCGAGAGCTGCACCACGAGCGAGCATTCCGGTGAAGCGAGCGGACGCGGGCTGTTGGCCGGAGGTCATTCGAAATGGAAGCGAGGTGGGGTGGGGTGAGCGCGTCCGCCCTCAGCCGGGCGGGGAGGAATCAAGGGGCTTACCGGTGGCTTGCTCGCCGAGCCTCGCCGCGCCACCGGCAACGGGCGTGCGCCCGAAGCGGGCGGAAGAGGGGCAGAGGCGGCAGGCCTTGGGCCACCAGGGATGGGGGTGGGGGCTGGAAGGAGGTGTGTGTGATGACCCAGCCTGAGCCCCCGACCCTGTGGGAGTGAGATTGTCGGGGCGAACGGGGCCTCGGGGCGGCTCGCCGGATGAAGCGCGAGAGGCGCCCGACCGACCAGATCAACTCGCGAGGGAGCGGCGATTATCGACTGGTGATCGGTTGCGGAGGGAACCCGGCGCGCTCGCACGCGGCGAGGACGAGTGGTCGGACCTGATCGGTGGTGCTGAGGATGTACGTGCCTTGGGGAAGGCCGGGAAAGCGATCGGCGTTGCCTGGCATCAGGTCCTTCAGCGAGGCAAACCGTGGGTCATCCGGCCGGACAAATCCCCGTCGCACTGTGTTGGGACTGATCCAGAGCCACTGCGGGTCTAGATCGCTACCGAGTCTCGCGCGTTCGACTGGGTAGCCGTGTGCCCACGTATCTGTCGGATCGAACTCTACGTGGAGCGAGCGAGACAGCTCGTGCTTCAACCGTTCGACATCCTGGATACCGATCAACGCGTACTCCGTGGACTCGGGCGGCCTCAGCAGAGCGAGGTAGTCGCGAAACGAACCAGCGACCGGTGATTCTGTGTCGCACTCGACGTCGGCATAGGTGATCGTCGGCTGCGCGGGATTCACGCGGTAGTCGAGGCACAGATGCCAGTGCCCATCACCGTCGAATGGCACGAGTCCCTTCAGCGGGAAACTCACATACTCCTGAACCTCCTCCCAGTCGAACTTGGCGAGTGACGGATAGTGAGGCCCGATTCCCGCGATAAGGTGATGAGCGATGTCAGGGAGCTCAAAGCGGATGTACCCGCCATTCTGTACGCGAAGAAGCCCCAGATACTCACGCGGAAGCTTGTATCCGATCGACGCTTCCGCTGCCGCGACTGCAGAGTCCGTCAAGGGCGGCTGCAGATAAGGCAGGTAGGTTGGTACTTCCCATATGGTGTCGGGAGTTGCGAGCATTGAGGGGCTCCGGGTTGGTCTATCCGAGCCTCGCCGCGCCACCGGCAACGGGCGTGCGCCCGAAGCGGGCGGAAGAGGACCGGTGGTGTGGGTGCGGTGCCACGCCTTGGGTGTGGGGGGCTGTTGTGGTGGTGGGCCGGTGGTGTTGCTCGCGAGGCCTTGCTTCGAGCACCGGCGATTGACGTTCAGCTGTACGGGCAGGGAGGAGAGGCGGGGCGTGCGCTCGGCACTACCATGAGCTGCGTCGATGTGGGCTGGTGGACCCTCCACGTCGGGGCGGAAACCAAGGAGCACGCAGATGTCTACGGCCCCAACGGTCGGTGCCTTCGCGATTGTGCCCAGCAATGACCTGGCGTCTGCCGTGCCGTTCTGGGAGCGTCTTGGGTTCGTTCGCGCGGGCGGGGACGCTCAGTACATCATCATGACGGGGTGGGGCTGCGAAGTGCATCTGACGCAGGCGGGGCAGGGCCCGTGGCGCGTACCGGCGGAGAACAACCCCTTCGGAGTGTTCATCCGCACGCCGCGGGTTGACGAGATTGCCGCTCGCGTTGATGACTTGGTCATCCGTCCCGGAGGGGTTCTTCGGCACCGCGAATGGGGAATCTATGAGGTCGGGATTGCGGGACCGGACGGACTGCTGGTCCGGATCGGGTGGCCTTCAGACTTGATCAAGGGCAAGTAGGGTTGCGGTTGTCGCGTGCGGCATGAGGCCGTCGCCGCCGGGCGCGGGTGGTGGTTGCGATGAGGAGGGCGAGGAGTGATGTGGTGGCGGGCGCAGGGACGGTGATTGCTTCGAGTCGGAAGTCGTCGTAGAGGACGCGGGGGATTCCGTCGCTGCCCCAGAGGTGGATGCCGAGGTAGCGGCCTTGGACGTCTTGCGGGAGGACGGCGGGCGTTGTGAACTCGAGGAAATAGGGGAGCATGGTGCCGCGGGCCGTGGTGGGGTGGCCGAGGCCGGAGGTGATGGCGAGGCGGCGGGTGTCGGTGTTTGGCCAGCTCTCCAGGGGGAGCGTGTCGAGCGTGGGGGCGGTGATGAACGAGACGGCGAAGAAGTAGTCGGAGTCGGTGCGGCCGATGCCGCCGAGGAAGTCGAGGCGGTAGCGGGTGCTGGGCTGGACGAGGTGGTCGAGGATCTGTCCGCAGCGAGAGGCCTGGTTCGCGAGCACGTGTTGGCCGTGATGGCCCTGGATGAAGGGCTGGCCGGCGATGGTGGGGGGGTTGAGGACGCCGGCGCGGTTGATCGCGGTGCTCGGCGCGGGGATGACGGAGGTTCGCCAACCGGGGACCTCGACGGGATTCGTCCAACTGGGCGTGCCCCCGGCGAATGGGAAGCGGGTGGCGACGGGGGTGCCAGCGCCGCCCACGCCGTTGGTCTGTTCACCGGCTTCGAGGGCGCGGCTGGTGATCTCGAAACTTGGGTTGACGATGGGGATGATGACGCCGAGCGAGGTGGGGGCGATGGCCAGCGCGAGGAGAGCGGATGCGGGTGTGGGTGCGGTGCGCACGGGGGGCTCCGGGCCGTTGGGCGGGGTATGCGGACGCTGAGAATGTACCGCACGGGCGGGGAAAAACGAGGATGGAGCGGGATTTGGCCGGCGGCGCGCGGAGGAGGTGAACAACAGCGTGGCTGCGTGGGCCGAGCTTCCGAACGGCGACCTTGCGGCGGGAGGGGTGTTCAGCTTGGCTGGAGGGATCGCGGCCAACTCGATCGCGCGTTGGGACGGCGTGGCGTTGGTGATTGCGGTCGGTGGGAAGGTTTGTTGGCAGAAGAAACAACCGCAGATCGTGCTGTGCTCGATGTCGGCGCGGTGATGAGAGCGTCTCTTGTGCAGTTCTCTGAGTGGAGTCGAGACCTTGCTGTCACCCGTGGCGAGAAGTGAGTCTGCAAACGGAGCAACGGAGCGATCCGATGCCGGCTTGAGCGATGTGGGCCGGGGGGATGCGCGGGGTGAGTGCTGGGTTGTGGTGCCGTTACTTGGGGGCGTTGGTTGTGGGGTTGAGCGCTGCTTTGCAGGTGGCGAGGGTTGAGCGGTACTTGGCGAGGTCGGGGTGGTCGGGGGGGAGTGCTTTTTCAGCGAGGGTGACGGCTTCTTCGAGTTCTGGGAGTGCCGCGGCGGGGTCTTTGGTTTCGAGGCGTGCGGAGCCGGAGCGCCAGAGGAGGCGGGCGGCGAATGTGGGGGTGGTTGAGGGGCTTTTGCGGATGATGGCGATGGCTTCGTCCCAGTGCGCGCGGGCTTGTGCAGTGTTGCCGAGGCCGTACTCGACTGCCGCGAGGGTGCCGAGCGCGTCCGCGAGTTTTTCGCGGTCTACTGGGGTGGCGGCGCGGTTGCGCTGGAGGGCCTCTGTGGCGAGGGGTTCGGCTTCGGCGAACTTGTTCTGCATGTGGAGCGTGGCGGCGAGTCCGCTGAGGGTGTTGGTGGTGTTTTCGTGTCCGGCGGGGAGTGCGGCGCGGCGGATCTCGAGTGCCTCGCGGAAGAGTGGCTCGGCTTCGGCGGGTTTGTTCCGGTGCCTGAGCAGTTGCGCGAGGTTGTGCAGTCCGACGGCGATGCTCGGGTGTCCGGCGGGGTGTGATTGGCGGCGGATCTCGAGCGATTCGCGGTAGAGGGGCTCGGCCTCGTCGAGCTTGTTCTGCTCGCGGAGAAGGGCCGCGAGGTTGTTGAGGGAGGTGGCGAGATCGGGGTGGCCGGCCGGGAGTGCGGCGCGGCGGATCGCCAGTGCTTCGCGGTAGAGCGGCTCGGCCTGGTCGTCCTTGTTCATGTCTCGCATCAGCAAACCAAGGCTATTGAGGGATGCCGCGATCGATGCGTGTCCTGGGGGCAGCGTTGCGCGGTCGATTGCGAGCGCTTCGCGGTAGAGCGGTTCGGCCTCGGTGAGTTTGCCTTGCCGCCGCATCGCCGTGGCGAGTTGTCGCACGGTGACGGAGATCTCGGGATGGTTGGCGGGGAATGCGGAGCGTCGGCTCTCGAGGGAGGTTCGCAGGAGTTGCTCGGCTTCCGAGTGCCTGTCGGCTTTGATCAGCACGGTGGCGAGGTTGTTCTGGCCCAGCGCGATCTCCGGATGTCCGGCGGGAAACGCGGCGATGCGGAGATCGAGTGCGGCGCGCATGTGTTGCTCGGCTTCGTCGAGCTTGTTGAGTTCTGTGAGCGTCTTGGCGAGGTTGTCGTGCGTGCGTGCACGATCGGCGGGAGATTTGGAGGGGGTTGCACGTTCGATCGACAGCGCGCCGCGCAGGAGCGTCTCGGCCTCGGCGAAGTCGCCGAGTGCCCAGAGGCTCTGGCCCAGGTTGCCCATCGCGGTGCCGATCAGCGGATCGCCTTCGGGGGCGAATCGCTGGCGCATCGCGAGTGCTTCGCGGTAGAGGCTCACGGCGTCGGCGTGCTTCGCCAGGTACTGGTGCAGCGATGCCAGGGAGTCGAGGCTTTGTGAGATCTCGAGGCTGCCTTCGGGAGAGATCGCCCGGCGAAGAGCGAGCGCCTTCTGCAGCACGGGCAGTGCTTCTTGATAGCGACCCAGAGCGATCAGGGTGTTGCCGATGGTGCTTCGCACGCCGGCCTCGACGAGGGGCTTGTCCTTGAGTGAGCCGTCATCGATGGCCTTCAATGCTGCTTCGAGCGCCTGCAGCACGGTGACGCGATCCTTCAGCGGCTCGCCGGTCTGTGGGTCCTTGGGAAGGCTGAAGGGATCGACCGCGGCGAGCATGTCGGACTGGAACTTCACGACGCCTTCGGCGATGCTCTTCTGCAACTGGGACTCGGCCGCGCTTGCTTCGGCTCTGGACTGCTGTTCGAGTGCTTCTGCGCGGGCGGCTTCGGCGAGCTCGCGCTGCGCGGCCTCGGCGGATTCTGACGCGATGGCGGCGTCGCGCTCCTGGGCGGCGACCCTTGCCTGCCACGTGGTGCCGGCGAGACCTAGAAGGAGAGCCGCGGTGACTGCGCTCGCGGCGAGCACGACGCCTTTGTTCCGGCGAACGAACTTGCTGACGCGGTACGCGTTGCTGGGGGGTGCGGCGACGACGGCTTCGCCGGAGAGGTAGCGGGCGAGGTCGGCGGCGAGCTCGCTGGGGGTCTCGTAGCGGCGTTGGCGGTTTTTCTCGAGGGCCTTCATCACGATCCAGTCGAGCTCGCCGCGGATGATGGTGCCGAGGCGCTTGGGCTCGGTTTGGCGGTGGGCGGCGACGCTGGCGATGGTGTCGGTGTTGGCGCTGAGGCGGGTGCTGGGTTTGGGTGGGTCGACCTCGCGGATGATGCGTTGGATTTCGGCGTATGCGGCGGAGCGGAGTTCCTTGCTGCTGAAGGGCGTGGTGCCGGTGAGGAGTTCGTAGAGGAGGACGCCGAGGGAGTAGACGTCGGTGCGGGTGTCGATGTCGGGGCTGCCCTCGGCTTGTTCGGGGCTCATGTACTCGGGGGTGCCGATGAGCTGGCGGTGCTCGGTGAAGAGCGTTTTCTCGGTGAGCTTGGCGGCGGTGGCTTTGGCGATGCCGAAGTCGATGACTTTGGCGTGCGGCTTGCCGTCCTGGAGGGAGACGAGCACGTTGCTGGGCTTGAGGTCGCGGTGGATGATGCCCTTTGTGTGGGCGTGTTGGACTGCGTTGCAGATCTGGGTGAAGAGGGCGAGGCGTTCGTCGACGCTCATGTTGTGCTTGTCGGCGTAGTCGGCGATGGGGTCGCCCTTGACGAGCTCCATGACGAAGAAGGGGCGGCCGGTATCGGTGGCGCCGGCGTCGAGGACTTTGGCGATGTTGGGGTGGTCCATCATCGCGAGGGCTTGGCGTTCCTGCTCGAAGCGGGCGACAACCTGATGGGTGTCCATGCCGAGCTTGATGATCTTGAGCGCGACCTTGCGGAGAACGGGCTTCTCTTGCTGGGCCATGAAGACGGAGCCGAAGCCACCCTCGCCGATGAGTTGGAGGAGCTTGTAGGGGCCGATGCGGGTGCCGGGGCCTTCGCGGATGGGTGAGGCGATGGTGGCGGCGTCGGCTGCGGATTGGGGCTGCGCGGTTGGAGACGCGAGGAAGCCCGCCGCGCTGTCGTGGGCGCGGAGGAGGGCCTCTACTTCTCCGCGCAGGGCTGTGTCGTCGGCGCATTCGGTGGCGATGAACGCGGCGCGTTCGGAGGGGGCCATGCCGACCGCGTGTTCGAAGATGTGTTGGAGTTTTCCGGCCATGGTGTTCGCCTTTCAGGAACCTTCGCTCAACCGCTTGTGCAACCACGCCTGCGCGAACGCCCACCGGCGGTGGACTGTGCTGGGCGAGCGCCCCAGCGTCTGGGCTTTCTGCTCGAGGCGGAGTCCCGCGAAGAACCGCGGCCTGACGACTGCCGCGCCGTTGGGGGACTCGGTCTCCAAGCGACGAACCAGTTTATCGAACTTCACGATTCTTTCGGGCTCGTGCGGTGAGGGACCGGCGACGTTCTCGAAGTGGGTGGCGGGTTGACGGCGCTGGCCGTCGGCGCGGTTGAGCTGGGGGCGGGCTTTGGCGTGGTCGAGGAGGACTTGTTGCATGGCCTCTGCCGCGGCGGCGTAGACGTGTGCGCGGCCGGCCCGGGGGAGGTGAGCGGGCATGAAGATACTCCGAGTGTGACCGGACTCCGAGCGTGCGGCGGACACACGCGGACCACGCTGGACTGGCATTGCGGCCACCAAGCGACGGGGCGGAACGCGGGCTGCCACGATTTTCGGAGTGGGGGCGGATTCGGTGGTTGGACGGTTGTCGGGGGGAGGGGGTATTGCGGCCCGGAAGCGGGCGGTGATCCCCCTACGCTTGCCCCATGAAACACGGAATTGCCGCGGCGTGTGTGGTTGGGATGATGGCGCAGTGCTCGCTCGGGTGGGATGCGCCGGGGCATCGGGCGATTACGTTGGCGGCGATGGAGGGGTTGCCGGGGACGGTGCCGGGGTGGTTGAAGGACAAGTCGACGATGGAGCAGGTGGCGGATCAGGCGACGGTGCCGGATCGGTGGCGGTCGACGAAGGTGGCGCAGCTGATGCACGCGAACAACCCGGAGCATTACATTGATTTGGAGGATCTGGAGCCGTTTGGGATGTCGATCGATTCGATGCCGCTGCTGCGGTACGAGTTTGTGAAGGAGATGACGCTGGCGCGGGAGCGTGCGGGGGCGGGGTTCAAGGGGCGGCCGGTGAACGCGGCGCGGGATCCGGTGAAGGTGAACGAGTGGCCGGGGTTTTTGCCGTACGGGATGGCGGAGCAGTACGCGAAGGTGCAGAACGCGTTTCTGACGGTGCGGATTCTGGAGAAGCTGAACGATCCGAAGCGGGACGAGCAGCTCAAGATGGCGCGTGCGAACGCGATGACGAACATGGGGCTGCTGAGTCACCTGGTGGGGGATGCGGCGCAGCCGCTGCACACGACGAAGCATCACCACGGGTGGGAGGGGGAGAACCCGGAGGGGTACACGAAGGATCGGGGGATTCACTCGTACATCGACGGGGCGATCGTGCGGCACCACGGGATCGACGCGAAGGTGCTGGTGGCGGCGACGACGTTTGACGGCGAGGTGAACGCGATCGATCCGTGGGACGCGGTGGTGGCGCACATCAAGCGGTCGTTTGCGCAGGTGGAGCCTTTGTACAAGCTGAAGAAGAGCGGGGAGCTGGAGGGGGAGGTGGGGAAGGCGTTCATCGTGGAGCGGCTGGGTGACGCGGCCAAGACGCTGGAGGCGATGTACCAGACGGCGTGGGAGTCGGCGGATCCGACCGAGAAGGACATCGCGGACTTCGAGAAGTTCGACAACTTCGGGCGGTGACGCATGAGGTTGACGTTTCTGGGCACGGGGACCTCGGCGGGCATCCCTGCGATCGGGTGCGACTGCCCTGTCTGCACGAGTACGGATCCGCGGGACAACCGGCTGCGGACGAGCGCGGCGCTGGAGTTCACGGATCCGAACGGGATGCCGCGGACGATCCTGTTTGACGCGGGGCCGGACCTGCGGCAGCAGGCGTTGCGGTTTGGGATCAAGCGGTGCGACGGGGTGCTGATGACGCACAACCACGTGGACCACGCGTGGGGGCTGGATGAGCTGCGGCGGTTCAACGCGGTGCAGCAGGAAGCGATCCCGGTGTACGCGGACGAGCACACGATGGAGAATCTGCGGCGGGTATACCTGCACATCTTCGAGCGTCACCGGAACGTGAACGATTCGTTTGTGGCGGCGCTGATTCCGTGGACGATCACGGGCCGGGATGTGGAGGAGGGGCGCGGCGTGGAGTTGCACGGGGTGCGTGCGACGCCGCTTCGGCTGCTGCACGGGAAGCTGCCGATCCTGGGGTGGCGGCTGGACGCGACGCCGGCGCTCGCGGAGGCGGCGCGGGACGTGCTGCCGCTGGCGTACTGCACGGACGTGTCGGGGATTCCGCCGGAGACGTGGGGGATGCTGCGGGGGCTGAAGACGTTGGTGCTGGATGCGCTGCGGCACAGGAGGCATCCGACGCATTTCACGCTGGGGGAAGCGGTGAGCGTGGCGGAGCGGGTGGGGGCGGGGCGGACGCACTTTGTGCACATGGCGCACGATCTGGGGCACGCGGAGACGCAGGCGGGGCTGCCGGAGGGGATGGAGTTGGCGTGGGACGGGAAGCGGGTGGGGGGGTGGTAGGTTGGGCCAAAAACGAACAAAGCCTCCCGTTGCGAGCGGGAGGCTTTGGTGTGTGTGAGGCGGGGGTGTTGGCTTAGCAGCCGCTGTCCCAGCGTTCGAAGAAGTAGATGACGTCGTCGCCGTCGACGCCGCCGTCGCCGGTGAGGTCGGCGGTGATGATGCCGGCGTCCCAGTCGGCGAAGAAGGCGATCACGTCGTCGCCATCGACGCCGGTGTCGTTGTTGTAGTCGGCGGGGCAGGAGGTGGTGGAGGGGGTGAAGACGACGTTCGCGGCGAGGCCGCCGGAGCCGGCTTCAGACCAGTTGCCAACACGGAGGAGGTACCGGAGGTTGGCGACAACGGGGGTGATGATCTGTGAGGTGACGTCGCCGGGGGCGACATCGTCGTTGCAGATCAGGAGGGTGTCGGCGTCGGTGGGGCAGTCTTCGTAGAGGCCGATGCGGGTGTCGACGGGTCCGAAGCCGATGGTGTTGAAGTCGAGGGTGCCGTCGGTGGGGAAGGTCACGGCGAGCCAGCGGTCGTTGTAGAACTGGCCGTCGCCGCCGATGCAGGCTTCGGTGGGGCCGTTGGAGGAGTAGGTGCAGGTGAACCAGCCCTGCGTCCACTGGTTGTTGGCATCGAGCATGATGTCGGTGGCGCCGGCGCACTCGTCGTCGGCGTAGGCGGCGAGGGGAGCGAACTGGAGGTTGAAGAGGCCGCTGCCGCCGACGGTCGAGCCGAAGGAGCCGATGCGGATGACGTAGCGGCGGTTGGGGAGGACGGACCACGTGACCGCGGATTCGAGCTGGGCGTTGGCGTCGTCGTTGCAGACCAGGGCGGAGTTGGGACCAGAGGGGCAGTTTTCCCCACCCGGGATCAGGTAGACGGCGATCTTGGTGTCGAAGCCGGAACCGAAGGTGTCGAGCGTGACTTCTCCTTCGCAGGGCGCGGACCACGCGTACCAGACGTCGTTGTAGATCTGGTTGCTGCCGAAGGCGAGGCAGAAGTCATCGGCGGGGCCGTCGGTGGTGGCGGTGCAGTTGGAGAAGTCGTAGGCGCCGGTCTCGGTGAGGTCGATCACGTTGAAGCAGTCGTCGTTGTTGGGTGAGGAGACGTCGATCGAGAGGGGGAACGCGCCGAACGCGCCGCTGTAGCCGGAGACGCGGAGGAAGTAGGTGGTGCCGGGGGTGAGCTGGGCGGTGAGCTGGGAGTAGCGGTCGGGCGGGTTGATGTCGTCGTTGCAGTCGATCTCGACGAGGTTGCCGCACTGGCCGGCGTGGAGGGAGAGGACGGTGTCCCAGGTGGCACCGATGGTGGAGAAGGTGACCTGCTTGGAGCAGTCGGTGGTGAAGCGGTACCAGACGTCGGGGCTCGCGCTGCTGGAGCCGCAGGAGGCGTCGCCGTCGGTGGTGGCGGCGAAGGTGGTGCCCTGGATGAACTGGTCCTGGTTGGTGATGGTGAGGACCTGGGGGTTGACGCAGTTGTTGTTGGCCGGAGCGGTCGGCGCGAAGCGGGCGAAGTCGAGGTAGTAGATGTTGCGGGTGTCGTTGAAGAGGTAGGTGCGGAGGTAGACCTCGCGGGCGAAGTTGTTGGGGTTGGTCCAGGAGATGGACTCGGCGTTGCCGGTGCCGCCGGAGGAGGCGAGGAGAGAACCGCCGCACGCGCTGAACATCTGGAGGTCGATGTCACCGTCGGCGTTCTGGAAGACGGCGTTGAAGTTCACCGTACCGAGGGCGGGGACGCTGATGCGGAACCAGTCTTCGTCGTTGATCTTGACGATCTGGGAGTAGAGCGTGCCGTTGAAGTAGTTGTTGAGGTTGGTGGCGGTGGCGCAGGAGTCGTTGTTCTCGTTGTTGTCGTCGGAGCCGGGGTTCTGGATGATGGAGGCCCAGAGGTTGTTGAAGGAGCCCCAGCGGCCGTACCAGGTGCGAGGCTCGGAGCACATGCTAAAGCCGCAGGAGTCGACGCCGACCATGGCGCCGTTGGTGAGGAAGAGCGGCGAACCTGAAGACCCACCCTCGGTCACGCCGCCGGCCCACGTCGCGATCATGCCCTGCGTGAGCCCGGTGGCGGTACAGGATGCAGAGTCGCTGCTGATTGCGCCGTTGGAGTAACGCTTGAACGCGCCGTCGGGGTGGTGGATGCCGACGACCTGGGTGTTGGTGGGGACGGAGGCCTGCAGTGAGGAGCCGGTCCACCAGATGTTGCGGGGCACGACGCCCTCGAGCATCACCATGCTCATGTCAGTCTGGGCAGTCGTGAGAACGTAAGACGAGCGGGTGCTGCGGGGGACCGAGCCCATCGAGGGGGCGACGCCGTTGCACGAGGGGGTCTGGAAGAACCAGTAGACCTCGAGCGAGTTGAGCGCGCCGGTGTTGTCCTCCATGCAGTGGAGGGCGGTCATGAAGTACGGCGTGAGGTCGCTGCTGGTGTTGTTCAGCATGGCGCCGCTGCACTTCCAGAAGCCGCCGTCGAGCTGGAAGCTCATGCGGCCGACGCAGTTTCGGATGTTGTTCCAGGCCGGGAAGCAGGAGACGTCCTGGTGGCAGTTGAGCTCGTTCTCGTTCCACGGGGAGACTTCGCCGTTCACCGGGTTGCGGTACATGTGGCCGACCTGGTCGATGACGAAGTTGAGGTTGAAGGCCTGATCGGCGACGTTCGCGGGGTAGTAGACCTCGATGCGGGCGGTGTTGCTCCAGCAGGTCCAGGCCCAGAACTCGCCGGTGTTGAGGGGGCCGCGGGAGACGTAGGGATCGGGGAGGTTGTTGGGGAGGGCGGGGTCGTAGACGACCATCTGCGCGCCGGCGGGGAGGTTCATTCCGGAGAAATGCGGGCGGACACCGAAAGCGCTGGGCAGCGTGATGTCCATGACCCAGAGGAGCCCGCCGTCCGCGAGTTCGATCCAGTGGCCCATCGCGGGGTCGAATCCGACGAAATCGCGGGCGATGCCTTCGCGCACCGCGCCGGTGGCGAGGGCGTCTTCCTCCACGAGGCGCGTGATGTCAAGGAAGGGGAGTTCCTGCGTGGGCATCGGGAATGGGAGCGCGGCGCCGAGCGTGGCCGACAGTGGCTGCATCGGCTGCTTGGCGGGTGCGTCCAGCTGCCCGCCGGTGCCGGGGGCGCCGATGGCGTGGTCGGGGATGACGCGGTCAACGGCCTTGGGGGCCTGTTGGGCGTACGCGGCGGTGCAGATGGTGCCGGCGCAGGCTGCCGCGAGCCATGCGATGGACGTTCGGGGGTGGTTCTTCAATCCTCGCTCCTTTGCGATGGGTCGCGGCACCGACCTGGTGTGCGATCCCGAAGGAGAAGCGACATCGGCGCGAACTACCGGCCAACGGAATCGGGCGCGGCGTCGGCGGGGATGAGGGAGCCCCCGCGGGAGGCGCGGTAGGCCTCGACCATGGCGGCGAGTTCGGCGCGGCGTTTGGTGACGGCTTGTTCGAGGGTGGCGGCCTGTTCGCGGAAGGGCTTGGCGCGCTCGAGGTGGCCCTGGTTGGGCTCGATCGAGTCGCGGTACTCGTAGAAGGCGATGACGCGTTGGAGGACGAAGAGGCGTTCGACGCTGTTCTTGAAGAGGGGCATCGTGCCCAGCTTTTCGGCGGTGTTGAGGAGCAGGGACTCGGCCTGGGGGAACTCGGCGCGACGGGCTTTGGTGATGGCGATGACGCTGTCCATGACGAGGGCGATGGAGAGGGAGTCGTCGACCTGTGGGCGTTCGGCTTCGAGTCGGTCGGTGACGAGTGCGGCTTCGTCGAAGCGTCCGGCGGCGATAAGGGTGCCGGCGAGGGCGGTGGCTCCGTTGAAGCGCTGGAACGGGAGCATGTCGGGGCCGCCGTTGATACCGGCGTCCATGGCGTCGCGGTAGTGGACGGCGGCGGCGGCGAGATCGCCGCGGAGACGGTCGACGTCTCCGAGTACGCCGTGGGCGCGAACGAGGAGGGAGCTGGCGGGGCCGATGCGGGAGGAGCGTGCGCCGACGAGTGCGCGGCCGCACCAGTACTCGGCTTCATCGAAGGCGCGGAAGCCGAAGTAGCCTTCGCCGAGCAGGTGCATGACGTTGGCGGCCTGGAAGGAATCGGGCCCGTAGAGGCGGATCTGGATGGCGAGGGCTTCTTCGAGTGGCGCGGCCATTCCGGGGAGGTCGCCGAGGAAGCGGTTGGTGGTGCCGAGCATGACGAGCAGGCGGGAGACGCGTGGGTGGAAGTCGCCGTAGCGGCGTTTGTGGGCCTCGATCGCGTCGCGGAGGGGCTTGGTGTCGCGCATGCCGGAGTGGAGGCGGCTGGCGTGGCTGGTCATGAGGTCGGCGTACTCGGTGGAGTCGGGGCCGACGATGCGGAGGAGGGCGGTGCGGGCCTGTTCGAAGACTTCTTTGCTCTCGTCGCGTTTGTCCTGGTAGAAGAGGACGGAGCTGAGGGTGCGGAGGCTGCCGGCGTGCGTCTTGGCGCCCTGGCCTTTCGTGAAAGGCCGTGTGAGTTCGACGGCTTCGCGGAGCATGGTCTCCGCGGGGGTGAGCTTCTCTTCTTGCCAGAGCGTGACCGCGAGGGTGCCGAGGATGTCGGCGCGTTCGACGGGGCTGAATCCGGGGCGGGACGAGAGGTCGAGGGCCTTGCGGAGCTGCGCGTCGCCGTCGGCGAGGAGGTCGAGGGCGTTGAAGGAGATGCCCAGCGCGTGGCGGGCCATGGCCTCGACGTCGGGCTGGTCGCGGAGTTCGCCGCCGTCGAGGAGGGCCACGGCGTCGCGGAGCGTTTCGGCGACGGTGATGTCGCGGCCGCCGACTTCGGGATCGGCGGAGGAGAGGACGTCGCGCAGGAACTCCGCGGCCTTGTGGGCCTTGACCGCTTCGAGTTCGGCGCGCTCGCGTTGGAGCGCTTCTTCGCGACGGGATGTCTCGGCGATGATCTGGGCGGCGCGGGCTTCACGCAGCGCGATGAGAGACGCGGTGAGGCCGAAGACGAGTGAACCCAGCGCGACTGCCGCGGCGGCGAGGCCGACGCGGTGGCGGCTGGCGAACTTGAGCGCGAGGTAGGAGCGGGAGGGTGGCTTCGCGAGCACGGGCTCGTCGCGGAGGTAGCGTTCGAGATCGTCGCCGAGCGCGGCGGCGGTGTCGTAGCGGCGGGCGCGGTCTTTTTCGAGGCAGCGCAGGATGATCCAGTCGAGTTCGCCCCGGAGTTCGCGGACGAGCGAGCGGGGTTCGATGCGGCGGGTCGCGGCGATGTCGGCGAGGCGCGAGTCGGTGGCGGAAGTGGCGAGGGAGGAGAGGCGGGTGGAGGGGCGCGGGGGCTCGTCTTCGCGGAGGGCGCGTTCGAGTTCGGCGAAGGCGGCGGAGCGGAGGCGTTCGGCGTCGAAGGGGCTGACGCCTGCGAGCATTTCGTAGAGAACGACGCCGAGGGAGTAGATGTCGCTGCGGGTGTCGATGTCTGGAGCGGCGCCGGCCTGCTCGGGGCTCATGTACTCGGGGGTTCCGATCATCTGGCGCGCGGCGGTGAAGGCGGCGCGTGCCGCGGCGACGTGCTCGACGGCTTTGGCGATGCCGAAGTCGATGATGCGTGCGGAGGGACGGCCGTCCTGCATGGAGGCGAGGATGTTGGCGGGCTTGAGGTCGCGGTGGATGACGCCTTTGGCGTGGGCGTGCTGGAGGGCGCGGCAGATCTGGATGGTGAGTTGGATGCGGTCATGGAGGGAGAGTCGGTGGCGGTCGCAGAAGGCGACGAGGGGTTCGCCTTCGACGAACTCCATGACGAAGTACGGGGTGTTGTCGCTGGTGGCGCCGGCGTCGAGGACTTTGGCGATGCCGGGGTGTTCCATCATCGCGAGTGCGCGGCGTTCGGTGTCGAAGCGAGCGACGATCTGCGGGGTGGCCATGCCGGCGCGGAGGAGTTTGATGGCCACGCGGCGCTTGATGGGTTCTTCCTGGGTGGCTTCGAAGACGACGCCGAAGCCGCCGGCGCCGACGCAGCGGCCGATGGAGTAGGGGCCGATGCGGGTGCCCTCGCGGGCGAGTTCGGCGGGAGAGGGAGAGGTGGAGGGTTCGGGGGAGCCGGTGGGCTGGGCGAGGAAGCCGGCGCGGGCGGCGCGGTCGTGGGAGGCGACGAGGGCCTTGGCGCGGGCGTGGAGGGCGGGGTCGGAGTCGCAGGCGGTCAGGAGGAACGCGGAGCGTTGGGAGGCGGGGAGTTCTAGGGCTTCACCGACGATGTCGGAGAGGCTTCGGGGGTTTGGGTTGGGGGCTGCCTGGTCTTCACGGTCGCTCACGCGTGGTCCTTCGCCTCTGGGCCGTCGGTCGGTGGGTTGAGCGGGGCCTCGTGCTGCATGGCGTCGAAGAGCCAGGCCTTGGCGAACTGCCACCGCCTGCGGACGGTGCGTTCGGAGAGGGCGAGGGCCTTGGCGACCTGCTCTTCGGAGAGCCCGGCGAAGTACCTCAGGCGGACGACTTCGCCGGCCTGCGGGTCTTCCTCTTCCAAGCGACAGATGGCGCGATCGACGGCCAGGAAGGCGTCGGGGTCGCCGTCGCGGGCGAGTTCGACGGCGCCGCCCTTGAGGTCCTCGAGCCAGTCGCCAAGTTCGACGCGGGCGGCTCCGCCCCCGCGCTTGGCGCGGTTGCGGGTCTTGGCGTGGTCAATAAGGATGCGGCGCATGCACTGGGCGGCGGCCCGGAAGAAGTGTGCCGAGTCGGACCAGTTGGACTGGGCGCCGAGGAGGCGGACGTAGGCCTCGTGGACGAGCGCGGTGGCCTGGAGGGTGTGGCCGGAGCGTTCGCCGGCGAGGTGGCGGTGGGCCATGGCGCGGAGGGCTTCGTAGACGTGCTGGTAGAGAGCCGCGTTGGCATCGCCGTCGCCGGAGGCGGCGAGTTCGAGCAAGCGGGTGACCGCGCGGGAGTGAGGCGTGGTGGGATCACCGGCCATGGGTGGATTGTAGAAGAAGGAGGTGCGGGATCAGCAGCCCGTATCCCATTTGAGGAAGAACTCGATGACGTCGTCGCCGTCCACGCCGCCGTCGCCGTTGATGTCGGCGGCGGGGTCGTTGATGTCCCACACCGCGAAGAACTCGATGACGTCGTCGCCGTCGACGCCGCCGTCGCAGGTGAAATCACCGACGCAGACTCGGACGGGGGTGAGGCCGGAGTTGGCCGTGCCGCAGGTGTTGGTGACGACGCATCGGAAGTTGGCGGAAGGGAGGGAGAAGGGCTGAGCGGTGGAGCCTGACAGTTGCAGGGACAGGAGGTTGGCTCCGGAGGCGGTGCCGAAGGGGGCTCCGTTGATGGAAAGGGGGCCGTCGGAGATGGGGAGCCATACGGCCGGGTTCGTGGGATCTTGGTGTTCCCACTGGTAGGTGAACGGCGCCGAGCCGAGGATGCCGGGGGTGAGGGTGAGGGTGCCGAGAGGACAAACGGACTGCGGAGCCTGACCGACTGCGCCCGCGGCGATGCAGGGGGAGAACGCGACTTCGGCAAGGCCGGTGAAGGGGGAGGCGTTGTTGTTCTGGGTGGCTCGGACGATGAACTGGACCGAGCGGACCTGGGGGGTGATCGGGAAAGCGAAGGTCTGGGCGTTGGCGATGCCGGGGAGGGCGATGAGGTCGGTGAGGTTGGCGAGGACGGTGCCGCCGGCGTTGCGAAGCACGAGGTCAAAGCGGGTGACGGCGTAGAAGGGGTTGCTGGCGACGCCGTTGGAGCGGTGCTGCCACATATGGAAGCCGCCGAGGGTCTTGTCGGTGGTGAAGGAGAAGGTGGCGGACTGGTTGATGGTCTGGCCGGTGGCGGTGGTCCAGTGGTTGCCGAAGGCGTAGGTGGCGTGGGAGTCGTTGATGGTGAAGTTGGCGGGGAGGCCGGAGCCGTTGATGGCGTTGGCGACGAGGTAGCCGGAGCTGAACTGGGAGGTGGCGGTGGCGGAGTCGGGGCGGATCAACTGGGCGGAGGCGACCCAGGGGGTGGCGGCGAGGAGGAGCAGGGCGGCGGGGCGGGAGCTTTTCAAGACGTAAATCTCCTTGTGGTAGGTACTTGCGGGACGCGAACGGTGCGAGTGTAGTGGCCTGGGCGGGAGCGTCAAGGGGGTTGTGCCGGGCAAAAACAAAGCCTCCCGGCGTCAAACCGGGAGGCTTTGGTGTGTGAACTGCGAGGCGAGGCCGCGGGTGTTGGCAGCCGGAGTCCCAGCGTTCGAAGAAGAAGATGACGTCGTCACCGTCGACGCCGCCGTCGTTGGTGATGTCGGCGTTGATGAGGCCGATGTCCCAATCGGCGAAGAAGGCGATGACGTCGTCGCCGTCGACGCCGCCGTCGTCGTTGTAGTCAGCGGGGCAGGGGTTGGGGGTTTCACCGGCTCCGGCCCAATAACCACCGGTGAGGGAGAAGGAGCCGCCGGTGAGGGCGGGACCGGCGTCGGGCTGGCCGATGGTGCCGGAGAGGGTGTAGGAACCACCGGAGGAGGTGCCGCCGCCGCCGTCGATGGTGTACCAGGTGATGGAGTACTGGCCGAGGGCGGGGAATGCCAGAGAGAGGGAGGCGAGGATGGCGAAGAGGGCGGAACGTGACATATGGAACTCCGGGTGTGTGTGATGAGGTGCCGTCACCTCTAATCACGCGAATTGTGGGTGCGTTCGGACCAGAAAATACCAGAAAGGGGAAAAAAAGCACGGGATAAGCGGGAATAGGGGGTGGCGAGGGGTGGGGGTGGGGGATCGGCGAGGGGTCTAAACCGAACGGATCCAGAACATGGAGATGGATTTGGGCGCTTTGCTACCAAATGGAGGGAGGAACACCTAACCTTGAGGCCCATCGAGACGAGCCGGTCACGGGACCGGTCAATGGGGTATCGAGAGCAACACCATTCACTGAATGAGGGCCGGCGCGTGAAGATCAAGACCGACGAAATCGCGAGCGTGATCAAGCAGGAGATCGAGCAGTTCTCGACGGCGCTCGAGGTGTCGGAAGTGGGGCGGGTGGTGGAGGTGGGCGACGGCATTGCCCGCATCTACGGCCTGGGGAACGCGATGGCCGGCGAGCTTCTGGAGTTCCAGACGGCTACTGGCGGCGTGATGGGTCAGGTGTTCAACCTGGAACTCGACACGGTCGGCGCGGTTATCTACGGCGACTACAAGGCGGTGAAGGAAGGGGACACGGTCAAGGCGACGGGTCGTCTGCTGGAAGTTCCGGTGGGCGAGGCGCTCTTGGGCCGCGTGGTGGATCCGCTCGGTCGTCCGATGGACGACAAGGGCGCGATCAACGCGACGGAGTTCCGCAAGGCGGACATTATCGCTCCGGGCATCGCCGAGCGTCAGCCGGTTCACGAGCCGATGCAGACGGGCATCAAGGCGATCGACGCGATGATCCCGATCGGCCGCGGCCAGCGCGAGCTGATCATCGGTGACCGCAAGACGGGCAAGACGGCGGTTGCGCTCGACACGATCATCAATCAGAAGCAGTACTGGGGCACGGCGGACGCGATCGTGTGCGTGTACGTCGCGGTGGGTCAGAAGGAATCGACGGTCGCGGGCGTCGTTGAGATGCTTCGCAAGGCCGGCGCGATGGAGTACACCATCGTCGTGAACGCGTCGAGCTCTGCTCCCGCGCCGATGCAGTACATCGCTCCGTACTCGGGCACGTCGATGGCCGAGTACTTCATGTGGAGCGGGAAGAACCCGGGCCAGAAGCTGAGCAACGGGAAGCCGATGCCCAAGCACGCCCTGTGCATCTACGACGACTTGTCGAAGCAGGCCGTGGCGTACCGCCAGCTCTCGCTGCTGCTGCGTCGTCCGCCGGGCCGCGAGGCGTACCCGGGCGACGTGTTCTATCTCCACTCCCGTCTGCTCGAGCGTGCGACGAAGCTGTCCGACGAGAACGGCGCGGGTTCGATCACGTCGCTGCCGGTCATCGAGACGCAGGAAGGCGACGTGTCGGCGTATATCCCGACGAACGTGATTTCGATCACGGACGGTCAGATCTACCTCGAGCCCGAACTCTTCTTCAGCGGCGTGCGTCCGGCGGTGAACGTCGGTATCTCGGTGAGCCGCGTGGGTGGTAACGCCCAGATCAAGGGCATGAAGAAGATCGCCGGCTCGCTGCGACTGGACCTCGCGGCCGCCCGCGAACTGGAAGCCTTCGCGCAGCTGGGTACGGAACTGGACAAGGCGACGCAGCGTCAGCTGGACCGCGGCCGCCGGTTCGTCGAACTCCTCAAGCAGGGTCAGTACACCCCGTTCCTCGTGACGGACCAGGTCATCTCGATCTTCGCCGGTACGAAGGGCTTCCTGGACGACGTTCCGGTTCCGCAGGTGCGTGCGTTCGAGAACGGGCTGCTCGAGAACTTCCACACGGTGAACAAGCCGCTGTGGGACGAGCTCGACAAGAGCCGCGCGATCGACAACGCGATGGACAAGAAGCTGAGCGACGTGATCGCGGCGTTCAAGTCTTCGTTTAAGGGTTGAGAAGAAGGCCATAGGGCTTAGGCCATAGGCCATAATGAAGAACTGAGAACCCCGGGCGATGTGCTCGGGGTTTTTTGTTTGGTGGTGGGGGATTGCGGTGGTGGGGTGGGGGAGGTATCGTGGGAGGCGTAGGGGGATCGGGGGGCGACGGCATTCGTTCGTCGGGGCGGGATTGAACTTTCGCGGCATTGGGTTGGTAGAAGAGTCATTCGCCGGCTTATTCCCGGCTGCACCTCGCGCGGCGTTCGCCGACTCGGGGACGGCTGTATTCATTGGTTCGGAGTGATAGTCATGAAGAGCATGGAACGGTGGCTGTATGCCGCGGCGATCGCGGCGGTGTTGTTGGGGGGAGGGATGGCGAGGGGGCAGTGTGGGGGGTGGCTGGCGGGGGATGGGGTGCCAGGGGTTGATGGGGATGTGTACGCGCTGGTGGAGTGGGATCCGGACGGCGAGGGGCCAGCGACGGAGCTGTGGGTGGTGGGAGGGACGTTCGAGGTGGCGGGCGGGGTGATGGCGCGGAACATCGCGGCGTTTGACCCGGTGACTCGTGTGTGGTCGCCGCTGTCCACGGGGATGAGTGAGGGGGTCATTTTCTCCGCGGTGTATGCCCTGAAGGTGCTTCCGAGCGGGGAACTGGCGGTGGGAGGCTTGTTTGGTCGCGCCGGTGGCGTCGCAGCGAACAATGTGGCGGTGTGGGACGGCAGTCAGTGGCGAGCTCTGGGATCCGGAGCCGACGGACGGGTGCTCGCGTTGGCCGTGATGGCGAACGGCGACCTTGTCGCAGGGGGAATGTTCAATGTGGCGGGCGGAACGACCGGTCTTGTCGCGAGGTGGGATGGATCGGCGTGGCAAGCGATGGGGGGCGGGCTTGGTGACAGCAGGACCACGGCGCGGGTAGAGTCATTCGCGTTCACTGCTGAGGGTGATTTGCTTGCGTGCGGGACTCTGTCAACGCCACCCGGAGAGGCGTTCCGACGCAGCGTCGCTCGGTGGGATGGTGCGTCGTGGAGTACGTTTGGCGGACCGATTACTGGCTTTGGTTACTCGATCGCGACGGCGTTGGATGGTCAAGTGTGGACCGTGGTGACTGAGTACCCCTCGGTGCGGCTGCTTACTTCGAGTGGAGGCCCGTGGGTGCAACGCAATGCGTTGAACGCGTGGTACCGCGCGGTGATCGCATCCTCGTCGGAGGGTGAGTTGGTTCTCGGCGGCTTTGCTTCTGGGAGAGGAACGAGCCAGCTGTCGCGGGTACTTCGGTGGACCGAAGGCAGATGGGAGGGCATGGGGGTCGGGTTCAACTCGGGAGTTCGATCTCTCCTGTCGCTGGCGGAGGGCAACTGGGTCGCCGGAGGAGCGTTCACGAGTGTGGACGGCTTACCAGCGTCTCGAGTTGCCCATTGGGATGGGGACGCATGGGCACCGGTGTCAGAGGGGATGGCGATCGTGCGAGCGATTGCCCCGCTTCCCGAAGGCGGAATCGTTGCTGGTGGCGATTTTCTCTCCGTCGGGGGAGTTCCGGCCTCACGCGTGGCGAAGTGGGATGGTGCACGTTGGGCGCCCCTAGGTGCCGGGCTCAACGGCCCCGTCTTTGCGGTTGCACCGGTCGCGAGCGGAGACATCGTCGTGGGCGGGGAGTTCACTGAGGCCGGCGGGGTTGTGGCGAATCGAGTTGCACGATGGGACGGAGTCAGTTGGTCGAGTCTCGGGGCTGGGTTGAGCCTGCCGGTTCGTCAGTTGGTGCCGATGCTGGATGGCAGGGTGATCGCACTCTATGGCCCACCGACTGGGAGCACGGGACACTTGGTCGCGGTGTGGAATGGGTCGTCATGGGGCCCAGGCCTTCCGGCGCCAATGGGCACCGTGAACTGCATGGGCATCCTGCCCGACGGCCGCGTAGTCGCCGCAGGCCTCTTCCTTGCTCAGCCGGTGCAGGAGTACCTCGGCTGTCTTGCGGTTCTGACCGGGGCAGGCTGGTCCTACTTCGGCCGGGAGTACGTGTCGGGTCGCACAGGGATCGGTGCGCGTTCGCTTGGCTTCGACCGCGACGGAACCCTGATTCTCGGAGGAAGTTTCCTCCTTAACGGGACGACCCAGACGCAGAGCGTGCTGCGATGGAACGGCGCGTCCCTGCAACCGGTCGGACCGTTGATCACAGGGCCGGTCACCGCGATTGCGGCGCATCCTGATGGTGGGCTGATCGTGGGCGGAGAGTTTTCAAACTCGCAGCCCGGTGCCATTCATCACCTCGCGCGGTGGGACGGTGTGCAGTGGTCCGAGTTCGCCGGAGGCGCGAACGGGAATGTGCTCGCGCTTGCTCTGCACGGTGATCAGGAGTTGATCGTCGGAGGCGAGTTTGGGTCGGTGGGTGGTGTGGTGTCCTCGTCCTTCGCTCGCTACTCCCTCACAGGTTTTCCATTCGTCGCCTCGCACCCGCAGGCGCAGACGATCACTGATCGAGAGGTGCTGACGCTCACCGCAACACCCGCGTCGGGATACGAGGGTGTTTCGGTTCAGTGGCGGCGCAACGGGGTTGCGGTCGCTGATGGACCCGGCGGGGCTTCGATTGACGGCGGAACGGTGAGCGGTGCGGCAGGCGTGCTCGCAAGCCCGACCGACGGAACGCCCGCGGTGCTCACGATCGCGGACGCGCGGATGAGCGACGCGGGAACCTACACCGCGACATTCACGAGCGCGTGCGGCGAGGTGACGACGCTCGCCGCGGCGGTGCGGGTCGATCCGTGCCCGGCGGACTTCGATGCCGATGGCTTCGTGGACGGCGAGGACGTGATCGGTTTCTTCGCGGCTTGGGACGCAAGCAATGCCGCGGCCGATTTCAACGGCGACGGCGGCGTCGACAGCGACGATGTGATTGGGTTCTTCGCGAGGTGGGACGCGGGGTGTTGAAGAAGGCCATAGGGCTAGGCCATAGGCCATAATGAAGAACTGAGAACCCCGGGCGATGGACCCGGGGTTTTTGTTTGGCGGCCGGTTTGTCTTACCTTCTGCGGATGCACGCCGCGCCGAGGACGGCGAGCAGGAGCGTGGCGGGGGCGGGGATGCCCGAGTCGTTCGCGATTGCCCGGGCTTCGAGGTTGACGACGACCCCGTCCACGGACGCGGGGATGTCGAAGCGGAACTCGAAGTTGAAGGCGCCTGGAGCGTTCAAGTCGGGTGTCCGCCAGCTCCCGTCGGCTTGGAAGCCCGCGTCGAGCGAGGCGATCAGGTCGGCGATGGTCACCGGCGCGCCGTCCCGCATGAAGCGAACTCCCGGTGCGGCGCCCATCGTTGCCATGTGTGTGCTGGTATCGACGTCAATCTGGATCAGCGGCTCGGGCTCTGCGCCGTCGAGCGAGTAGGTGTAGAGGAACGAGGCGCCGCCCCACCCGAGCACCGTGTTGTCCGCGCTGTCCACGATCGGTCCGTCCACGTCACCACCCCAGAAGAGCCCACCGCCGATCGCCCAGTCGTCGAGATCGTCGGGCGGAAGGGTGAACACGCACGGGTCTCTCACGCTGGTGATGGACTGCGTGCGTGTGCCGGCGATCGGCGCGGCGGTGGAGCGTGCGAACAGGCGCATGTTCGAGCGGTAGATGGTGCGTGTGCTGTCGAGGTTGAAGAAGTAGTCGCTCCAGCCGCTGTAGTTCGAGCACGGGTCACCGTCACGCGTGGTGATGTCGTGGTTGTTGTTGCGGGTTGTGCTGGAGAGCCCGGAGTTCGGCGGCGAGTCGGTGAGCTGCCACTGGTTGTTGAACTCCCAGTGCGCCTGCTGTTGGCGGGTCCAGCTCTCCGCGTCGGGGTAGGACATCACGTACTCGCCGGTGCGCACTCCCGGGTGGAACGTGTGCTTGAAGTTCGGAACAAGGTCCCCGGTCGGGCAGACGGACGTGTCGCCGGGGTTCCAGGTCCACGCGAAGAGCCCGCTGTCACGGCTCGAGTACCACCACGAGTCGTAGTACGCCTCCGCGCTCACCTGACCCCAGGCGCACGGTGCGATGCCGAGCAGTGCGAGGCACGAGCGGCCAAGTGCGGTTCCGATGTTCATGTGATTCGCTCCTTTCTCCGCTCGCTGCGTGTCGCGCAACGGCGGACTCCCGTGGAGGGACTCGAGCGAGCGCGGCGAGCGGGCCGCGGGGACGGAGGGATGTGCTGGGCATCACGTCCTGTCGCGAGCGGAGCGAATCGCCGCGTCGGGCTGCGACACGCTATGCGCGCGGCACGCACTGGTCCATGTGTGGAACCGGCGTGATCGCCTGGTTCGGAAACGTGCGTGGGGCGTCGCGAGTCGGGCGTTCGCTCGATGCTTGTATGACACTTCCCGAACCGGGGCGGAGTTGCCGGCAAGAACCCCGGTATCGGACGTTCTGTCCGGTGCGGAATGCAGGTACTATCTCGGCGAGAGGAGATCTCGCATGCGCCGTTTCTTGTTTCTCGCCCTGGCGGCTTCCGCCGGGCCCGCGTTCGCTCAGGTTCAATTTTTCCCTCTGGATGAAGCCGGCTTCCGCGCGGCGACTCCGTCGCTGCCGGCGTCGTACAACTTCGACAACTACGGCGCGTGGGCTTCTATTGATCAGTTGGCATCGGGCGCGGATATCTCGCTCGTGAACTTCGAGGGCGGGCTCGTCGGCGACCACGGGCGGGCGTTCTTCTCCGGGGCGTTCAGCCAGCCGGGGCGCGTCTTCCAGGCCGCGCTGCATCCTTCTACGCAGGGCGGACAGTATGGATGGGTGCGCGTGGACTTTGATCCGCCGGTGATGTCGTTCGGCGGGTGGACGTACGACGATGGCTCGGGGATTCGCAACGCGACGCGGCTTCGACTGATCGATACGGACGGCGTGGAGCACGTGTCGCCGATCATCGACGCGAATCCGGGCACGGCACACGGGATCGACGGGTTTGTGGGGGGCGTGGCCTGCCGCGGGATTGTGGCGGCGGTGTTCGAGGACTTCGACGTCAACAGCGGCGTGTACACGAACACGACGGGGATGGAGCGGGACTACCTGCAGGTGGGGCCGGTGGTGCCGTCGATTTCGCCGCCGGTGGTGAACGCGTGCTCGGGTGGGAGCGTGACGTTGACGGTGGCCGGGGTGCCGTCGTCGAGCGTGGTGCGTTGGTTGAAGGATGGCGTGGAGATTCCGGGCGCGGCGGGAGGGTCGCTGACGCTGAGCCCGCTGTTCGCGCACGACGCGGGGAGTTACACGTGCGAGGTGCTGGACGGTGAGGGGGTGTGCGGGACGGATCTGACAGCGCCCGCGCGAGTGCTGATCTGCGGGGCGGACTTCAACTGCGACGGCGGGGTGGACGGGGACGACGTGATCGCGTTCTTCGCGCTGTGGGACGCGGGCGAGAGCGGGGCGGACTTCACGGGCGACGGGGGTGTGGATGGTGACGATGTGATCGGGTTCTTCGGGAGGTGGGATAGCGGGTGCTGAGGCCCGATAAAGGCGGTTGGAGGGGACAATTGGGGCGGGAGATTGGTAAGGGGCGGATTTTTGCGTTGACGGGGGTATCAAGCGTCGAATACGCTTCGCGTAGATTTCTCTGTAGAAATCCTGGAGACTGTTCAATGATCGTCAATCGTCACACTTCGTTCGCGGCGGCCCTGGTGTTTTGTGCGAGCACGGCGGCAAGCCTTGCGCAGCCGGTGTTGGTGATTCACGGGTTGGGGGACGACCTGTCGGCGGACGGGACCAAGGCCGCGGGGTTGGTGTTTGACAACGCGGTCGAGGAGTATGTGACGTACGTGTGGGAGCGTGGGGTTGGGTACACGCGGGTGAACGGGCTGGGGTTGAGCGCGGAGCCGGTTCGGGGCTCGAGCGACCTGTCGGTACTGGCGACGGGGAAGCTGAACGATGCGAACTGGGGGAACCTGAACTGCTTCGCGGGGTACTGCGCGTTCGGCGATTGCACGCCGGGCGAGCCGCTGCCGCCGCCGAGCCCGTGCTCGGTTCCGTACATCGCGCACAGCTGGACGAGCGCGACGGGGTGGGTGAACGCGGGGTCGATCGAGCGGATTCAGGATCCGGGGACGGGGCGGTTCTACGGCGGGACGAGGTGCGACTCGAGCACGAGCTCGGCGAACGATCTTTCGGGCAACGGGCGGTACATCGTGGGCGGGGCGTGGACGTCGCCGCTGGTGAACTCGAGCGGCGCTCCGTCGTTTGGGCTGTGCGGCGATCTGGAGGCGTTCATCACGGATCGGGTGACGGGTGTGGTGTCGCGGCTGCCGGTGCAGCCGGGGACGACGACGTCGCGTGCGGACTCGGTGAACAACGATGGCACGGTGATTACGGGGTATGACTACGGCGAGATCATTGATCCCGAGTTCGGGCCGGGCGCGGGGCGGCGCATCTGCGTGTGGACGAACGGCGTGCAGACGCTGATCGACGATCTTTCGAACGCGTTCTCGAACTACCCGGTGAACGGGGCGGGGACGGCGATCGTGGGCGTGGTTGGGCAGAACTTCGCGCAGCCGAACTTCGGGGTCGAGGGCTCGGTGATTGTGAAGTGGACCCGGCAGCCGGACAACACGTGGCTGCCGCAGAACCTTGGGAAGCCGGCGGACTTCGACGACGGGATCAACATCGTGCCGCTGACCGGGCTTTCGGTTTCCGCGGTGAGCGACGACGGCGCGACGGTCGTGGGGACGGCGCGGTTCGGTGGGTTCTTTGATGGCTTCAGCCGCGCGATCATCTGGCGTGCGGACGTGAACGACGGCGTGCCGATGGACTTGATGGCGTACATTGCTTCGGTGGATGCGGGATCGCCGATTCTGCGTCCGGGGTTCTCGCTCACGGCGGCGCGTGGGTTGAGCGCGGACGGGAACGCGATTTCCGTGAGCGTGCAGGATGCGGCGACGACGTGCACGCCGCAGGAGCTGGGCCTGTTCACGGGCAATCACGGCGTGGTGTACCTGAACGGCGGGCCGATCGCGTGCGACCAGCCGCGGATCGCGTTGTCGCCGCTGGACAGCGTGTCGACGCAGTACACGCCGTTCGGGGTTGCATTGAACGTGTTCGCGTCGGGCACGTGGCCGATGACGTACACGTGGCAGCGTGAGGACCCGCAGAACCCGGGTCAGTGGCTGAACCTGACGGAAGCGTGCTCGGGGTTCCCGTACGGCGGGGAGTGGGACTACGAGGGCGTGAACAAGAGCCAACTGCGTGTGGGGCAGGCGACGTGCGGGAACGGGCGTGACGGGTTGTACCGGGTGATCGTGTCGAACTCGTGCGGGACGGTGATCAGCGATCCGGCGCTGGTGACGTTTGTGCAGGGGACCGAGATCACGCAGCAGCCGGCGAACGCGACGGCGTGCCCGGATTCGTTCGGGAGCATGTTCGCGGTGGCGATCAGCAACTCGGCGGACCTTTCGTCGCAATGGGAGATCGCGGACGCGTCGAACCCGACGGTGTTCTCTCCGCTGTTCGACGGTCCGAACGTGCTGCCGGATGGGCGGACCATGGACGTGTTCGGGTCGACGGGTCAGTTCCTGGGCTTTACGGCGGGCTCCTTCGCGTCGCCGAGTTCGTACATCGTGCGGTGCCAGTTCCTCAGCCCGTGCGGCAACGCGACGAGCGAGACCGCAACGCTGACGATCCTGGGTCAGCCGGGTATCTCGTCGCAGCCGCAGCCGGTGACGACGTGCGCGACGGGGCCCGCGGTGTTCTCGGTGACGGGCGATGGCCCGGGGCCGTTCACGTACCTCTGGCAGTGGGAGCCGGTTGACGCGCCGGGCGTGTGGCTGAACATGTTCGAGGGCGCGAACACCGATTTCTCAGGTCTGGTGCGGTTCGCGGCGAGCGGCGCGGAGACGGGCTCGGTGAGTCTGACGCGCGAGGCGCAGCCGGATGGTTCGCTGGCGGTGATCGGCGCGGTGCGCTGTGTCGTGACGGATGGATGTGGGCGGCGGAGCGATGCCGCGGCGCTCACGGTGTGTCCGGCGGACATTGACTGCCAGAGCGGTGTGGACGGCGACGATGTGATCCTGTTCTTCGCGCTTTGGGACGCCGGAGATTTCGGAGCGGACTTCAACGGCGACGGCGGCGTCGACGGCGATGACGTGATCGACTTCTTCGGTCGCTGGGACAGCGGGTGCTGAGTTTGGCGGGTGGGGGCAAAGTCCCTCGGCGGGCCGCTCCTGATCCTGGAGTCGCTCGTACACTCCCGCGTGGACGATGCGCCTGCTGAAACCTTGACGGTCATTCCTCAGCCGAGCGAGTGGCGGCCTGCGCGCGGGAGTGGGCTGAGCGATCGTGAGGGGTTGCGGGCCGCGGCAAGTGGCTTCCGGCGCGAGTTGGGGTTGCCCGACGGGCCGGTTGTGATGTCCGGTCATCAGCCGGAGATCTGGCACGCGGGGATCTTGGCGAAGTACTTCGCGACGGTCGCTGCGGCCCGGGCGCACGGCTCGGCGGCGGCATGGGTCGTGGTGGATCAGGACACGGGATCGCCCGAGCGGATCCGGTATCCCGGGGCGAACTGGAGTTCGCGCGAGTGGCGCGTGGGTGGAGCGACGGGGAACGCGGTGCCTGTGGTGAACCGCCGCCCGGCGGCGCCGGGTGCGGTACCAGGGGATGCAATGTGCGCGTCGGTGTCGGCTGCGCTGCAGCGGCTGGCGACGGAGTTGGGACGGGCGTGCGCGGCGGACTCGGTCGCGAAGCAGCTCACGCTCGCGACATGGGAACTGCTGTCGCCGTTTGGTGAGCAGCCGCACGTGCTCTACGCGAGCGATCTCGCGCGGACCTCACTGTTTCGCGAGCTGGTGTCGATCATGCGGGGTGATGCGGCGCGGTGTGTGGGCGCGTACAACGCGGCCGCCGCGAGACACCCGGAGGCGGGCGTTCGGCAGCTTCGGACGCGGGGAGATGTCGAGCTGCCGCTGTGGGTGGTGAACACTGGGGGCGGGATCGACGCGGCGACGGTCTCCGCCGCGGGGGACGTCGTGTTGCCAAGGGCGCTGATGATGACGGCGGTGTTGCGGGCGGCGGGGTGCGAGATGTTCATTCACGGCTTGGGAGGCGGCGTGTACGACGCGATCACCGAGGAGTGGATGCGTGAGTGGCTTGGTGTGGAACTGGCTCCGTCGGCGGTGGTGACGGCGACGTGCTACGCGCGACCGATGGGTGCGCCTGCAGCGATGGATTCGCGGGGCGCGGACGCGGCGGTGTGGCGGGCGCAGCGGGCGCGGCACGATCCGGCGGTGCTCGGAGATGAGGCGGCGGCGCGGGAGAAGGCGGCGTTGCTCGAGCGGGTGCGCGCCACGTCGGGGGGCGAACGACGCGAGGCGTACCGTGCAATGCACTCGCTGCTGCGTGCGTATCGGGAGCGGCATTCGGTGCGGTTGAGCGAGATGGCGGAGCAGGGGCGGCAGTTGGCGGATGCCGCGAAGGGCGGGCGTGGCGCGTGGGATCGCACGTGGCCGTTCGTGTTCCTGTCGGACGCGCAGATCGCGGAGCTGAGGGATCGGGTGGGATCTGCGTTCACGGTGGGGGCGACGCGATGAGTGCATTCATTTCACGGCGGGCTGCGGTGCTGCTTGGGCTCGGAGTCCTCCTTGCGGGATGCCGGAAGAAGGCGAAGGTCGCGCCGCAGGGGCCGCGTGTGGTGGCGTTGAGCCCGGCGGTGGCGATCATGCTGCGAGACCTGGATCTTGCGGGCGTGGTGGTGGGGCGGCATGGGTATGACATGGTGCTCCCGGAATCTCTGCCGGTGTGCGGCAACCAACTCGGCGTGGATTACGAGCGGCTGATCGAGGCGGATCCGACACACGTAGTGACGGAATGGGGCGCCTCGGGGCCGCCGGAGAAGCTGCGAGTGCTGGCTGCGGAGCGAGGATGGAAGCTCCACGACGCGAGCATGCGGACGCTCGCGGACATCCGGCGCGAGGTGGAATCGCTCGAGCGGTTTGTGACCGGAAACGCCGTGAAGAGCAGCGAGTTGATCTCGCGGATGGACGCGGCGTGGTCGCGGCAGGATCGGGAGTTGGCGAAAGCGGGGCGGGTACTGATGCTCGCGGAGATGGCGCCGCCGGCGGCGCTGGGGCCGGGTTCGTTCCACTACGAGATCCTCGCGAGCCTCGGCGGCGCGAGTGCGATCACGGAGGGTGGGCCGTACCAGTCGCTGACGCTGGAGCAGATCTCGCTGCTGAAGCCGGACGCGATCGTGCTGGTGTTGCCTCGCGCACCGAAGGATCCGAGTCTTGAGGGGGACGCGGAGGCGGTGAGGCGGGCGCTTGGGAAGATCGCGGAGCTCGAGGTGCCGGCGGTTCGTGAGGGGCGGGTGGCGTTGATCGATGATCCGCTGGCGCAGACACCGAGCACCGCGATGATCGCGTTCTCGGATCGGCTGCACGGGTTGCTGGCGGAGTGGGCGAAGCGGTGAGCGTCAGGCTTGGGCGCCGCACTCGGGGCACTGCTTCAGAATACCGATGTCGTAGCCGCACGAAGCGCAGGCGTGTTGGGTTGCGGGGACGATTCGGCGGATGAGCACGCTGACGACGAACGGGAAGGCGATCGCCATGGCGGCGCAGGTGGTTTCGTGCTTGAATTGAGCGAGGAAGGAGGTTCGGGGTGCCATGCCGGCGGCGCTGAGCTTCCTTGCTTTGGAGTACTCCGGGATCCCTGCCGCGACGCCGATCGCTGACCATGTGAGGAGGGCGAAGGCGGCCACGCGGACGACGACCATGACGATCCAGCGGGCGCGCGTGATCTCGCGGGAGGTCATGGGTCAGTTTCCGAAGAGGTTCTTCTCGGCGAAGTAACCGTTCTTCTCGAAGTACGAGAGGGCTTCTTCGGTGGTGGAGAAGACCTTGGTCGCGGTTTCGGTGATGAAGGGGCTGGGGGCCTTGCGGGGCTTCCAGACGACGAAGACTTCCTTGGTGTGCTCCCAGGCGTGCTGGAGTTCCCGCTCGACGCCGGAGGAGAGGCCGGGGATGCCCTTGCCGCCCTCGCCGGGGATCTCGGGGATGTAGCTGACGATCATGTCGCTCTGGTCGATGAGCTTGAAGTCGCGCATGTAGATCTGGCCGTCGATGTCGCCGGCGATGTCCAGGACTTCGCGGACACGGACTTTGATGTTGGGGCCGGTCTTGCTGCCGCCGAAGGAGTGGGGGGTGACGTCGAGGTAGTCCTTGCCTTCCTTGCTGGCGGCGATCGCGCGGTCGAGGAGGAGCTTCTCGTCGACGTCGCCCGGGTCGAAGGTGATGAAGTGCTCGGCGAGGTCGGCGCGGAACTTATCGATCTCCGCGAGGATGTCGGGCATGTCGACGACGTGGCTCATCGGGAAGCTGGGGTAGACCTTCCGCATGTTGGGGCGGCAGACGAGCCGGAAGAGCGTGCGGGTCGTGGGGACGTGGCGGCCGCGGGACAAGATGTAGAACTGGCTCCCGGGGATGGCCTTGCTCATGAGTTCGGTGGCGAGGATCTCTTCCTCGCGCCAGACCATGCAGTCCTTGAGGGTGGCGTCGATCTCGTGTTCTTCGTGGAGGCGGTGGTGGACGACTTCGATGTTGTCCACGAGGGCGACGAAGAGGTCGGGGGTGTACTTCTGGATCTGGTCGTAGTCGAACGCGCTGAAGAGCCCGTGCCGCCAGCGGAAGGTGGCGTGGGTGTTGACGACGACGTTCTTCTGGTCGCGGGAGTCGGAGATGATGTCCTTGAACGCCGCGCGCCGGAGGGAGCTGAGGCGTGAGATGGGGAGGTCGAGGATGCGGCCCTTCTTCACGTCGGGGGCTTCGCGGTACATGATGTCGCCGACGTTGTAGATGTGGAGCGGCTCGCCCTGGGTGCCGGCGAACTGAGCTGCGCCCTCGATAAAGGGCTTCTTGTCCATTCCGATCTGGCCGGTGACGATCGCGCGCATCATGAACTCCCGAATGCCGCGCCGGGAGGGCGCGGGGAGAATGTTAGGTCGCGCCGGCGTGGGAGTCCGGGATCAGTTTCCGGTGGCCTTGGGGGCTTCTGGAACGGCCTCGACCTGGCTGGCTCGCTCGAGGCGGCCGTGCATGCGGCTGGTGACGAGGGCCTGCTTTCCGGGGCCCTCTTCCGGGGCCTTCAGGAGAACGACGCTGTCGTGCTTGTGCTCCGCGGTTTCGCCCCGCCCGAGGGTGTTGTTCCACCGCTGGGTGTAGGTGAGCGAACTCGACTTGATCTCGCGTGTGCCGAGGCGGCGTGGGTTGGGAACCTTGAGGGTGGGCGTTCCGGTCGTGGTGATCTCCGTGATGCCGCCGTCGATGGTCTTGGCCTCGTGCGCAAACGCGACATCAAACAGGATGCCGGGCACGTAGGGGACCATCTGCTGACTCTGCCAGGTGAGGGTTGGTGGTTCGGGTTGCCACGCCGTGAACGCGCAGCCGAACTTGGCGGAGAGTGACTCAACCGACATGAGCAGAAGTCCGAATCGCGCGGTCGGGGCGGTCATGTCCAGCAGAGCCCCCACGTTGGAGATCTCCGCGACGCGGCCGGTGGCGTCGAGTGTGACCGTGACCGGGTGGCCGATGAGGGGCTTGATGGAGCTCTCGAAGGGGCGCTCCATCTCCTGTCCGTCCACCGGGGGTGGCTTGGGCCCCGGGTTCGCGGTGTCGTACGCGACATCGCGGTCGCCCACTTTCGCGGTGACGTGGATGCGTTCGAAGGTGAGCTCGAGCGTGACGCCGGCTTCGGTGACTTCCTTCACCGTGAACGCGGCGTGCACCTCAAGCGACCCCTCGCGCACCTGGCCACCCTCGGGCGTCTCGATGGGCGCGGTGCGCTGCCACGTCGACTCGGTCCATTTGTATCGGAGCACGTCGCCCGCGACGGCGGTGAGACGCAGCGAGGGTGCCGCTGCGGCCGTGATGGGTGCGGCCTGCTCCGGCTGAGCGGGAGCGGCGGTGGCGGCGAGGGTCATGGAACATGCGAAGACGAAGCCGGCGAGTGTCGTGCGGATCATGCCCCAATCGTACGCGGGGCTGGCGGGTTTGTTCCCGGTTTGGTTGAGCGGGGCGGAGGGCTTCCGTACGGGCTGTTGCGAGGATCTGGCTGGATCAACGTCCCCCAATCAGCGGCCGAGAAGTACGGAGGCCGGTCGAGTGAACAGGCGGCGTTCACTTCGGGTTCGGTCGTGCATGCGTGGCGGGCGTCAGCGTACAGTTTGGCCGCGGGACCGCACGACGCGACTTCCGAGACCCCCTGCAAGGACGCCCGCATGAGTTCCGTGCTTCAAACCAAGCCGTTTCGGTTCGCCCGCCGGGTTCGTCTCGTGTGCGGGGTGCTCGCGGTGCTGAGTGTCTCCGGATTCCTCGCGTCCGCGAACACCGCGATCCTCGCGATGTACAACTCGTGGGCCATCGGCGTGAGCAGCGGTTGCTTCGAGATCGGGCGCGATCCGTACGTCCGGCCCTGGGGTCCAGTCACCCCCGCCCCCACCCAGGGTTTCGAGTTCGTCGTGCAGCCGGGCTGGAACAGCGGTTACGCCGCGGCGTGGCGGCCCTTTCGCGCCGGGTCTTCCAAGGCGTCGCGCATCATGGTCCCTCTGTGGCAGCCGATGCTCGGATTCGGGATCGTGGCGGCCTTCGCGCACGGGATGATCGTGGGTGGCAAGCGAGCGGATCGGGGGACTTGCGTGCGGTGCGGGTACGACTTGAGTCGGGTGCCGAAGGGCGACTCGCGACGTTGTCCCGAGTGCGGAGAGGTTGACACACGGGCCGCGGGCCGTGCCGCGGCATAACAACGGAGAATCGAGAATGCGAACGATGATGATCGCGATGGCGTGTGGGGCGATCGTGGCGTTGCAGGGGTGCGCTTCGTCGCATCCCGCGGAGCGTGCGGGGCTCGTCACGATGAAGGGCAGCCCGCTGACGCTCGTTGGTCACCCGTGCGGTGTTGGAGACCGTGCCCCGGATTGGCGGGCCGTGGCATCGGATATGTCGGTGAAGGCTGGGGCGGAGTTCAAGGGCAAGACGCTGGTGCTGTGCACGCTGCCCTCGGTCGACACGCCGGTGTGCGACAAGGAGGCGAGGGAGTTCAACGCTCGTGCGGCCGCGATGCCGGGCGTAAGCGTGGTGATCGTGTCGCGCGATCTGCCCTTTGCGCAGAAGCGGTGGTGCGGCGCGAGCGGCGCGGCGAACGTGCAGTTGCTCAGCGACGCGAGGTTTGGCGACGTGGGGCGGGCGATGGGCGTGGAGATCAAGGAGAACGGCCTGCTGGCCCGTGCGGTGTTCGTGATCGATGCGGACGGCGTCGTGAGGTACCAGCAGATCGTGAAGGAAGTGGCGAGCGAGCCAGATTACGACGCGGCGATGAAGGCGGCGGCGGCGCTCAAATAGCCACGCGATTCTGCTATGCTGCACGGCATGAGGATCTTTCCGATCATCGTGCTGGTCGTGCTCGTGATGCTCTGCGGAGGCTGCGCCACGCGGGATCGGGCGGACTTTGTCTTCGTGAACCTCAAGAGCGGGCCGACGAGCGGCTCGGGGACGAAGGAGGAGCGGCAGAAGATGTTCGCGGGTCACATGGCGAACATCAACCGGCTCGCGGGTGAGAAGAAGCTGCTGATCGCGGGGCCCTTCGCGGCACCGACCGACAAGACCTGGCGCGGGCTCTTCGTGCTTGACACCGGTTCGTTGGACGAGGCGCGCGCGTGGGTGGACACTGACCCCGGCGTGATCGCGGGCGAGTTTGCGCCCGAACTGCGGGTGATGCGAGCGAGCACATCGCTGCGGCAGACGCTCGCGTTGGAAGAGGCCGCGAAAGCCAAACGCGTGCCCGATCCGGCGAAGCCGATGCAGGGGATGCGCAAGTACGTGATGTTGTCGTGCAAAGAACTGGCCTGCGGGCTGCGCGAGGCCGAACGAGCGGGGATCCGCGTGGTGTGGTGCGGGCAGGGCAAGCGCGGCACGGGTGTCGCGGTGCTGGACGCTGAGGACGCCGCGGCGGTGAGAGAGAAGTTCGGCAACTGCGGCTGCACCGCGGACGGGTGGTTCTCGACCGAGTCGCTGCTGGAACTGCCTCCGGAAGCGGCCCGTCCGGTTAGGTGAACTGGTAGAGCATGCGGGCCTCGCGGCCATCTCGCGAGATGAAGACGTAGAGATAGGCGTCGAAGGGCACCCAGCAGGGGAAGTGCTCGTTGACGAACTGCGCGAGCAGCGACCAGGGGCCGCCTGCGGGTGTGTCGTCGTCCTGAAGCCACTCCGGCTCGCCGCCGAGGGTGCTGAATTCCGGGAACTCGTCGCCGGGCTTTGCGGGGGCGATCGTGAGCGGCCCTTGTGCATCGGGAGAGCCCTCTTCGTAGTCAAAGATGCTCGAGTACTCGTGCTTGGTGCCCTTCTGCAGCGTGGGGCCCACCGGCGTGTTCGTGGTGATGCAGTTGGGTTCGAAGGAAGACCCGCCCTGGAGGATCACGGCGTTCTCGCCGCCCTCGGCTTCACAGGGGTGCCCGGCGTCCTCGCCGAACTCGGTGGACATGAAGAGGTACGCCATCGTGTGTCCGCCGGCGCGCAGGGTCGCGGGGATCTCGAACTGCAGGAGGAAGCGCATGGGTTTCGCGGAGCTGCGCGAGACGGGCCACTGGGGGGCGGAGATCCAGTCGGGTTGGCCGCCGAAATGTGAGCCGGTGAGGAGGGCTTTCGGCTTGGCGACGCTGACGCGGCCGATCTTGATGCGGTAGCGATCGGGCGCAGTCGCACCAGGCGGCGAGGGCTCTCCGAGCAGGATGCCGACGCGTTCGAGGATTTGCCCGAGGCCGCGGGACATGTGGTCGGCGTACGCGTGGGGATCAACTCCTTTGACTTGGAGGAACACCGACATCTGAACCTCGACGACCGTCGCGGTCTTCGCGGCACGCACGGTGTAGTTGAACATCGTGAGGCCCGCGGGCATCTGGGCACTCATGGAGATCGAGATGTCGCCTTCGAAGTCCTTCTCTCGACGGATTGTGAACTCGATGGGCTCTGGCAGCCCTTGGATGTGGACACGTTCGAGCCTGCCGCGCTCTACGAAGTCGATGCGCGTGATGGAGGGCTCGAACTTGGCGAGACCCTCGGAGTCGAGGATCGAATCCGCGACGCGCTCTCGCGGTGCGCGGTATGTGCGGCGGGAGGTCGCGGTGAGGAGGGGGATACCCGGTTCTGTCATGCTGGGAATCGTACCGCGCCGTCGCGTTCAGATTTGGTGAGCGGTCGACGCGGCAAGACCTCCGTGCTATCTTGCGGAATGCTCCGGTTGATCCCCATACTGGTTCTGGTCGCGCTGTGGTTGGGCGCGTGCGAGGCCAGCCCGCACCGAACACATCATGCCGATCCCGTCCGCCGCGGCCACTCGCACAACGACTACAACCGCAAGCGTCCGCTGCAGCAAGCCCTCGAACTCAGGTACGGCTCGATCGAGGCGGATATCTGGCTGGTCGACGGTGTGCTGCTCGTTGGGCACGACCGCGAAGACCTGAAGTCGGATCGCACGCTCGTCGCGATGTACCTCGATCCGCTCGCAGCGAGAGCCCGCGAGCGCGGCGCGATCTACGGGAAGGACGAGCCGCCGCTGCAGTTGCTCATCGACATCAAGAGCAACGGCGAACCCGCGTACGCGGCGTTGCACGAACTGCTCTATGAGCGGAGTGATGTGTTCAGCGAGTGCAACGAAGGTCGCGTGACCGAGCGAGCGGTAAAGGTGGTGATCTCGGGCGCGTGCCCGCGCGAGATGATCGCGGCCCAATCGCAACGGTGGGCATTCGTCGACGGGCGCAAGCCCGATCTCGAAGGCGACGCGGGAGCACCGACGTCGCTCGTCCCGCTGGTGAGCGAAGCGTGGACGACGTACTTCTCGTGGCCCGGCATCGGCGAGATGCCGGAACCCCAGCGCGCGAAGCTCCACGAACTCGCGGCGACCGCCCACGCCCGCGGGTACACGCTGCGATTCTGGGGCGCGCCGCAGGTCGAGGGAATCTGGCGCGAGCAGTACGAGGCGGGGGTCGATTGGATCAACGTGGATGATTTGAAGAGGGGGGCGGAGTTTCTGAGGGGGAGATGAGGCCGAGCGCGATCGTTGCGATTGGGCGTCCCAGACTTGCCATCAACAGCGATGCACTCCTCCTGAGTGGAGTGTGGCTGGACCGCCTGAAGTGCGGGAACAGAGCAGGCCGCTGCAGCGCGATCGGATCCCGCGAGAAAGCACTCGTCAACCGCTCTCCGCGTCGCGTGTTCCAACCGCTCCCGCTTCACGAATCGGTGTTGATCAACGTGAGTCGTACGACCTGCCAGGCCTCCCATGCCTGCTCCGGATCGATGTCGTCGTAGCCGCGAGTCTCACGAACGTGCGCCGCCACGTCCTTTGGCATCGCGACACATGTTGCGCGATCGCGGGTTGATTCCACCTCGGTCTGGGTTAAAGGCGAACCCTTCTGCCGCTCGGCCCCGAGTAATCTCGAAACGAGCGATGGGATAAACACCAAACTGAGGTCCTCTGCTGGCGTCATCGTCACTCGCTCGTTTCTGGCGTCAGAGGGGAATACTCACACCACCCGATCGTCCTTCGCGATCCCCAGCGCCGGCCTCACATCAAGCTGCACCAGCGTCGCTCCCGTCTTCTCCGCGAGCATCCGCTTGGCTGTGTCGGGATCAACGTAGTCGCTGTGGCACGACAGCTTGGCTTCCTCTTCACTCTTCCCCATTGCCGATTGCCCATTCCCCATTGCCTTCTTGGTCTTGTTCGCGAGCTTGTGGATTTCATCCGGGCTCAGCACGCCGCGCTTGGCGAGGATTTCCTGCTGATCGGGGGTGAGTGCCGCGGAGCGGACCGGCTTGCCCCGCTCGAAGCCCTCGGCCTTGCCGCTCATGAACTCCTGGATCTCCTTGCTGATCCGCACGCTGCACCAGTCGTGGCCGCACATTGCGCAGAAGTCCGTGTCCACGTCCAGGTCCTCGTCGTGGTACGCACGGGCCGTGTCGGGGTCGAACGAGAGCTCGAAGTGCTTCTCCCAGTTCAGCGCGGCACGCGCCTTCGTCAACTCATCGTCCTGGTTGCGCGTGCCGGGGATGCCCAGCGCGATATCCGCGGCGTGGGCCGCGATCTTGTACGCAATGCACCCCTGCTTTACGTCGTCCTTCTTCGGCAGGCCAAGGTGCTCCTTCGGCGTGACGTAGCAGAGCATCGCTGCGCCGTGGTAGGCCATCGCGGTGGCGCCGATGCAGCTCGTGATGTGGTCGTATCCGGGGAACATGTCCGTCACGAGCGGGCCAAGCACGTAGAAAGGTGCGCCGTGGCAGAGCGTGCGCTGCACCTTGGCGTTCCACTCGATCTGATCGAAGGGCACGTGCCCCGGGCCCTCGATCATCACCTGCACGCCCTTGCGCCACGCCCGCTCGGTGAGTTCGCCGAGGGTCTCCAGTTCCGCGATCTGCGCGGCGTCCGTCGCGTCCGCCAGCCCGCCCGGCCGCAGGCCGTCGCCGATCGAGAAGGTCACGTCGTACTGGCGGAGGATGTCGCAGATCTCCTCCCAGCGGTCGTACATGATGTTCTCTTTGCCGTGTACCAGCATCCACTTCGCGAGCAGCGAGCCGCCGCGGCTGACGATGCCGATGAGGCGGTTCTTCACGTACTTGAGATGCGCGCGACGCACGCCCGCGTGGATCGTGAAGTAGTCGACGCCCTGCTGCGCCTGCTTGTGCAGGCTGTCGGCGATCGTGGCCCAGTCGAGGTCCTCGATCTTCTTGCCGATGATCATCGAGTAGATCGGCACCGTGCCGATGGGCACGGTCGAGTTGCGGATGATCGCGTCGCGGCAGGCGTCGAGATCGCCGCCGGTGGACAGATCCATCACCGTGTCCGCGCCCCACTTCTCGGCCCACTTGAGCTTCTCGACCTCTTCGTCGGTGCCGCTCGACACCGGGCTCGCGCCCATGTTCGCGTTCACCTTCGTGCGGCTCGCGCGCCCGATCGCCATCGGGTCGAGCTTGTACTTGAGGTGGTTGATGTTCGCCGGGATCACCAATCGCCCCGCGGCGATCTCATCGCGCACCGCCGCGGCGCCTTGGCCGGGGAAGAGCACCTCAAAGTGCGGCTCGCGATCGGCGACGCGCTTCATCTGCGGCGTGATGATGCCCAGACGTGCGGACTCAAGCTGCGTGATGGGCGCAAAGCCCTTCGGGTGCATCACATGGCGGAGCGTGCCGCGAGCTTCGACGAACGTCTTCTCGACGAGATCGGGGCTCACGCGAGCATCGGGGTTCATGGCGGCGCCGACCCAGGTGCTCCATCCCGCGGGGAGGAAATCCCACGCGGTCTTGTCGCTCGGCGCGGGCATGCCGGGGGCGTCGGGGCTGCTGAAGGTGAGCGGCCCGCCGACATCCGGCGCGTTGGCGAACGAGCCGGGCGTGGTGACGCTCGGGGTGGTGCCGGGGTTGAAGCCGCCGCGGAGCGGGGGGAGGAAGCGGGGAGCCGTCGACATGAGCCACCTCGTCAGCGTGAAGGCTGGATGGGAAGACCGAACGAGTTGGAGTGATTCCGGTTCGTTCGCTTCCCTCCGCCGGTACAAACCGGATCAGGTTCTACGGGTGCATCTCAGCGATCGGCCCCGAATGGCCGCCGCGCCCCGAGCGAGCGAAATGATAGGCCTCCGGGAGCCTTCGGCTTAGCCCATCGGGCACCCCGCCCGGCTCCACTCCACCACGCTGCTCTGCGGCAGGGGGTTCACCCCCAGATGGCGCAGCATGTTCAGGCACTGGGCCCGGTGGTGCATGCCGTGGGTCGTCACATGAGTGATCACCACCGCTCGGGAGTACCGGTACACCGTCCCGAGCCGCTCACGCTCCAGGATCTCGTCGAGGGGGCCGAGCCGGGCGCACGCCGCGACATCCCGCGCGTTCTCGTCGATCATCCGCGCGAGTTCCGTCGCGGATCGCCGCGGGGCCTCGTCGATCCACGGCCGCGGAGTACGCTTGCCGAGCACATCCGACCACACCATCATCGCCCCGACGACGTGGACCAGGGTGTCGTGGAGCGAACCGCAGCCGATCTCGAACCTGCGTTGAAGTTGCTCGGTGGTGAGCGATTCGCACGCTCTCGCGATGTTCAGATTCGCCCAGCGGTCGTGCGCGAGCTGGATGTCGATCGGGTCGGTGGCGTTCATGTGCGTTCTCCCTTGTTGTCGCTTATCAGATGCATGATACCCCTTGGATGCCCCCCGTTTCGGTGTGGTGGTTCGCCCCGGCAACGCCGCGCCGTCCCCTTCGTTCTCGTCATCGCGACCGTCACACGCCGCACCCGAAAGGAGCGAACCGTTGGGGATCCGCATGAAGCCACGCAGCTTCGCCGATACCCCTCCGCGTTTCTACACCGCTCCGGAGCTTTCGCATGCATGTGGGCAAGGGCTTGTTCTTCTCTGTGATCTCTGCCGCCGTTGCCGCGGGGTTGTGGTGCGGCCTGATCGCCGCGACCGGGTGGGGCCTGTGGCTCGCCGCCCCGCTTATCGGGCTCGCCGCGGGATTGGGGATGTCCTGCTACGGGGCCCAGAAATCAAACGGGGCGGGCAAGGCTCTGGCCGCGATCACCGCCGTGCTGGCGATCGTCGTCGTCCGCTTCTTCGCGGTATCCACGTCTGTGACGGAGCACCTCGCCCTCACCGAGGACGACGTGCTCGGCCACGTGGCGTCGCAGGTCGCCTCGGAACTCGAGGCAGAGGGAGTCGACGACCTGTACACGGCGGACGGTGACTTCTCGCCCGCCGTCTACTCCCGCGCCCAGCGCCGATGGTCGCAGATGCCCGAGACCGAGCAGGACGCCCTCATCGCGCAGCTCCAGGCCAACGCCGATGGCGCGGCAGCGATCCTCACGCCTCTCGCCCTCGTGGTCGACTTCGGTATCTTCGGCTCGCTCTGGACCATCGCGGCCGTCGTTGCCGCGGTCGCGTCGTCGGGGTCGCAGCCCAAGCAGGAACAGGAAGTCGAGGAGCCCGTGAAGCTCCCCGCCTCGCTCGGTGGAGGCACGCTCGGCGCCGGGCTGCCCGCGGCACCGCCCGCATCCGTCAAACGCCCCGCGCCTCCGGTGGTTACGGGTGGTCTGCCCGGCATGCCGCCGCCGTCGAACGGTCTCCCGGGGATGCCCCCCGCGCAGGGCGCACCTCGCTTCCCGCGCATGGAGGGCGTGGAGTCGCCAAAGAACGACGAGGGCACCAGCGGGCGAGCCGCGGCCTGATTACTTGTTGAGGTCGACCGGCTGCTTGCCGATCGTGCCCTTGAGGAAGTCCGCCAGGCGCTGGTTGAAGTAGATTCGGTTGTCCAGCTTGGCGAACCCGTGGCCTTCGTCGGGGGCGACGAAGAGCTGGGGCATGAGGCTCATGTCCTTGCGAGCGAACGCCTGGTCCTTGAGCTTCGTCGCGAGCTGCATCGCTTCCTCAACCGGCACGCGCGGGTCGTTGAACCCGTGCGCGATGAACATCGGGACGTTGATCCGGTCCGCCTTGTGGATGCTCGAAACGCTCTTGAGGAACTCGGGATCGGTCAGCGGGCCGTACTCCACCTCGCGGAGCTTGCGGCGATAGCCGCTGGTCTTCTCGAGGAACGTCTGCAGGTTCACGATGCCCACCACGTTCACGCCCGAGCCAAAGATCCGCTGCGACCGCTTGCCCTCGTCCACGCGCATCTGATCCTCGACCAGGCACGCGACACTCATGAAGCCACCGTACGAGCCGCCGTACGTCGCCACGCGCCCTGCGTCGGTGTAGCCGTTGCTCACCAGCCACTCCGCGGCATCAACACCGTCGCGCACGCTGTCCCAGCGCTTCTTGTAGTCGTCCATCATGTGGAACTCGCGGCCGTAGCCCGTGGAGCCGCGAACGTTGGGCTGCATCACGCCGAACCCTTCGTTCAGCAGGTACTGAATCGTCGCCGAGAACGTCGGGCGAGATTGACCCTCGGGCCCGCCGTGGTAGTTCACCACAAACGGGATCGCCGAGCCCTTCGTGTAGCCCTTGGGAAGCCAGAGGAACGCCGGCACCTCAAGGCCGTCGAAGGCCTTGTACTTCACCAGCTCGGGGAGCGGGAAGCCCGAGAGATCCAGGCCCTGGGTGTCCGCCGTGGTGATCTGCTTCGCGACAAGCTGTCCGTCGCTCGCCGCGGAGATCTTCGTCGTGAACGCAAGCCCCGGGGTTCTCGCGTTGTTGAGCGACCAGATGATCCGATCGCCGTCCAGGCTCGCGAGGCTCACAACGCCGGGCTCGATCGCCGGCAGCCGAACCTCGTCGAAGCTCGGCAGGCGGTACACATGCAGCTTGCCGTAGCCGTCCTCGTTGGTCACCACCGCGAGCAGCGTCTTGTCCTCGTTCATCGACGCGCCCTCGATCTCAAACGCGTCCAGCGAAGGGATCGGCTTGGTCATCGTGCCGTCGGCGAGGTCCCTGCTGAAGAGCTGGGCCTTCCCGCTCTGGAAATCGCTCACCAGCAACGCCGTCTGGTTGTCGGGCATGTACGCGACCCAGTCGGAAGCGCTCGTCGCCGTTCCCGCCTTGGGCGTCATGTCCGTCATCTCGCCGGTCATGACGTTCAGCTCGAAGATCGACGTGTCCGACGCCGACCGGTACTCGCCCACCAGCAGCTTCGTCTGATCCGGATTGATGTCCGAGGCGCCCCAGCTCCCCGGCTTTCCCATCAGCTTCGTCGTCTTCCCCGTGGCCAGGTCGTACCGGTAGACGTAAAAGTCGTTCGGGCTCTCTGCGTTCCCCGTGAACACAAACCCGGAGGAATCACGCAGCCAGAAGTTCGCGGCGAACTGCACCTTGGCGTCGCTGGCCGCCGGCGTCACGTCCTTCGTCTTCGCGTCCATCACCGAAATCTGCGTGTTCTCGTTCCCGCCCACCGCGTGGAACAGCAGGATCTTCGTTCCGTCCGGCGAAAGCGAGTACCCCGACAGGCCGTCCGCGAAGCTCGTCAGCTTCGTCATCTTCGCGCCGGGTCCCGCTGCCTCGCCTTCCACCTTGTACAGCTGGAAGATCCCCTCCGGCCAGTCCCGCACGTACATCGTCCCGTCCGGCGCGATGCTCGGCGCACCGGGGGTCCGGATCTTCAGGAACCGTTCGAGTGTTGAGGCCCCCTCCTCCGCCGCCACGACCGGGCTCGTCGCCACCGGGTCGGACGCGACCGCAACGCCAGCGAAGGAAAGCAGGAACGCCACAGACAGCAGGGTGTTTCGGGTCATCATGCCCGAAGGGTAGGCGCCGGGGCCTTCCCCTCACCACGCCCCCTTCTCATCCCCCTCATCCCCCTCATTCCGCCCGAGGCTCCACCCGGACCAGCCGCGCATTGAGCAACTGAACCGCCTGCCGCACCAACGGGTGCTCGTTCATGTTCGGCAGCGCCTTCGCCTCCGCAGCCACGACCGGGGCCTGGGCCTCCGTCGCGGCACTGAAGTCCACCTTCATCGTCCGCCCGAAGGCCGCGTGCAGCGCCGTCTCGATCTCGTAGGTGTGGGACCTCGCCGTCGAAATCAGTTTCGAATCGACCACCACCACCGCGCGATCGTGGCTCGCCTCCCGCAGGGACATGTCGCCCACGAGGATCTCGAGCCGCCGGTTCCCCCCGCACGCCCGCTCGACCCGATTCCACATCTGCGCCACGTCCGCCAGCTCATCGGCGGTGGGGGGCCTCAGGGCCGGTGCCGACGCAGCCTTCGACTCAGGGGCACCCGGCTGCGGACGCACGGTCGGCGCAGCCGGAGTCGGCCGGTTCTGGACCGGTTGGATCGCGGCCGCTGGTTTCGGGGGAGCAACGGCGGACGGCGCGGGAGCGGCCGCCGCCGTCAGCGTTTTTTTGGCTCGGGCACTCCCGACATGCCCCGGCCGGTCACCAGGGCCGTCGCGTCCGCGATCTTCTCCGTCAGGGCCAGCCGTACCAGCACCGCCTCGAACAGAATCCGGGGCACCGCGCTGTTCTTCGCCGCCCGCTGCACGTTCTCGCACAGCACGATCATGTGGCTCAACCCCGCCGCGTCGAACTTCTCCGCGCGGGCCGCTTCCGTCGCCCGATTGTCATCCGTCAGTTCCACGAGCGGCGTCTTCGGACCGGCCGCCGCCAGCACCATCAGGTCCCGCAGCCTCGCGAGCAGCGAGTCCAGCGCCTGATCGGTCGAGGTGCCCCGGTCCAGGAGCGCCTGCGCCTGCGTGAGAACCTCGCCCGCGTCGCCCTCGGCGATCGCGTCGATCATCTTGGAGGTCACTTCGCGGTCCGGAAGCCCCAGCAGTTCTTCGAGCAGTTTCAGCGTGAGGTGCTTCTGCCCCGACGCCAGCACACGATCCAGCAGGCTCAGGCCGTCACGCATCGAGCCCGCGGCGATCTTCGCGATCGTGAACAGCAACTCCGGGTCCGCCGTGAGCGACTCCTGCTTCACCACGTTCCCGAGGTGCTCCGCGATCTGCGCCGTCGAGATGTTCCGGAAGTCGTACCGCTGGCAGCGCGACTGGATCGTCGCCGGCACCTTCTGCGGGTCCGTCGTGCACAGGATGAACTTCACGTGCTCCGGCGGCTCTTCCATGATCTTCAGCAACGCGTTGAACGCGTTTGGCGAGAGCATGTGGACTTCGTCGATGATGTAGATCTTGTACTTGCCCCGCAGCGGCCGGTACGCCGAGTTTGCGATCAACTCCCGCACATTGTCAACGCCCGTGTTGCTCGCGGCGTCGATCTCGATCACGTCCACGTCCTTGCCCGTCATGATCGCCGCGTCAACGTCCGGCGATCCGCCGTTGAGCGCCTTCGCGAACAGGCGCGCGGACGTGGTCTTCCCCACGCCCCGCGTCCCGCAGAACAGATAGGCGTGCGCGACGCGATTCGCGTCAATCGCGTTCTGGAGCGTGCGTGCAATGGGGGCCTGACCTACGACCTGATCGAAGGACTGAGACCGGTACCGGCGTGCGAGGACGGTGTAGGACATGGCCGGAGTTTATCGCGTGCATCCCGCCCCGCGACCGCGGAAGCAAGGGAAAGAAGAAAACCCCGCGCGACCGACGGCCAGGACACCGACGGCACCGGATGAAGCTCGCTTATGGCTGCTGCGGTCAAGCCCTGACCAGGTTCACGGTCCACCCGTGCACCGGGCCCGGCCGTCGGTCGGGCGGGGTTCTGGATCCAGTATAGCCGTCAACTCCGGCCGGCGGGGTACCGCCCTCGCGACCCCCGCTCCGCCGTCAATCCTCCGGAATCGCGTCGCTCGAGGCGATCTCCCGGAACTTGTGCCGCAGCTTGCGGGTCACCGGGCCTTCGCCCGAGCTGATCCGGTGCGGCTCGTTGTCGATATCGACCTGGTTCACCGCGATGATCTCCGCCGCCGTGCCCGTCAAGAACACTTCGTCGGCGTTCAGCACGTCGTCCAGACGCATCATCTTCTCGGTCACCGTCAGCCCGCACATCGGGGCCAGTTCAGACATGACGAATCGACGCGTCACGCCCTCCAGCAACCCGCTCTCGCCGCTCACCGGCGGGGGCGTCAGGATCTTCCCGTCCTTGATCACGAAGATGTTGTCGCCCGTGCACTCGGTCACCCAGCCGTCGGTCGACAGCATGATCGCCTCGTCGCACCCCTGCTCAATCGCCTCCACCTTCGCGAGGATGTTGTTCAGGTAGTTCAGGCTCTTGATCCGCGGGTCCAGACACGCCACCGGCGTCTTCGGCCGCTTCGCCACAACCACCCGCATCCCCGACTCGTAGAACTCGGGGGCGTACAGCCGGATCTGGTCCGCCACGCAGATGATCCCCGGCATCGGGCAGCGGCGGGGGTCAAGCCCCAACGTGCCGAACCCACGCGTCACCACCAGGCGGATGTACCCGTCGTCCAGGTTGTTCACCCGGATGCACTCCCGCTGAACCTCTTCCATCTCCGCGGGCGAGATCGGGATCTTCAGGTGGATCCGCTCCGCGCACCGGTACAGCCGCTCGATGTGCTGCTGGCACTTGAAGATCTTCGACTTGTAGACCCGGATCCCCTCGAACACGCCGTCGCCGTACAGCAAGCCATGGTCGTACACGCTCACCAGCGCCTGGCTCTTGGGCACCATCCGGCCGTTCACCCACACGAGCGGCTTCTCGCCGATCTCTGCCGGGCTCGGCCACAGCGATGCAAGCTTGTTCAAGGGACGGGGAGGCAGTGCTTCGGGTGTGTTGTGCATAGGTGCGCTGCTGGTCGTGGCGGTCACGGGCTAAACCTGCGGGCGGGAATCCTCTCCGCGCGCGGGCCCGTTGAGCTGCTCCGCACGCGAACACTCGCGATGATACGCCCCCCGTTCCCCCTCCGCGTCCTTCCGGCTCAGGCTTCGCGAACTTCCGCGCCCACCGCCGCCTTCAGGTGCGAAACCACCGCCGCCGCCGGGGCATCAATCTCCTCGTGACGCAGTGTCCGCTCCGCGTCGCGGAAGACCAGCCGCAGCGTCACCGACTTCTTCCCCGCGCCGATCTGCTTGCCCCGGTACGTCCCCACAAAGCCGCACCCCTCCAGCCAAGGCACGTTCGACGCCCGCACCCCGGCCTCCACCTGCGAATATGCGACCGTCTCCGAAACGATGAACGAGATGTCCCGCTCGATCGCCGGGAACGCCGGCAACGCGTTTACCTTCGACCGCGCCGGGAACGCCGCGATAAGCCCCGCCAGCGACAGTTCCGCGCCCACCACCGGAGTCTCCAGGTCAAAGCCCCCCAGCACCGCCGGGCTGACCACGCCCACATACCCCAGCCGCTGCCCGTTCAGGAGCAGCGACGCGTACCCCTCGCTCCCGATCGCGGCACAGTGCGATTCTCCCGGAACAAACTCGAGGTTCGCCGCCGGCCCCGCGAGCGCTCTCACAAGCGAACCGATCGCCCCCTTCATCGTCCGCAGTCCCTGTTGGATATCCGACACTCCCGCCGTCTTCCCCGCGAACGGGCAATCCACCAGCATCGCGACGTTCACGTTCTCCACGCTCGCCCCCCCGGGCTGCTGCGCGAAGACCGACCCCGTCTCGAACAAGCGGATGCCCCCCTGGACCTCCACACGCGCGTTGCGATTCACCCGGCGGCTCGACAGCAACCCCACCAGCACGCTCGGACGCAGCGCAGGCTCGTGCGCGCGACGCTCGTCGTCCACCTCAACCCGCTCCAGCCCCTTGGGCATGAAGGCCTCCGCGTGCTCCCTCCCGCAGAAGGAGAACGTCACCGTCTCGAAGAACCCCAGCCCCGTCAGCGTCGACGAGATCTCCCGCCGCGCCGACTCCGAGTTCTGCGGCCCTCTCACCGCCAGGGTCATGCGTGGCGCGACCGGGATCGCGTCCAGCCCCTTGATGCGAGCAACCTCCTCGATCAGATCCACTTCCCGCGTCAGGTCCGGGCGATACACCGGCGGCACCGCCGCGACCTCGTCGCCGGCCCTGCCGATCGGTTCGATCGTCACCTCCAAGCGACGCAGAATCTCAAAGCACTCCTCCCGCGACACGTCGATGCCCAGCAGTTCTCGCACCTTCGTGGGACGGAAGCGGATCCGCGTGGGCGACGGCAGCGGGCTCCCCGCCGACAGCATCTCGCCGCACACCTTTCCCCCCGCGACCTGCAGAATCAGCGACGCGCCCCGGTTCGACGCCTCTTCCAACGTCCGCGAATCCACAATTCGCTCGAACCGATGCGACGCGTCCGTCCTCACCTGATGCCGCCGCGATGCCCGCCGCACCGCCACCGGCTCCCAGGTCGCGACCTCCAGAACCACGTTCGTCGTGTTTGCCGACACCTCGGAATCCTGCCCGCCGATCACCCCCGCCAAGCTCTGGGCCCGCTCGGCGTCCGCCACCACCAGTTCATCCTTCTTCAGCGTCCGCTTCTTGCCGTCCAGCGTGGTCAAGGGCTCCCCGTCCTTCGCCCAACGCACCCTCAACTCCTGCCCCGCCAGCTTGTCCAGATCAAAGACATGGCACGGGTTCCCCAGCTCGAACGCCAAGTAGTTCGTCACGTCCACCACGTTGTTGATCGAGCGCTGCCCCACCGACTCCAGCGCAGCCCGCAGCCACTCCGGACTCGGACCCACCTTCACCCCGCGGATCACCCGCGCGGTGAACCTGGGGCACGCCGCGTCCGTCACCGTCAACCTCAGGCCCGGCGCCGCCGCGTCCGATACCGGAGCGGTGAATGCTGGCGGCCTCACCGCGAACGAGGGGTCCTTCGCGGCGATCTCGCGCGCGAGCCCCAAGTGGGAGAGGCAGTCGCCGCGGTTGGAGGTGACTTCAACGTCGAGGAGGAAGTCCCCGTTGTTATCGGTCGTCGAATCAATAGGGAAGCCCGCCGCCATAAGAAGAGTCTCGGCCATGGCGGGGGTCGGGAGGGGGCGAGAAAGCAGGCTGTTGAGCCAGCGGAGACTGGTTTTCATAAGTGCTGACAATAGGGGGTGTAGCGGTGAAAAGGCGGGCATTGCAGAGCGGCATGCGAAAGACGCGCTCGGTGGAAAAAGCTGGAAAGGGGTTGCAAATCTTCGCCGAAGCCTTATTCTGGTATCGTTGGGTGTTCCTCTTCGGACCATTCGGTTCGCTTTGCTTGGTGCGTCGCTGAGCTTCGATTCGTGGAGATGCGGCACTGGGTTCTCGTGAGCGAGAACCGTCTCCTCGGACCGATGGATCGATGGTCGTGTGTGTGAAGGATTTCTGAGAAAGAGGGTATTGAAGATGCGTAAGAACAAGTTGGCGCTGGCTCTGGCCGGCGCGGCTGGCCTCTGTATGAGCGCCACGGCCTTTGGCCAGTCTGATAGCTGTGCGACGGCGACCGTGATCTCGAACGGCACGTTCGCCTACGACCTCGCTGGTGCGACGAACGAAGGCAACACCGCCGGCGCGTGCGGCCTCGGTGGCACCGCCCAGGATCTGTGGTGGTCGTACACCGCGACCGGTGATGGTCCCCTGACCATCGCGACCTGCGGCCTCGCTGCCGCCGACACGGCCCTGAGCCTGTGGTCCGACTGCAGCGGCACGATCATCGCGTGCAACGACGACTTCTGCGGCCTTCAGTCGACCGTGACCACCACGGTCACGACCGGCCAGGTCGTCCTCATCCGCGTCGCCGACTACAACGGCGGCTTCCACGCTGGCAGCATCAGCGTCTCGGGCCCCGGCGGTCCCCCCCCGCCCCCCACGCCCGCTGGCGATAACTGCGCCGACGCCCCCACCGTCACCGATGGCTCCTAC
>VYLF01000062.1_pt1 | contig 57542 bp, 52 predicted proteins | sample 5114371 | NCBI WGS metagenome assembly VYLF01 (sample SAMN12291773, study PRJNA351875) | freshwater metagenome | isolation source: freshwater lake | place: USA: Michigan, Kent Lake | collected 2013-08-15 | reverse complement strand
GACGTGCTCGGAGTGCGGGCTTGAGTTTATGTGGGGCGATCTGTACCGGCCGGAGTTGACGCACCGGTGGTGGTTCTACGAGAACCGCAAGGGGATCGCGCTGGGCGCGGTGGTGGGGACGTTGTGGCGGGCGGCGTGTGTGCTGCCGCTGTGGAGGGCGATGCGGCTCGAGAACGAGGTGCGGCTGGGGCGGGCGGTGGCGTGGGTTGGTATGGCGGTTGTCGCGGCGGCTCTTGGCTTGATGGGGGTCTTGGTGGTGCTGCGGATTGCGGACGGGGACTCGCTGTGGGGATCGCTGGAGGAGTGCGGAGTTGTCGTGCTGGCGGCTTTCAGTGGGAGATGGGCGGGTGAACAGCCTATGTGGATGAGGGGCGCGGTCCCCGGGTTCGTGATGTGCCCGCTCGTGTTTCTGGCCCTGCCGTTCGCGAGGGCGCAGTCGAAGGTGGCGAAGCGGCATGTGGCGAGGGCCGCCGCGTACAGCGTTGCGGGGGTTGTGGCTGCATTGGCGTTGGGCGGCGTGATGGCGTTGGTGGGGATTGGGATCGCGTTGACGTCGCGCTGGCAGAGTCGGTTGGCGGAACCCGACGTGAGCATCATGTTGAAGTTCGGCAACTTCAATCCGTTGGGGGGGTTGTTTGAGATGCAAGCGATTGGCGGGTGGAGGTGGACGTTCGATCCGGGGGGCGGGCCGGTGCTGGCGCTGATGGGGGCGTGGTTGGGCGTGTACTGGCTGGTTGCGCTGCGGAAGGGCTTCCGAATGAAGGACTGGTTCGCCGTGTGGGCATCGATGATGGCGTGTTCAGCTGTGCTTGGGATGGTGCTGCTGATGTTCGACGCGCGCTTCTTCTGGGGGGTGTGGTAGGTGACAGAGGGACGTGCTCGGAGTGCGGGCTTGAGTTTATGTGGGGCGATCTGTACCGGCCGGAGTTGACGCACCGGTGGTGGTTCTACGAGAACCGCAAGGGGATCGCGCTGGGCGCGGTGGTTGGGACGTTGTGGAGGGCGGTGTTGGTATTGGGGTTCTGGCGCGACATCCGGATGGAGAACCGCGTTCGGCCGTGGAGAGCGGTGGAGTGGGCCGCGATCACGGGGAGCGCGGGGTTCTTCATGTTGACGGCGGCCGTGGTGCTCATGAGGTTGACCAGACGTCCTTTCCCGCTACAACAAGCGGCCAACGCGTTGGAGGGGTGGGGTGCAAGGCTGCTGGAGTATTGCAGTTGGTCGGGTTTCACGCACGGGCCGCTGTGGATCAGGGTCGTGTTCCCTGCGGTGGTTATGTGCCCGCTGCTGTTTGTGGTACTCCCGTACTCGCGCGCGGCGTCGAAGGTGGCGATGGTGCACGTGGTTAGAGCGGCGGCATATAGCATCGCGCTGATCGTGTCGGGGGCGGTGGTGTCGTCGGCCCTGGTGATGATGGAGAAAGGGTGGGCCTTTGCGAAGGGGAGTCGAGCGGCATTCCGTTGGTCCGAGAGCGAGAACTTCATAAGCCTGATGAGTCTGAACCCGTTCGCTGAGGTCATGAACGGCCCGGTGATGGCAACGGGGTGGGGCCGTACGTACGACGTTGGCGAGTTGCTCATCGTGGCGGTCATGGGGGGATGGCTGGCGTTGTACTGGATGGTGGCGTTGAAGCGAGGCTTTCGGATGAAGGACTGGTTTGCAGTGTGGGCGTCGATGATGGCGTGCTGGGTTGTGTTGGCGATGTTGCTGCTGATGTTCGACGAGAGCTTCTTGCGGGGGGTGTGGTAGGTGGCAGAGGCCAAGAACGAGCGAGAGGTGCGGTGTCCGCGGTGTGACTACGACCTGCGTGGGGATCCCGCGTCGCGCGAGGCGGCGGGGGAATCGCGTGGGGTGTGCGCGGAGTGCGGGCTCAGCTTTGTGTGGGGGGATGTGCGGGACCCGTACCGGTTGGTGAAGCCGTGGTCTTTCGAGCACGCGAAGGGATGGGCGCGGGGGGCGTGGTGCTTCGTGGCGACCGGCGTTCGCGTGGTCGTGCCGTGGGTGTTCTGGAAGCACTTCTCGGTGGAGAGTCCGCTGCGCGTGCGGCGCGCTGTGCTGTGGGGGGTGTTGGCGGTGTTTGTGCCGTACGTGGTGAACGTGCTGATGCAGGTGGTGTTGTTGAGCCTGGGGACTGGGCGTGCGATGCCGTCGCTGGGAACGATGTACGCCTCAACTCCGATGGACGTGCTGTTCGCGCCGTGGACCTATCCGTTGGACGTGGGGGTGTGGCGGCCGGGGCACCCTGTGACGGTGGATGTGTTCGGGGCGTCGTGGGTGATTGGGCCGACGGACTGGAACTCGGGGATCTGGGGGCTGCTGCTCACGATGGTGGTGGTGCCGGTGACGTTGCTGCTGTTGCCGGAGACGCGGGCGAGGGCGCGCGTGCGAGTTGAGCACGTGGGGCGGGCGGTGGGGTACAGCGTGTGTGCGCTCGCGCCGCTGGCGTTCGCTGCGCTGGCGGTGACGCTGTTCGCGGCGGAGTGGGAGGCGCTGTGGCGTCCGCCCCAGATCGAGGTGTGGCGGTGGGGAATGGACTCGTTTGACTTCGCGCGGACCGTGATCAGGTGGCTGCCGGTGGCGAAGCTGTTGATGGCGCTGTGGGTGGTGGTGTGGTGGGTGTGCGCGGTCAGGAGTTGGCGGCTGACGAGGCCGGGGGAGGTCTACTTGGTGTTGTGGGTGATCGGCGGGTTGTGCGTGCTGATCACGTTCGTGCTGTCGGCGATGTGAGCCGCGGCGGCTGCGAGCGGCGCTTAGCTTCTGCGGCGGCGGGTTGAGACGAGGGTGGCGAGGGCGAGGAGGGAAGCGGAGCCGGGGGAGGGGATGACGTTGATGGCGTAGTTGGCGGAGGCGGAGACGGTGAGGCCGTTGGCGTCGGCGGCGTGGAGGATGATGCCGGCGCCGCCGTTGGGGCCGAAGGGGTTGGTGCCGTAGAGGCCCAGGGGCATGCCCGAGGAATACCCGAAGTTGCTGGGGGTGACGACGTGGTTGAAGATGGGGCCGGAGTAGGTGCCGATGCCGCTCCAGGCCATGAAACCGGGGTCCCAGTTCTGGCCGGGGCCGTTGAAGCCGGCGGCGAGTGAGGAGAGGAAGGGCATGGCGCTGGTGGACATGAAGGAGGGGTGGTAGAAGGTCTCGCCCGGGCCGATGGTGACGACGCCGTTGATGGGGATAAGGCCGACGAAGTTGGGGGTTGTGGTGGTGACGGGGGTCATCGTGAAGGTGATGGCCCCGGCGTGGGAGGCGGCGAGGGTGACGAGGGCGGCGGCGAGGGTGGAACGCATGTCTATCTCCTTGTGGGGCGGAATGCCTACGGGGGGAGTTGCGCGTGGGTGGGGGGATCTTGCAGGCGAGGGTCTCGAATTTCCGGGGGTGGTTGGGGTGGAGGCTTGCGTCCTACGCTCCGGCCATGGCGAACGACCCTATTGCGACGTCTGTGTTGAACCTGCTCGAGGCCCGGGACCCGGCTGTGGCGGGGTGCCTTGCGAGGGAGATGGACCGGCAGGCGACGACTATCGAGTTGATCGCGAGCGAGAACCACGTTTCCGCAGCGGTTATGCACGCGATGGGGACGTGCTTTACGAACAAGTACGCTGAGGGGTACCCCGGGGCTCGGTACTACGGCGGGTGCGTGTTCAATGACCAGGTTGAGGAGCTGGCCCGCGAGCGGGCGAAGCAGTTGTTTGGGGCGAAGTTCGCGAACGTGCAGCCGCACTCGGGTGCGCAGGCGAATCAGGCGATGATGCAGGCGGTGCTGGAGCCGGGGGACACGTTTGCGAGTCTCGTGCTGAAGGACGGGGGGCACCTGAGCCACGGGATGAAGCTGAACTTGTCGGGGCGGTTCTACAAGCCGGTGCACTATCCGCTGCACTACGCGAAGGACCACCCGGAGTTTGAGCGGATCAACTACGAGGAAACGCGCCGGGTGTGCGTGGAGGCGAAGCCGAAGATCATCATGGTGGGGTACTCGGCGTATCCGCGGGTGATTGACTTCGCGAAGTTCCGGGCGATCGCGGACGAGTGCGGCGCGTTGCTGGTGGCGGATATCGCGCACATCGCGGGGCTGGTGGCGTCGGGCGTGCACCCGAGCCCGTTCCCGCATGCGCACATCGTGACCACCACGACGCACAAGACGCTGCGCGGGCCGCGGGGCGGGTTGATCCTGACGAACGATGAGGAACTGTCGAAGAAGATCGACCGCGCCTTGTTCCCCGGCGCGCAGGGCGGGCCGCTGATGCACGTGATCGCGGCGAAGGCGGTGGCGTTTGGCGAGGCCCTGCGGCCTGACTTCAAGACGTACTGCGAGCAGGTGGTGAAGAACGCGAAGTGCCTGGGCGAGTCGCTGACGAAGCACGGGTACCGGTTGACGACGGGGGGGACCGACAACCATCTGATGCTGGTGGATCTGCGTGCGCGGCACGCGGATCTGACGGGCAAGGATGCGAGTCAGTGGCTCGAGAACGCGGGGATGATCTGCAACATGAACGGGATCCCGGACGATCCGCGGCCGCCGCGGGTCACGAGCGGCGTGCGGCTGGGGACAGCGGCGACGACGACGCGCGGGTTCAAGGAAGAGCAGATGCGGATCGTGGCGGGGTGGATCGACACCGTGCTCGACGCGGGGCTGAAGGGCGACATCGAGGGCGTGTCGCGGAAGGTGCGTGAGGAGATCCGCTCGATGTGCGGGCGGTTCCCGCTGCCGAGCTGAGGGGCGTCGCGGCTATTCGAGGACTTTGAGGGGAGCTTCTGCGCTGGTGGTGCGCTGGGAGGCCGCGTCTGTAAAGACGGCCTTTATCTGCATGGGGTCGGCGCGGGAGGGGAGCGGGAGTTCGAGGAGGTAGTGGGTGCCGAAGGGGCTGGTGCGGTAGGCGTCGCGGAGTTGCGTTGGGGAGAGCGAGAGGGCGGCGAGCTGGGAGCCGGCGGCGTCGGTGATGGAGAGGGAGAGGGTGCCGACGATTTGGAGGAAGCGGTCGCGGCCGTCGCGCGGGATGAGGTAGATGTGGGCGACGAGTTTGGCGTCGAGAGCTGAGTCGGAGTCGATTTCGAGGCGGGTGAGGAGTGGGGCGGCGTCGAGGGCGCCGGAGGGGTCGGCGGCGTTGAGTTTGAGGCGGGCCTCGTCGCGTTCGCGTTCGGCGGCGAGGGCGCGGGACTCGAGGGATCGGACTTCCTGGCGGAGGTGGTGGTTCTCGGCTTCGACGGAGGACTCGCCGCCGACGTGGAAGCGGCAGGCGGGGAGGGTGAGGAGGGGGGCAAGGAGGAGGGAAAGAAAAAAGCACCGCGGGAGTGCGGTGCTTGGGGGAGGCGAGGGGATGTTGGTTGCCGCGGTCATGTGCGGCAGAGTTTATTCCTCAACGGGGCGGTCGTCTTCGCGGTGGTTGGGCATTCGTTCGAGGACGGCGTCGACGAGGCCGTACTCGAGCATTTCCTTTTCATCGAGCCACTTGTTGCGGTCGCAGTCCTTGGTGATGCGATCGACGGTCTGGCCGGTGGCTTCGGAGTAGATCTGGTAGAGGCGTTCGCGGATGCGGAGCATTTCGCGGGCCTCGATTTCGAGGTCGGTGGCCTGACCTTCCATGACACCGCCGAGGAGGGGCTGGTGCATGAGGTTGCGGGCGTTGGGGAGGGTGAAGCGTTTGCCCTTGGTGCCGCTGACGGAGATGAGGGAGCCCATGGAGGCGGCCTGGCCGATGATGTAGGTGCAGACATCGCACTTGATGTACTTCATCGTGTCGATGATGCCCAGGCCGGCGGAGACGGAGCCACCGGGGGAGTTGACGTAGACGTGGATGTCGTTCTTGGAGTCTTCGTTGGCGAGGAAGAGGAGCTGGGCGACGACGAGGTTGGCGAGTTCGTCGGTGATGGGGCCGCCGATGAAGATGATGCGGTCTTTGAGGAGGCGGGAGTAGATGTCGTACGCGCGTTCGCCTTTGGCGGACTTTTCGATGACGATGGGGACGAGGTATCCGGACATGGGTGTTGGAACGCTTGGGGGTCGCGGGGACCTTGAGAAACTTGGGGGGTCGGGGCGACGGGCGTTCACATCTCCTGTGGGGTGATGACGAGAGGGAGGACGGGGCTCAGCGGGTGGCCGGGCGGATTTCCTTCGGGGTCTCGGCGAGGACTTCGTCGACGAGGCCGTACTTCTTTGCTTCTTCGGCGGTGAAGAACTTATCGCGTTCGGAGTCGGCCTGGATCTGTTCGACCTTCTGGCCGGTGTGGAAGGCGAGGATGCGGTTGAGTTCCTGCTTGGACTTGATGATCTGCTCGGCCTGGATGCGGATGTCCTCGGCCTGGCCGGTGACGCCGCCGTAGGGCTGGTGGATCATGACCTTGGCGTGGGGGAGGATGAAGCGCTTGCCCTTGACGCCGGAGGTCAGGAGGACCGCGGCACCGGAGTAGGCGCGGCCGATGCAGTAGGTATTGACGGGGCTCGAGAGGAACCGCATGGTGTCGTACATGGCGAGGGTGTCGTCAACGGCACCGCCGGGGGAGTTGATGTAGAAGTGGATGTCCTGGCCTCGCTTCTGGTTCTCGAGGTAGAGCATCTGCATCATGACACGAGCGGCGGAGGAGAAGTTGATCTCACCGATGAGGAAGACGATTCGGTTTTCGAGCAAGAGCTCGTCGATGGTCATTTCGCGGGTCCGCCGATACGTAACGCCTGCTGCCGGCATGACTTCTGTTCCTTTCCGCCGGGAGTGTGGTGCACTCCCGAAGCTCGGCTCACCGGCCGAAAGTGCGCCGGTGTGGAGGACGGGGGTAGTTCGAACCCGACCGGGGATCGGACCGTCCAGAGGGTACATCGGCGATTGGTCGAGGGGATATGTGCAAATCTCGGACCGTAGAAGTCGAGGATTTGGGCTGCCAGATCGGCAGGCGGGGGATCGGGGGTGGTGATCGGGAAAAAGGGGGGAACTCGGGAGAATCGGGGGCGTTCTCCCGGGTGCTTGACGCTGTTATAGTGGGACAGCCCCGGCGGGAGGGGGTGGGGCGGTCCGCCAGTTTGTCAGGTTCGCGTGAGACTTGCTCGCTGAATGCTACTACTCGGAGACTTCGACGTGCCCACCGCGGTGATCAGTGACGTCCATGGAAACGCGGTTGCGCTGCGGGCGGTACTCGCGGACATCGAGCGGCGGGGGATTCAGCGGATTGTGTGCCTCGGCGACACCGTGGGCTACGGCCCTGACCCTCTTGAGTCCGTCGACCTGGTCCGGGCGCGGTGCGCCTGGTCCCTCATGGGCAATCACGACTACGGGGTGCTCTATGAGCCGACCAACTTCAACCCGGGGGCCGAGAGCGCCGCATTCTGGACGCGGGATCAGTTTGATCGGGAGCCGGATGCCGGGCTGAGGGGGCAGCGGTACGAGTTCTTGAACCGGCTGCGGGTGCGGGTGGTTGAGCAGCTCGGACCGGGCGGGGTGGAGCCGGTGGGGGCCGGCGGGCGGCAGGGGATGCAGGTCTTGGCGGTGCACGGTTCGCCGCGGCGGCCGATCAACGAGTACATCTTCCCCGACGACGCGGTGAGCTCGCCGGACAAGTTGGAGAGCATCTTTGACCGGGTGCAGCGGGTGTGCATCGTTGGGCACACGCACGTGCCGGGGGTGTTCACGGATGAGCCGGACTTCTACTCGCCGAACGAACTCGGGGAGGAGCGGTGCTACATCTTCCGCGAGGATGAGAAGGCGATCGTGAACGTGGGGTCGGTGGGGCAGCCGCGGGACTTTGATCCGCGTGCGAGCTACGTGGTGATTTACGGGGCCGGCGAGGCGGTGGTGGATCGGCCGGGGTTCAAGCCGAATGCGCCGCTGGGGCTGGTGGAGTTTGTGCGGATCGAGTACGACATCAACGCGACGGCGTCGAAGATCAAGTCGAACCCGCAGTTGAGTGACTGGCTGGGGGATCGGCTGTTCGAGGGGCGGTAGGGGTTGCGTCGAGGGCGAAAGGCAGAGAAGGTGGGGCGGGTCGTGCTATCGTTGGGGCCTGTCTCGCCGCAACGGCGGGCGGCTCACTCCCAACGAACCTGCGCCATATGCCACAACCAAAGAACACGCTTGCACGTCTGTTGATTCCCGCCGCGGCCATTGTTTTGGGGCTCGGCGTGACGTGGGCCTTTATCAACGGGTCGAAGGTGAAACCGCCTGCGGGGGGTACGGGTGCGGCGGCGGTGGGGAAGGAAGCGGGGACCCCGACGCCGGAGGCGGGGGCCGTGACTCCGCAGGCGGGGGCCGGGAAGGTCGATGCGCAGCCGTCGGGGTCGGGCGTGCAGACGCCCGCGGCGGGGAGTGTGCCGGCACCGGCGGGGGCGGCGAGCCTTGGCTCGTTGGAGGGGCTGAAGACGCGGGTGTTTGACAGCTCGGCGAGCGTGGGTGGGGTGGTGCTGGGGTCGCTGGACAAGGCTGGCGACGGTGCGCAGCAGGTGACGATGTCGGTGGTGGGGGCGGGGGTGGGGTCGATCAAGCTTTCGAAGCACTTCCTGTCGGTGAAGGAAGACTTTCAGGTTGAGGTGCAGGCGGAGCATTTCTTCAAGCCGCAGGTGACGACGCCGTTCGCGGCGTTGTGGTTGGAGGTTGGGATTCCCGGGGCGGCGGCGAAGAAGCGGGTTTCGCTCTTCCACGACGCGGGCGGTCCTGTATGGCGAGCGATGCAGGGGAAGACTGGTGTTTTCGAGGCGTTTGTGGACGACGCGTCGGGTGCGGCGGTGCTGCGGATCGAGCGTGCGGTCGAGCTGACGCCCAAGGCGTTTGAGATCGGTTTCCGTCAGACGGTGCAGAACCTGTCGGCGATGCCCTTGGATGTCGTGTGGGTGCAGATGGGCCCGGTGGACCTGCCGCAGGATTCGACGTCGTACGGCGGCGATAAGCGGCGGATCCGATTTGGGTATCTGCTGGCTCCGGCGTATGACCCCACGCGTCAGCAGGTGCTCGCGGGCGAGCACTCCCATGCGCGGCAGAGCGTGCTGGGGAACGCGGCGGAGATCGAGATCACGCAGTGGCCGAACGAGACGTCGACGAAGGAGCAGCACGAGCTGTCGTGGGTCGGGTTTACGAACCGGTACTACGCGACGGCGGTGTATCCGCTGATCGACACGGCCGCGGCGAAGACGGACAAGACCTTTTCCTGGATTGACCGGGTGACGCGCGATCAGATGGGGCCGCCGGGGGGCGAGGTGGTGGGGCTGCGGCTGTACTCGAAGGTGCGGACGCTGGCGCCGGGCGGTTCGACGGATCTGTCGATGGGCGTGTACGCGGGGCCGATGGACAACCGGGCGTTCAAGGCGGAGGCGCGGGCGGCGGCGCTGAATCTGAAGAAGCTGCCGTACTACAACTTCGGCGGGATGTGCGCGTTCTGCACGTTCGAGTTCCTGACGTCGTTCCTGCTGTGGCTGCTGACGTGGCTGCACTCGCTGGTGGGGGACTGGGCGATTGGGATCGCGTTGCTGGTGGTGGTGGTGCGGACGTGTCTGCACCCGCTGACGAAGTCGACGCAGATCCGGATGGCGAGGTTTGGCAAGCAGATGTCGGGGATGGCTCCGAAGCAGAAGCAGATCCAGGAGAAGTACAAGAGCGACCCGAAGAAGCTGCAGGAGGAGATGGGCAAGCTGTGGCGGGAGGAGGGCGTGAGCCCGCTGGGGATGCTGGGGTGTCTGCCGACGTTCCTGCAGACGCCGGTGTGGATCGCGCTTTCGGCGACGCTTTACTTCGCGGTGGAGCTGCGTCACGAGGGGGCGTTCTACGGCGTGTTCCAGGCGATCCAGCCGAAGTCTTCGCCGTTCTGGTACTTCCTGGGCGACCTTGCCGAGCCCGATCGGCTCGTGTACTTCGGCAAGACGGTCTTCAACGTGCCGATGCTGGGGCCGATCGAGTCGATCAACGTGCTCCCGCTGGTGCTGGGCGTGGTCTTCTTCATGCAGCAGAAGTACCTGAAGCCGCCGCAGACGACGGAGATGACGCCCGAGCAGGAGTTCCAGCAGAAGCTGATGCAGTGGATGATGGTGATCATGTTCCCGCTGATGATGTACAACGCGCCCTCGGGGCTTGCGCTGTACTTCCTCGTCAACTCGGCTCTGGGCATCATCGAGGCCAAGTACGTCCGGTCGCACATGGACAAGTACGACCTGCTCAACACCGAGAAGATGAAGGCTCGCAAGGCCGGCGGCGGCGGGTTCATGGCGAGGCTTCAGCAGATGGCGGAGCAGAAGAAGCAGGACATGGAACGCAAGGCCCGCGACCAGCGCGGCCGCTGATCGCGACGGGGAACCGTGAACACCAACGACACCATCGCGGCGTGCGCATCCGCTCCCGGGAGGTCGTCGCGGGCGGTCATCCGCGTCTTCGGCCCGGGGAGTGCCGGCATCTTCGCTCGGGTGTGCGGGCGGGTGCCCGAGCATCGGGCGGCCCTTGCGGTACGGATTGACCTCGGAGGCGGCGTGAAGCTGCCCGCGCTCGCGGCGTGGTACGCGCGGGGTGGTTCATACAGCGGGGACGCCGGCTTCGAGCTGCTGGTACCGGGGAACTCGACGCTGGTGGAGCGGGTGATGGGCAGGCTGCTGGCGTGTGAGGGCGTGCGGCGCGCGGAGCCGGGTGAGTTCACTGCGCGGGCGCTGCTTTCGGGCCGGCTTTCGATGGCCGAGGCGGAGGCGGTGGGGCTGTTGATCGCGGCCCGCTCGCGCGAGCAGCTCGAGTCGGCGCGCCTCGCGCTGGCGGGGGAACTCGGTGGAGCGTTCCGGGCGTGGTTCGATGAACTGACCACACTCGCCGCGCTGGTGGAGGCGGGGATCGACTTTACGGATCAGGAGGATGTGGTCGCGATTAGCGCGGCGAGCCTGCGGGAGCGGCTGGGGGCGGTGCGAGACGATCTGCGACTGCGGCTGGGGGCTGCGCGTGGAGTGGAGAGGCCGAGTGAGGGAGTGAGGGTGGCGCTCTTCGGGCGACCGAACGCGGGGAAGTCGACGTTGTTCAACGCGCTGCTCGGAAGGGAGCGATCGGTCGCGTCCGAGGTGGCGGGGAGCACGCGCGATGTGATCGCCGAGGAACTGAAGTGCCCGGGGCTTGGGGATGTGGTGCTCATGGACCTTGCGGGACTGGACGCGGGCGTGTCGGGGTTGTCGGCGTTGGAATCGCAGCGCATCGCGCGCGCGGCCTTGGCCGAGGCGGACGTGGGGCTTTGGTGCGACCCGAGCGGGAAGTTTGAGTCGGATCCGAGCGTGGTGATTCCGGGGCGCGTCATTCGCGTGCGGACGTTCGCCGATCAGCCGGGAGTGGGGGCGGATGGGATGCGGGTGTGCGCGCTCGACGGCTACGGGCTGGATGCGCTGCGTGCGGCGATCACCGATCTCGCGTGGGAAGCGTCGGGCGCGGCGGGTCTGCGGGCCGGGGTTTCGCCGCGGCAGAGGCGGGTGATGCTGGAGCTCGCGGGTTCGTTGGACGCGGCGTTGGAGGCGTGCGCGGGCGATGGGCAGAGGCTGCGTGAGCCAGAGGTCGTGGCGGAGTTGCTGCGCGAGGCGCTCGATCGGGGTGCGGAGCTGCTGGGGCGAGTGGGGGTCGAGGAGTTGCTCGGGCGCGTGTTCGCGGCGTTCTGCGTGGGCAAGTGATCGGGCACGGCGCCGGGTGCGACGTCACGCTGGATGCGCGGGTGTCAGGGGGCGATGGGTGCGCCGGCGTTCGAGACGGTGGCGGCGGTGAGGATCATGCCGCCGAGGATCGTCGCGCCCGCGAGGCACCAGAGGCACATGAGCACGGCGGTCATTCGCGGCGCGAGCTTGCGGATGATGAGGCCGGCGAAGAGGGTGAGGATGACGATGGCGGGAAGGAGCCAACCGCCGATGGCCAGGATGCGGGAGTGGAAGTCGATGGTCCAGCGGGAGACGACGGGCAGGACGACGCCCAGGTCGCGCGCGGTCTGCACGGTCTCTGGCATGACGAGCCGATCGACGCCGGCAACCCCGGCCCACGCGACGGTCGCGGCGACGGGGGCGAACAGCGAAGATCTGCCCGCGCAGGCGGCTGGTTGGGAGCAGGGCTTCGTGGCGGTGCAGGCGGCGTTCATGCGGTCCTCCATCGGCTCGGTTGGGAGCCACATATTGTTGGTGAACGGCGGCCGCGGGTTTCACGGGAGCTCTATGCAGATAAACGTACCACTTGTCGCGCTGTTCCTGCAGTCACTTTCGTCGCTGGCGATCGCGGCGGGCGTGATATTCGCGGCCTCGCAGCTGCGGCAGAACCGGCGGGCGGCGCACGTCTCGAACTTCACGAAGCTGGTGGAGATGCAGTTGCAGCTGCGGCGGATGAGGGTCGATAACCCTGCACTCGCGAAGGTGTACCGGCACGACGTGATGGCGCTGCAGTCGGACGATGAGATCCGCGAGTACTTTTTCAACCTGATGCAGCTGTCGGTGTTCGAGATCGTGTGGTTCAGTTACCGGCAGGGGCAGATCCCGTACGACTACTTTCTGTCGTGGGACCGCCGCATGCGGGAGATCGCGCGAGAGGACAGCTTCCGGAAGATGATGCACAGCGGGCAGATGAAGATCCTGCACGACGACTTCCAGGCGTACGTGGTGAAGATGCTCGGCGAGGTGGAGTACGGGATGGGCGAGCGGTCGAGGCCGGGGCCGATCGCCAGCGCGAAGGATGGGCGGTAAGCGGTAGGAACGACGCGGGGGCGTTCATCGCGGTGACGGGGGTGGCGGGGGCACTGAGCCTCGGGGCGGCTTACCATTCGTCCAATGCTCTGGCAACCCGCACTTCCCGAGGCGTACCACAAGATGTCGGCCGAAGATCTCGCCGCGGCGATCACCGCGCGCCGCGAGGAGCTTGGGCAGGGGCTCGTGATCCTGGGTCATCACTACCAGACCGACGATGTGATCCGGCACGCCGACATCACAGGTGATTCGCTGAAGTTGTCGCAGGCGGCGGCGAAGCTGGCGGAGGACCGCCCGGTGAAGTGGGTGGTGTTCTGCGGCGTTCACTTCATGGCCGAGACCGCGGACATGCTCACTCCGGACGGGGTCAGCGTGATTCTGCCGGACTTGTCCGCGGGGTGTTCGATGGCGGACATGGCGCAGTACGACGACACGGTCGCGGCGTGGGAGTCGATCCACGCGGCGCTGCGCGAGGGCGGGTTCACCGGTCGCGTGATTCCGATCACGTACGTGAACTCGACGGCGGCGATCAAGGCGTTTGTCGGCGACCACGGCGGCGCGTGCTGCACGAGTTCCAACGCGGACCTTGTGCTGAGGTGGGCGTTTGCCGGCGGGGTGGAGCAGGGCAAGGGCGACGAGATCAAGGTGCTGTTTCTCCCTGATCAGCATCTGGGGAGGAACACGGCGCACAAGCTCGGCGTTGATGTGGCGACGCAGAGTTGCGTGTACGACCCCCGGCGAGCGCGCCAGGGCGAGGCACTCGGCGGGGCGACGCCTGCGCAGATTCTGGCGGCCCGCGCGATCCTGTGGGCGGGGCACTGCTCGGTGCACAAGCTCTTCAGGCCCGAGCACTGCGAGGCCATCCGGGCTGCGAACGCATCCGATGCAACCTCGGAGCCGACGCGGATCCTGGTGCACCCCGAGTGCTGCAAGGAAGTCGTGGACCGCTCGGATCTCGCGGGTTCGACGGAGTTCATCATCCGCACGATCAATGGTGCGCCCGCGGGATCACGCTGGGCAGTGGGCACCGAGACCAACCTGGTGACGCGGCTGGCGAAGAGCGCGGCGGCTCGTGGGGTCGAGGTGCGCATGCTTTCGGACTGTCAGTGCCTGTGCACGACGATGTACCGGATCGATCAGCCGCACTTGCTCTGGACGCTCGACAACCTCGCGGGGAAGTCCGACGGGCGTGATAAGGCGAAGTCCGCGCGGGTGGTGAACGAGATCCGCGTGCACCCCAAGGTGCGGGAGTCCGCGCTGTTGGCGATCGATCGGATGTTGGAGCTCGCGCCCGAGAAGGCGGCGAAGCGGCAGGCCGCCGCGGACTGATCAGTACTGGTCGCGATCGGCGAGTGCTTCGAGGAATGCCGCTGCGTATTCGTTGAGGAAGGTGGCGACGGCTTCGCTGGTGAGGTGAGGGGTGACGCCCCAGCACGCGGCGAGGGCGGGGTCGAAGTCTGGTTCACCCTGGACGATCCACCGCCCATCGATGACGCGGAGGCTGGGGAGGCGGTCGGTGAGGAACGCGGTGAAGGCGTTGACCTGCGGTGAGCCGACGGCGATCGCGGGCTCGGCGCGGAGGTGGTCCTGGTTGAGGTACCAGAGGTCGCTGCACACGGCGGGCGCGCGGGGGAGGTCCGGGTACTCGGCGGCGAGGAGTTCAGCGATGACTTCCCGGACGCGATAGGCGAGGGGGCGGTCGTGGAGTTCCGCGTCCGGGGTGGACCCGGTAACGATGAAGATGGGGGCGGGGGTGTTCGAGTTCTGGGGCATGGTGAGCCGTGAGGGTGGGGACCGAGGTACGATACGGCATGCAGACCAACGACACGAGTCGGATCGTGATGAACGCGGCGGAGGAACCCGGGACACCGGCGACGCCGACGGCGGTCGCTGAACCACCGGCGGAGACCAAGCGGGCTGCGAAGCCGGCTCCGCCGAAGGTGGAGGAGATGCCGCGGTACAAGGTGCTGCTGCACAACTCCGACGAACCGACGATGGAAGACGTGATTCGTGCGATCGTGGAGCTGACGCCGCACAACGTGAAGCGGGCGGTGCAGATCATGATGGAGGCGCACACGACGGGGGTGTCGCTGGTGCTGGTGACGCACAAGGAGCGTGCGGAGTTGTACGAGGAGCAGTTCCGCAGCGTGCTGCTGACGGTGACGATCGAGCCGGAGTGACGGGCGTTATCGGCGGGGGTCTGGGGCGGGGATTGCTGGCATATGGCGTGGGGGGTGTCAAGCGGATTTCGCGCGTGTGTTGTGCTGCGCCCCCGCGTGACCGCGAAGTCCTTCACACAGCGGGAAACTGACGGGATCCGCGTGACCGCGCGTGGGCGCGACGGAATGGGGATCCATGCCACAGATGCGAGCGGGGTTCACCGATTCATCGTGCATGCGGTCGCGGAATGATCCGACGGTCGCGGAGGAGCGCGTGAACGATGGCGACTATCCACCTCGGTGATCTGCTCGTGAAGCAAGGCGTGTTGAGTGTGCGGCAGCGGGACGAGGTGCTGCGTGCGCAGACGGAGCGGGGCGGGCCGTTCGGGGCGTTGGCGGAGCAGATGTTCGGCGTGAGCCCCGAGGCGGTGGAGCGTGCGTGGGCGGAGCAGTACTCATCGATCGCGCCGCACGTGGATCCGAGAACGATGCACGTCGATCCGCGCGTGCTGGACGTGATCAACCGGAGGCAGGCGTGGCAGTTCTGCGTGCTGCCCCTGGAGATCAGCGGCAAGGACCTGGTAGCGGCCACGACCCAGGAGCACCTGGTGCGGGCCCTGAAGTTCGCGGGTTGGCGGCTGGGCCACGGGGTGCAGTTCCTGATCGCCGAGCCCCGGGCGATGGGAGAGGCCCTGTGCAGGCACTACCCGATGGCCGGGATGACCCCCGATTGCGTGTCCCAACGGAGCGCGGTGGCCTGAGGGAACGCGGGCGCGTGACACCCTAGACTCTGGGGTGAAATCACGGCAGAAAAAGACACAACGTGCGGCGGAAGCGGCTCCGGTGGCGACGGTCTCCCTTGTGAGCCTCGGATGCCCCAAAAACCTCGTGGACTCCGAGAAGATGCTCGGACTGCTGGCAGAGAGCGGGGTTTTGCCGATCTCGTACGACCCTGAGTCCGGCGGATTCGGGGGAGCGGACGCGGTGGTCGTCAATACCTGCGGCTTCCTCGAGGCCAGCAAGGACGAGTCGCTGGGGGTCATCAAGGAAGCGATCCGGGCAAAAGAAGCCGGCGAGGTCCGCAGAGTGATCGTCGCCGGGTGTCTCGTCCAGCGGCACCGGGCCAAGATGCTCGAGTGGGCGCCGGGGATCGACGCCATGGTCGGGGTCTTTGACCGCGACAAGATCGTGGAGGCCGTGACCGGGCAGGTGCCCGAGCGGCGCGAGCCCGGTGTTGAGGCCCCCAAGTACTGGATCGCGGCCAACGCGCTCGCGGCGGCGAAGGACCGCGGGATGCAGGTCACCGGCCTGACGGTGAACGGCAAGGACGGCAACGGGATCGGGTACTTCGAGGACGATTCCGCGCGGCTGCGGCTGACGCCCCGCCACTACGCGTACCTGCGCGTGAGCGAGGGGTGCAACCAGAACTGCGCGTTCTGCACCATCCCGTCGATCCGAGGCAAGATGCGGAGCAAGCCGATCGAGCGGATCGCGCAGGAGACCCGCGAACTGATCGCGGACGGGGCGTTCGAGTTGCTGCTGATCGGCCAGGACACCACGAGCTACGGCGACGACATCGGCGCGGGCCTGAAGGCCGACGGAACCGGCGGGCTGCCGATGCTGCTCAAGACGATCTCGGACTCGATGGAGGCGGAGGGATCAAACGGCTGGCTGCGGCTGATGTACGCGTATCCGACGACATTCTCGGAGCCGATCATCGATGCGTTCAGCCAGTTGACGCGGAAGGGGCGGCTGCTGCCCTACCTGGACATCCCGCTGCAGCACGCGAGCGACGCGATGCTGAAGGCCATGCGGCGGAACGTCACGCGGGCCCAACAGGAGAAGCTGATCCGCACGCTCCGCGAGCGGGTGCCCGGTATGGCGATCCGAACGACGTTCATCTCGGGCTTCCCCGGCGAGACCGAGGCGGACCATCGCGAACTCGTCGAGTTTGTCACGGACATGAAGTTCGACGCGGTTGGCGTGTTCGAGTACTCCCACGAGCCCGGCACGGTTGCGGGCACGATGGAGGAAGATCCCAAGCTGGCCGTGAGCGCCGCCGACAAGACCCGTCGCCGCTCCGAGGTGATGGAAGCGCAGCAGAAGGTTGCGTTCGAGCAGGCCAAGGCCCGCGCGGCTCAGTTCGATGAGAAGCGGCCCACCGAGACGGGCGTGCAGTTCGACGTGCTGATCGACCATCAGACGTCGTCGAGCGGATTGGCGACCACCGGCGTGGGCAAGGGCGGCAAGTTGTACGTCGGCCGGACGTACTTCCAGGCCCCGCAGATCGACGCGGTGACGTTCGTCCAAAGCCGCGAGAAGCTCGCACCCGGCGAGTTGGTCCGCTGCACGATCGTGGGGTGCGACGGGTACGACCTGATCGCCCGGCCGTCGGCGGAGCTGACGAAGCGGGTGGGGCTGCCGATTCTGACCCGGTAGCACCCGGGCGGCGAGGGTGCAGGGAACCCCGGGATGAAATCGCCGAAAGGGGTTTCAGACCAAGGTGGAAGTCTGGTAGGATCTTGGCATGGCGATCCGTCTACCGGCGGACAAACTCAACGGGCTCCGTCCGTTCTACAGCGGGCGGGACGTCTGCGTCACCGGGGGCGCCGGCTTCATCGGCGGCCATCTGGTGGACGCGTTGTTCTGGCTCGGAGCGAATGTCCGTGTCATCGACGACCTTTCGAACTCCACGCTCGAGCACCTCTCGGATCTCATCGAGAGCGACGGCGACCGCGTGCGGTTTGTCCACGGCTCGATCCTCGACGACGAGGCCCTCTCCGACGTGACCGAGGGGTGCAAGACCGTCTTCCATCTCGCGGCGATGGGCAGCGTGCCGCGCTCGATCGAGCAGCCCCAGCGATACTGGAGCGTGAACACGACCGGCACGCTGCGCGTGCTCGAAGCCGCGCGGGCAAACGGCGTGGAGCGGGTCGTCTTCGCCTCGAGTTCTTCGGTGTACGGCGACCAGGTCGAACTGCCGAAGGTCGAATCGCAGCCGCTCAAGCCGATGTCGCCCTACGCCGCGTCGAAGGCCGCGTGCGAGCACCTGCTCGGATCGTGGGCCGCGTGCTACGGGTTGTCCGCGGTCGCGCTGCGGTACTTCAATGTCTTTGGCCCGCGCCAGAGCGCCGATTCGGGGTACGCGGCGGTGGTGCCGTCGTTCGCGCGAGCGATCCTCACCGGCGGTCGGCCGCTGATCTACGGCGACGGCATGCAGACCCGCGACTTCACGTACGTCGGCAACGCGGTCTTTGCCACACTGCTCGCCGGCGCCTCGACCACCGCGCTCAACGGCCAGGTGATGAACATCGGCACCGGGAAGCGAGTCAGCATTCTGGACCTCGCGTCGTCGATCGCGCGGCTGTGCTCGCAGCCGGGGGTTCAGCCCATCCTCAAGCCCTCCCGCGCGGGGGACGTCCTCCATTCCGTCGCCGACATCACCCGGGCCAAGGCCCTCATCGGATACGAGCCCATCACCCGATTCGAGGACGGTCTCGCCGAAGCCGTCGCCGCGTATCGCGAAACGTTCTCCGGTTCTTCCACGGACTCCTCCGATGGCAACGCTCCTGGGACTCGTTGAACTCCTCCGCCTCCTCGTGATCTCCGGCTTCCGCCTGAAGGGGAAGTACTGGACCTGGCGCATGCACACCGCCTTCGGTCGGGGAGTTCCCCTGAACCGCTCCGAGTACGTCCGCTCGATCCTCGAGTACGGGCGTTGGGTTCGGCAGATGCGACGCCCGCCCGGTCGGTGACCGTTTGGTTGGTCGCGATTTCACATCCGCAGAGTGGCCCCCAACCCGCCCACGCGCCGATGATTCACTCACGCGGACCTGCATCGAGAGGGGTTTGGAGTCGATCGCATGGCGGAGAACAAATCGTTTGCCTCGGCGTTCTTTCCGGGGCTGGTCGTCGGGTTGATTGTCGGCTCCCTGCTCGGCGCGTTCGTCGCGCCCCGCCTCGCCGCGCCGAAGACCCCCGCCGCGCCCCCGGTTGTTCGCTCCGGCGAAGTACCGAAGGAGCGGGAACCGCTGCCCGCGGGAACCGACACGGCCGCTCCCACCGACCCGGTGGACGAAGGGGCCCCGAAGCCCGACGCCCCCAAGCCCGAGGAACCCAAGCCCGAAGGCCAGCCCGCCGAGCCCAAGCCGGGCGATCCCAAACCCGCCGAGCCCGCGCCCGTCGAGACGCCCAAGTAGTCCGGGCCACGGTCCCGTCGCAGGCCGTACCCTTGCGGCATGACCGACTCCCTCCGGAAATCAGTCCGTCGCCACGCCGTCACCGCGCAGTTGCTCGGCGCCGACTCCATTCCGTCCTACCCGTCCAAGCGGGCCCGCCCAGCCGCGCCCGAGGAAGCTCCCCCGCCCGCGCCGGAGGTCGTCGTCGCGCCCCCAAGCGCCATTTTCGTTGAACCCAAGCCCAAGGCAACGCGCGAGGAACGCGAGGCGCTCCTCGCCCAGCTTCGCGCCGTGTACGAGTCCGACGCGCCCCACAAGCAGTTCGTCACCGCCTTTACCAACATCGTCTTCGGCGACGGCGACGCCGCCGCCCGCCTCATGTTCGTGGGCGAAGCACCAGGTGCCGAAGAAGACCGCACCGGCAAGCCCTTCGTCGGTCGCGCGGGCGAACTCCTCAACAAGATGATCACCGCCATGGGCCTCAAACGCGAAGACGTCTACATCGCGAACGTGCTCAAAACCCGCCCGCCCGACAACGCCACGCCCACCAGTTTCGAGATCGATCTCTGCCGCCCCTACCTCATGAACCAGATCGAAATCGTCGGCCCCGAGGTCGTCGTCGCGCTCGGCCTCCCCGCCAGCCGCGCTCTACTCCGTAACGACGAGAGCATGGGCAGCATGCGGGGCCGCTGGCACTCCGTCACCCTCCCCACCGGTGCTCAACTCGCCGTCATGCCCACGTACCACCCCGCGTACGTCCTCCGCAACTACACCGACGAGACCCGCGCCAAGGTCTGGTCCGATCTCAAAATGGCCATGGACCGCCTCGGCCTCTCGACCCCGTCAGGCACGAAGTCCTGAACAAATTTTTCGGCTGCCCTGAAACCGATCCGCCGCAACACTCGCATGGACTGCTGTCCGCTTCTTTCGCGGCCGGGTTCACCGGCCGTTGTCCGCGACAATCCAGACCCCCACGAGACCCGGCGCTCGGTTTTGTTTCTGGGTGCCGGGTTTTTCCCTTTTTTCACTCGCCAGCATCAAGCTGCTTCTTCAAGCCCAGCTCCGCCTCCGGAGCCAGCTTGGTCAGCTTCGTGACCAGCATCCGCGGGTCCGATTTCCATCGCACCTCGAACGCCACCTCCACCCCGTCCCCAACCGCGATCCCCGCCAGCTCCGCCGCCGCCCCCGGTGTCAGCTCCGCAAACTCCATCACCATTTCCTTCATCCCCACCGTCGCGCCCGTCTGGTTCTTGAACTCCGGGATCTCCGCGTGGTGCATCGTCAGGTACGACCCCTCCGTCGGCTTCGACACCAGCCGCGCACGTACCACATACGACTGATCCGCCGGTGCCAGCGCCGGCTCCTTCTTCCCACACCCCAGCAGCCCCAGCATCACCGCCGCAACGCACAACGCCAGTTGAATCGTGTATCGCATGAAAAACAATAAGGCCCCCGCGCTCGCGAGGGCCTCGTGTTCACGCAATGTTCCGGCCTTAGGCCGACTTCACCGACAGGTACCCGGCAACCGAGTTCAGGTCGCCCACCGCGTCCGGCGTGTAGTACATCGTCCACGACTGACCGGGACGAGCCAACACAACCTGCGCCGGCTTCTCGCGGCTGACCCAGTCGCGGTTACCACGGTTGTACACAACCATCCGCTGGCGACGAACCCGCTGCGCCCGGCGAAGGGACAGCCGATTCTTCGCGTCACGCCGCATCAGACGCAGAATCGTGCTCTCCGCATCTTCCGTGCGGGGGAGCTTCTCAACGGTGCAGACAACCTGCTGGCCGGGCTTAAACTTGGAGAGGTCGAGAGCCATTCAAATTACCTCGCGATGTACAACCCCGGGCCTGAGTGGACCGGGCTGAGAGTCTAGCGCCTCCCCGGACTATTTCAACTTCTCTCGCGGCACCTCTCTGCTTCCTCCCTAGAGTTGCCGACTATGACCAATCCTGCCCCCGAAGCACCCAAGTTTGACCCGAACGCCGCCCACCAGCAACACCCGCGTTTGCGTCCGGTAAGGGGTTTCCCCGCCCAGTTCGGGAACCAGATGGCCCTCGGCCTCGCCGACGCCCGTCAAATCTCCGAGAAGGTCGTCTTCACCGTCCCCGCCGCCCAGTTCATCCTTCCTCTTATGGACGGCCAGAAGTCCCTCGACGAGATCACCCAGGCCGTCGGTCGCGGCCTCACCCGGGAAAGCCTTGAGCACCTCGTCGCCCAGCTCGACGACGCCGGCCTCCTCTTCGGCCCCTCCTTCGACGCCATCGTCGCCAAAATGCGGGCCGATTTCGATGCCAGCCCCATACTTCCCCCTGCAACAACCGCCACCCTCATCGACAGCATCGCCCAGCACGACGCCGGCGATCAGTTCGAAAAAATGTCCGCCGACGAGAAGACCGCCATGGGCTCCAAGAAGCTCCGGGCCGTCATGGACGAGTGGATGGCCGCGGCACTCAAGGACGCCGCCCGGCCCAGTGTCGACGGCCTCCCCAAGGCGATTGTCGCCCCGCACCTTGACTACCAGCGTGGTTGGCTGAACTACGCCTCCGCGTACGGCCGCCTTCGGGTCGCCGACCGCCCCGACCGCGTGATCATCCTCGGGACCAACCACTTCGGAGAGGCCACGGGCGTCTGCGGCTGCGACAAGGGCTACGAAACCGCCTTCGGCACCTGCGAACTCGACCGTGCGCTGCTCGACTCCCTTAAAGCCAACCTCGGCCCCGAAAACACCGAGAAGATGCTCAAAAACCGCTACGACCACGAGCGCGAGCACTCCATCGAGCTGCAGATCCCCTGGATCCAGCACGTCTTCGGCCCCGACGAATCCGGCAAGTTCCCCAAGGTGTTCGGTGCCCTCATCCACGACCCCAGTGTGAACGAGGGGCTCTCCTACGACGGTACCGGCCTCGCCCTCGACCCCTTCGTCGAGGCCATGCGCAAGACCATCGACGCCCTGCCCGGTCGCACCCTGATCATCTCCTCCGCGGACCTCAGCCACGTCGGCCCCGCCTTCGGCCCCACGTACGGCCACAACGGCCCCCTCTCCGGCGAGGCCCAGGAAGTCGTCAACGCCCGCAACCAGGTCTTCGCCCACGACCGCGAGATGGTCACGCTTCTCGCTGAAAACAAGCCCGATGAACTCGTCGCCGCGATGGCCTGGCAGCAGAACCCGACCCGCTGGTGCAGCGTCGGCAACCTCGTCGCCACCATGCGGATCGCCCGCCCGACCAAGGTGGACCTCTTCAACTACGCCGCCGCCATGGACCCCGAGGGAACCACCATGGTCAGCAGCATGAGCATGGCGATGTCCTGATCCCGTTACGAAGCGGTGACGCTCGGTGGGGAACAGTTGGGGTCGGAAGGCCGTACCCTGATGGTCGGCGAGAGAAATCCGAGTTGGCGAAGAGTGGGGGGGTTCGTGTAGGATGTGCGGCCCATCCGGGCGGCGGGTTCTTCGACCCGACCGTGTTCGAGCTTTGTGAGGAGCACTGGTATGGCATCTTCGACAGTGAGCTGGGGTATCGAGGTTGGCGCGTCATCGATCAAAGCGCTGAAGCTCGAAGCCACCGGCGATGGTGGTGCAAAGGTTCTGGACTTCGCGGTCGTGCAGCACGCCAAGCCGCTCTCCACGCCCGGCGTTGACGCCAACGACGTGATCCGCGTCTCCCTTGGACAGTTGACCAGTCAGTACGACCTGACCAAGGCGACTATCGCGGTCTCCGTCCCCGGTCACTCCGCCTTCGCTCGCTTCGCGAAGCTCCCGCCGGTCGAACCCAAGAAGGTTCCCGACATCGTGAAGTTCGAGGCGATGCAGCAGATCCCCTTCCCCCTCGAGCAGGTCGAGTGGGACTACCAGACGTTCGTCACGCCCGACTCTCCCGAGATTGAAGTCGGCATCTTCGCCATCCACCGCGACCGCGTGATGGAACGGCTCACGATGCTCCAGGACGTCGGCCTGGTGCCCAACCACGTCGTCCTCAGCCCCATCGCCGTCTACAACGCCCTCGCCTACGACCTTCAGTTCGACAACCAGTCCCCCGGGACCATCATCGTCGACGTCGGCACCACCTCGACCGACCTCGTCATCGCGACCCCCGGCCGCGTCTGGGTCCGCACCTTCCCCATCGGTGGTCACCAGTTCACAGAAGCCCTCGTCAACCAGTTCCAGCTCACCTACCCCAAGGCCGAAAAGCTCAAGCGCGAGGCCGAAGACACCAAGCACGCTCGCCAGGTCTTCCAGGCCATGCGTCCGGTCTTCACCGACCTCGCCCAGGACATTCAGCGCTCCATCGGGTACTTCCAATCCCTCAACCGCGACGCCAACCTCTCCCGTCTCATCGGCGTCGGCTCCACCTTCGAACTCCCCGGCCTTCGCAAGTACCTCAAGCAGCAGCTCTCCCTCGATGTCTACCGCATCGAGCAGTTCAAGCGCGTCACCGTCGAGGGTGAACGCGCCCAGGCCTTCAACACCGCCTCCCTCAACCTCGTCACCTGCTACGGCCTCGCGCTCCAGGGCCTCGGCCTCAACACCGTCGGCGGCAACCTCATGCCTGTCTCGGTTGTGCGCGAGTCCATGTGGAAGGAAAAGGTCCCCTGGTTCGGCCTCGCCGCGGGCCTCGCGGTCGTCGGCAGCGTCGGGTTCTTCGCCCGCCCCTGGCTCGACAAGATGGCGATCGCCGCCAAGCCGCCGGGCACCATCATCAACCAGGTGGTCAGCCGCTTCAACGACAACAAGCGTCAGGCCGAAGAGGCCGGCGTCCTCAACGTCGGTGAGCCCGATCTCCGCGCCGCCAACGCCGTCGCGCTCTTCGACAACCGCGAGGTCATGCAGCAGATCCTCGGCGACATGAACGCCCTCTTCGACGGCAGCAACCGCCGCGCCGCCGGGTGGCCCGCCTCGAAGGGACTCAAGAACCCCGACGGCACGCCGATGGTCGATGTTGCCGGCAGCGCGTTCACGCTCCGTGAGTTCAATACTCGCTTCCTCCCGGCCGAGGTCGCCGACCCCATGGCCATGAGCGGCGGTGACGAGCCCAACGCCGATCCTCTCGGAATTGCCAAGTACCCGCGCGTCGAGTGTGTTCTGGCTGTGGACACCGCCCAGCCCGAAGCTCGCGCATTCACCCGCGTCGTCTTCTCCGAGTGGCTTCAGCAGGTCAAGAAGGACGCCCAACGCACCGGCTGCTCCTTCGTCATCAAGTGCTCCGACACCGCCGTCGAAGTCGGTGATTCCGCCCGCTCCGACGACCCCACCCGCCCCGAAGGCGGTCGCGGTCGAAACGCCGGTCCCGGCCCCGGCCTCAACAGCCGCCGAGACCGCGGCGCCGGCCCTGGTGACACCCTCAACCTCGCACCCCGCCAGTCCCGCGAAGAACTCCGCGATATCGCCGAAGCCCGCCGTCGTGGCGGCGCAATCGTCGGCGGCCCCGCTGGCGACCGTTCCGGTGAAGACCAGTCACTCGCTGTCGCGCTCACCCAGCTCGATCAGCTCGCCGCCATCGATATCCCCGAACCCGAACAACCCAACCAGACTCGCGTCACCATCACCTGGTACGCGGTCTTCATGCCCCCCGAAGCCCTCTCGGGTGGTGAGACCGGAGGTGTCAAGTGAAACCACTCGTCGGCTGGATCAAGAAGAACTGGCTCGTCGTCCTCTTCGGCGCCACCATCGTCGTCAGCCTCCCGCTCGCCTGGTTCTTCAGCAACAACTGGAACAAGTCCATCCGCACCCAGCGGCAGACCGCCGCGGCAGATGAACTCCGCAAGGTCCAGAGCACCAAGGTCAAGTACGTGCTCCCGCAGTACGAGCCCGGTGGGCCCGAGATCAGCAAGGACGCGCCCCCGACCTCCGCGCTCACCGCGTGGTTCGCCGAGCAGAAGAAGGCCCTCGCCGCACAGGCCGGGGACGTCGCCCTCCGCGCCGAAGGCTTCAACAAAGGCACGGGCCCCGATGCCAGCGCCGTCGGCCGCAGCGAGCACCGTCCCCTTGTGGACGGCCTCTTCCCCGGAGACGCCCTCAAGGACGACGAAATCGCCGAGAAGCTCTACGAACTCGAGCGATTCTTCAACCCCAACAACCCCGGCGAAGTGAACCCCTTCCAGGCCATGCTCGACGAGATCGGTGCCGGCGGCCCCGCCGATCCCCGCAAGCTCGTCAGCACCCTGACCGATCTCGCCACCACCGAAAAAGAGAAGATCACCGCGAACAAGCGCGAGCTCACCGACGAGGAACAGGAAGGGCTCTCCAAGCTCCTCCGCGACCGGCGAGCCGCCGCGTACCGCGCCCGCTCCGGTGAGATCCGCGTCTACGCGGGCATGGATGTCTTCAACCGCAACCCCAAGGACGGCTGGTCCGCGCTCCCCGAGCCCCACCAGATCAAGGTCCTCGACCGCGACCCCAAGCAGATGCAGATGCTCTCGTTCTACATCTGGCAGTGGGACTACTGGTGCATGAAGGACGTTCTCGCCGCCATCCGCGTCGCGAACGGCTCCATGAACGTCATCGATGCCCCCGTGAAGCGGATCATCCGAATCGCCCTCCGCGATCCGGAGAACATCTTCGGCTCCAAGGACCTCGACCCCAACACCGGCGTCGCCCCCGTCGATCCCACACCCGCTATCCCCGGCATGGCCCCGCTCGACAAGACGGTCTCCGTCACCGGCCGCGCCATGGGCAAGTGGAACCCCATCTTCGACGTCCGCCGCATGGAACTCGAACTCATCGTCTCCTCGTCCCGCGTGCAGGATGTCATCAACGCCATCCACCGCACCAACTTCATGACCGTCACCCTCGTCAACCTCGAGGCCGTCGCCCCCGAGAGCGAACTGAGCCAGGGCTTCGATTACGGCGGTGAACACGTCGTTCGCGCGAAGTTCGACATCGAAAGCGTCTGGCTCCGCAGCTGGACCTCCAAGCTCATGCCAAAGGGTCTCCGCGGTGCCCTCGCCATCCCCGAAGTCGCGCCCGCCGAGGCCGCGCCTTCCGATGGCACGACCCCGCCCCCCGCCGGCTGATCCCAGACCCGTCCACGTCATCAAAGAGCTCCCACACGAAAGCCCTTTCCTCCTCATAGAGGTGCGTCATGAAACTCAAAGGCATCAGTCCCATCGAACAGCACTGCGACAAGATCGCTGTCGGCCTGAGCGGCGCGGCAGCGGTCGGCGTCGTCGCCCTCACCTTCCTGACACAGCCGAACGCCGTCCAGCCTGACGGCAAGGGCGCCTTCGTCCCTCCCGCGGAAGCCTTCGCGCCCGCCGAATCCGCTGCCAAGTCGGTTCTCGGTAGCCTCGAATCCTCCGCGCTCGACGTGCCCGAGGTTCCCACGCTCACCCTCACCACCCGATTCGATGCCGCCATGGTCGCCAGCAGCGCCGGCCAGACCCGCGTCGCCCTCGGTAACGGTCGCAAGGTCGAAGGTGGAGCCATCGTCGCGGCCACCATGGACCGCTTCGCCGCCCTCGATCTTCCCGCGCCCCAGCTCCAGGGAGCAGCCTGCTACCAGGCCACCGTCTCCCCCATCGAACAGCTCCGCAACAAGGAACTCGCCGCCCTCCTCCCCACCGAGCAGCCCTTCGATAAGGCCTACGTCTCGGTCGAGGCCATCTTCAACGGCACCGCCCTCCGCGACCTTCTCGAGGCCGACCCCGACGGCGACGGCCCGATGGTCCCCGTTCCCTCCAACTGGTGGAAGGAATCCGGCGGCGGCGCGTCTCGTGATCTCGTCGTCATCGCGGGCGTTGAAATCGAACGCCGCGTCGTCTCCCTCCCCAGCGGTGCCACTCCTCCCTCCGAAACAACCATCATCAGCGGCATGCCCGGTCGCGCCGGGCTGCTTAGCACCTGGGCCAAACTCGAACGCGCCGGCGACGTGCCCCCAATGATCGACCAGGCGGAACTCGAGGCCGAGCGCCTCCAGCGTCCGTCCTTCTACAGCACCATCGCGGGCCCCGAATGGGTACCGCCCAGCGAAGTCGTGCTCACCGAAGAAGGCGAAGACAACTCTCGACAGATCGATCGCGAGCGCAGACGCCTCACCAAGCTCGACGAAGAACTCGCCGACCTCCGCCAGCGCCTCGACGCGGCACCAACGGCCCAGGACCAGCGCCGGCGCCGCGAGGAGGAGAGCCGCAACGACCAGCGCTCCCGCCCGGGTGGCGGCGGTGGCAAGAGCGGTGGGGGGGCAGGCCCAAGCGGTCGCGACCCGAACGCCCGCGAGGATCGGAGGGTCGAAACCCGCGAGGCCATCCAGGGCCGGATCGACAACAAGCTGAAGGAGCGTGAACGCGTCGCCCAGCGACTCGTCGCCCTCGGTGAGGACGAAGCCACCGTTCGCCCCGCGGACGATGCCGCCAACGCCGCTCCCGCCAAGGTCGCCTCCCTTCTCGAGTCCTCAGAAGTGAAGGTCTGGGCGCACGACGTCACCGCCGAGCGCGGGGCCGTGTACCAGTACCGCCTGCGGGTCGTCCTGAACAACCCGATGTTCGGCCGCGCGTTGAGCGAAGAGCAGGCCAGCCTTGGGCACGACCCCCTCCTGCGGACGCAGTGGACCGACTGGACCGAACCGGTCGAGGTCTTCCCGTCCGAGTACTTCTTCATCACGAACGCCGAAACCGGCAGCGAACTCTCCCCCCGCCCCCGGGCGACGGCCGAGATGTTCCAGTTCTACTACGGCTTCTACCGCCGGGCCACGGTCAGCGTCGAACCCGGCGACACCATCGCCGGCGAGGCCAAGCTGCCTCCCGATCTGAAGTTCGCGGACATGAAGAAGCTGGAAGAGATCCTGGCCGACCCGGCCACGGCCGCCCTCCCCGGCTCTGCGACGCCCCCTCCGGCCCCGCGGCCGCTCCCGTCCCGCGATCAGCGGGAACCGGGCCCCGCACGTGGTCCCAGAGGCTTGGCCCCGGGCCAGGGCCCGATCCCGGGCGACGTCCCGCCGGCGCCTCAGGGCGGGGGCACCGAGCCCACAATCACCGACGCGATCCTGACGGAGGCGGCTCCCAAGTCGCGCGTGCTGAAGGTGGACGCGATGATGATGGACGTGGCCCCGATCCCGACGACGGCGGCGGATCTGGCCGGAGCTGCCCGGACGCGGTACCTGGCGGTGTTCCGGGACCTTGCGGGCCGGCTGGTGACCCGCATCCCGGATGCGGACCGCTCACAAAAGGCGTACAGAGCCCTCGAGGAGTCGGCCCGGAAGGGTCTGAACCAGGGGAAGGTCGAGGTCAAGGACGTGAAACCCGAGGCCGAAAGGCCGCCGCGGGCCCCGCGCGAGCCCCGTCCGGGCGGCGGCGGGGGTGGCGGGGGCGGTGGCGGCTGATCTTGGGAAATGCGCAAATCGGCTTGGCATCGAGGGTTGAGTGGGAAACGCGACAAAAGATTGGACGACAAGCTTGACCGGGGAGGGGTGACGACTAGACTCCTCTCCCGCCAAACGCGAAAGCAAATGACGGGGCCAAGGGTTGCAAGACCTGCGGCAGCTGAAACGGGAAGCTCTCGAGTCAGCAAAGCTCTTTGACAACCGGATATGGAAGAACGTGAATCCGCAGGGTTTCCGGCGACGTGGGCGTAACAGCTTGACGATCGCTGGGGTCTTCCCTGCGGGTGAACGAAGTTGCTGCAACGATTGAAATGATCATGACATGTAGCGCATGAGCTCACTGTCCCGGTCTTGCGGAAGCCGCGCGAAACGGCCAAGTAAGATCGAGGATCGGCATAGGAACCTTGAAAACCATGCCGGGGAAACACGACTTGAGCAACGAGAAGCGAAAGCGACTCGCGGCATCAGGTTGGTGACCAAGTACAAGGGCACACGGCGGATGTCTTGGTGTTGAGAGGCGATGAAAGACGTGGGAACCTGCGATAAGCCCAAGGGAGTTGGTAACCGAACTGTGATCTTGGGATTTCTGAATGGGGCAACCTATCCTTCGGGATACCTGACGCTGAATGCATAGGCGTCAGGAGCAAACCTAGGGAACTGAAACATCTAAGTACCTAGAGGAAAAGAAAGCAACAGCGATTCCGTGAGTAGCGGCGAGCGAAAGCGGATTAAAGATCAGCGAGCGAAGCGTTTGAATGGCGCACCAGAGAAGGTGAAAGTCCTGTAGCCGCGAATCTTGTAGGCCTCGAGTAAACTCGGGCTCGGGAAACCCGGGTTGAACATGGGGGGTCCACCCTCCAAGCCTAAATACTCCTCAACAACCGATAGTGAACCAGTAAGGCGACTGAACGATGAAAACAACCGCGACGAGCGGAGTGAAAGAGAAGCTGAAACCGTGTGCTTACAAGCGGTCGGAGTCCGCAAGGATGACGGCGTGCTTTTTGCATAATGAGCCCGCGAGTTAGCCTGTACGGCGAGCCTAAGACCTACCGGGTCGGAGGCGGAGCGAAAGCGAGTCCGAAATGGGCGCCGAGTCGTACGGGCTAGACACGAAACCTAAGTGATCTACCGTTGGCCAAGGTGAAGGGCGGGTAAAACCGCCTGGAGGCCTGCACTCGTGAACGTTGAAAAGTTCTGAGATGAGCTGACGGGAGGACTCAAAGTGTAATCAAACTGGGAGATAGCTTGTTCTCTCCGAAATAACTTTAGGGTTAGCCTCAGGTATCAGTTGGTGGGGGTAGAGCTACTGGATGGTTTGAGCGGTCTACCCGACTAGCCGGACCAACCAAACTCCGAATACCATCAACGTAGACCTGGGAGATAGACGGCGAGTGACAATATCCGTCGTCAAAAGGAGAAAAATCCAGACCGCCAGCTAAGGTCCCTAATTTCTGCTCAGTTCTTAAGGAAGTCAGATTGCTGTGACATCCAGGATGTTGGCTTAGAAGCAGCCACCATTTAAAGAGTGCGTAACAGCTCACTGGACGAGGAATCTGGCGCCGATAATTATCGGGAATAAGCAGAGAACCGAAGCTGCGGGCACGAAAGTGCGGTAGGAGAGCGTTGTTAGTGCGGTGAAGCTGTCCGGAAACGGTAAGTGGAGCGCTAACAAGTGAATATGCGGGCTTGAGTAACGATTAAACAGGTGAGAATCCTGTTCGCCGAATACCCAAGGTTTCCTGGGGAAGGTAATTCCGCCCAGGGTTAGCCGGGACCTAAGGCAAGGCCGAAAGGCGTAGTCGATGGACACAGGGCACAACATTCCCTGGCACACGCAGAGATCAAATCACAGTTCAGATTTCGAAGCTTGGGGGGTCAGACAGTGACCACGCAAGGAATCCCAGGTAGAGGAGTCTCCAGAAAAGCTGTGAGGGCAAAGCGTGTCCCGTACCAAAACTGACACAGGTGGGTGTGGCGATAAGCCTCAGGCGCTCGAGAGAACGGTCGTGAAGGAACTAGGCAAATTAACCCCGTAAGTTCGCGATAAGGGGGCCCTCCCTCGCAAGAGAAGGGCGCAGAGAAGAGGCTCTGGGAACTGTTTATCAAAAACACAGCACTGTGCCAAGACGCAAGTCAACGTATACAGTGTGACGCTTGCCCGATGCCGGAATGTCAAGGGAGCGGTTCAGCGAAAGCGAAGATCGCGACCGAAGCACCGGCGAATGGCGGCCGTAACTATGACGGTCCTAAGGTAGCGAAGTTCCTTGTCGGGTAAGTTCCGACGCGCATGAATAGCGTAATCACTGGAGCACTGTCTCCACGACCGACTCGGTGAAATAGTAGTGGCGGTGAAGATGCCGCCTTCCCGCAGCAAGACGGAAAGACCCCATGGACCTTCACTATAGGCTCGTATTGGCCACGAGCATGTTCTGCGTAGGATAGGTGGGAGGCTTTGACGCTTGGGTTCCGGCCCAGGAAGAGCCATTGGTGAAATACCACCCTGAGCAAGTTTGTGGCCTAACTTCGATTCCCGTGAATCCGGGCGAGGGACAGTGCGTGTCGGGTAGTTTGACTGGGGCGGTCTCCTCCAAAAATGTAACGGAGGAGCGCAAAGGTCGGCTCAGCACGGATGGAAACCGTGTGGCGAGTGTAAGAGCACAAGCCGGCTTTACTGCGAGAGCGACGGCTCGAGCAGTCTCGAAAGAGGGCTCTAGTGATCCTGCGATCCCGTGTGGAAGGGTCGTAGCTCAACGGATAAAAGGTACCCTGGGGATAACAGGCTGATCGCTCCCGAGCGTCCATAGCGGCGGAGCGGTTTGGCACCTCGATGTCGGCCCATCACATCCTGGGACTGAAGGCGGCCCCAAGGGTTCGGCTGTTCGCCGATTAAAGTGGTACGCGAGCTGGGTTCAGACCGGCGTGAGCCAGGTCGGTCCCTATCTGCTGTGGGCGTTGCAAGCTTGAGTGGAGTCAACCTTAGTACGAGAGGACTGGGTTGGACGTACCCCTGGTGATCCAGTTGCACTGCTAAGTGCACCGCTGGGTAGCTACGTACGGCAGGGATAACCGCTGAAAGCATCTAAGCGGGAAGCCCCCCACAAGATTAGGCTTGCTTGTCGCAAGACGTGAGACCCCTGGTAGACCACCAGGTTGATAGGCCGCGAGTGTACGGGTAGAAATACCCTCAGCTGAGCGGTACTAATGGTCGAAGCTTGGTCACCAACCAGCTGCCGCGATAACAATCGCGTCTCTGGTGTGAGTCATGCAACGCATGTACATGGCACTAAGTTAGTAGTAATGCAAATCTTCGGACGTTCTTCCATTCCGGTCCTGGCGGGTAACCGCCACGCGATCGGCTCGCCGCGGAAACGCGACGACGCCGGTTTGTCGGTGACCACAAGAGAAGGGAAACACCTGTTCCCATCCCGAACACAGCAGTTAAGCCTTCTCTGCCGATGATACTGCACCGCGGGAAAGTAGGTCATCGCCGACGCTTGAGCCCCTTGAGGTAAACCTCATGGGGCTCTTTTCTTTTTGCTCCACCTACCATCCTCCCCCCCATGAACAAGCTCCTCGCCCTCGATCTCGACGGCACCCTCCTTCACCCCTCCGGCTCTATCTCCCCGCGCAATCTCGCCGCGATCAACGCCGCTCGCTCCCGCGGCTACCGCGTCATCATCTGCACCGGCCGTGGTCTCATCGAAGCCGCCGCCGCCCTCGACGCCATCGGCCGTGCCGACCCCGTCGTCGTCGCCGGTGGCTCCATCATCGCCGACCCCATCTCGGGCCACACCCTCCACCGTTTCGCCATCGACCTCGACCTGGTCCACTCGACCATCGACCTCCTCCACCAGTTCAACTACCCCGCCCTCGTTCTCAAAGACCCCGTCGCCACCGGGTACGACTACTTCGTCGCCCACGGCCCGGACAACCACCCCCTCGACCCCGTCACCGCCTGGTGGTTCGAGAAGATGAACGTCAAGGTCCGCGCCGCCCAACACGCCCACGAAGACGAACACCCGGACCACACCGTCCGCGTCGGCGCCTGCGGTCTCGCCAGCCACCTCGACCAGGTCATGGCCGCCCTCGAGCGCTCCGTCGCCGACCGCGCCGTCATGCACCACTTCCCCGCCGTCGTCGCCCCCGAACACGCCAGCCGCCTCCCCTCCGGCGACAAGCTCCACATCCTCGAGATGTTCCACGCCCACGCACACAAGTGGTCCGCCCTCCGCGTCCTCGCCGACCAATGGAACATCGACTCCCGCGACATCATCGCCATCGGCGATGAAATCAACGACCTCTCCATGATCTCCAACGCCGGCACCGGCATCGCCATGGGCAACGCCATCCCCGCCATCAAGGCCGCCGCCAAGCACACCACCCTTCCCAACCACCAGGACGGTGTCGCCGTCGCCATCGAAAACGTCCTCTCCGGAGCATGGTGATGCAGACCCTCGCCCAGATCCGCGAGATCCTCGACTCCCGCGGGCTCCGCCCCCTCAAGTCCCTCGGTCAGAACTTCCTCACCGACCACAACCTCATCCGCAAACTCGTCGACGCCGCGGCCATCGCCCCCGGTGACACCGTCCTCGAGATCGGCCCCGGCACTGGCACCATGACCGAAGAGCTCCTCGCCCGAGGCTGCCGCGTCGTCGCCGCCGAAATGGACCGGGGTCTCAGCGAGCACCTCCGCCACCACTTCGCCTCCAACCCCAACTTCACGCTCGTCGAGGGCGACTGCCTCGCCTCCAAACGCGAACTCGCCCCCGCCATCCTCGACGCCCTCGGCCCCGGCCCCTTCAAGCTCGTCTCCAATCTCCCCTACGGCGCGGGCACCCCCGTGATGATGATCCTCCTCTCCGATCACCCCCGCTGCTCCGGGCTCTTCGTCACCATCCAGCGCGAAGTCGCCGAACGCCTCGCTGCCCCGCACGCTTCCAAGGACTACGGCCCCCTCGCGGTCCTCGCTCAGTGCACCGCGGCGTACGAGCACATCGCCAACCTCCCGCCGCAGTGCTTCTGGCCCCAGCCGGACATCACCAGCTCCATGGTCGCGCTCCGCCGGCTCCCGACCCCCCGGTGCTCACGCCCCCGCGCGCTCCTGGACTTCCTCGTGAAGCTCTTCGAGCAGCGCCGCAAGCAGCTCGGCGCCGTCCTCGGCCGCTCCACCGCCCTTCCCCCGGGTATCGACCCCGCGATCCGCGCGGAGGCCCTCTCGGTGGAACAACTGGTGGGGCTCTTCGACTTTCTGAACCCGACTTGATCTCCGCCGCGCCTGTAGTACGCTACCCGCAATGCCCCACGGCGCTGCACCCGACGACGCCAACGGTCTCGCGCACGCACTCGTGCCTGTTCTGCGCCACACGGTCGGCGATCGGCTCGGGGATGTCTCGTTTTTCCGATCCGCCTGGCAGCGCGGCGGCTCCGAGACCGCCTTCTCCACCTACCGCCTCGACTCCGGCGAGGTGATCCCCGTGATCGTCAAGCTGCCGGTGAACCCCAACGAATACAGGTGGACGACGCTCCTGGGCGGGTGCGACCTCGCGCGATGGCACGACGCCGATCAGGTCCGGGGCTCGACGCCGCGTGTCTTGGCGTCGGGGCTTGAGCTGGGGGGATACGACCTTGCGTGGTTGATCGTCGAACGGCTGGCCGGTGAACCCTTGGGGCGGTCGCTCGATGCCGCGGCGGTCCATGACCTCCTTGCGGCGGCGGCGGACTTCCAGATGCTGGCGACGCGGGTCGCGCCGTTGCCGGCGGACGCGCAGCCGCCCCGGAGCCCGGAGTGGGAGGCGTTGCTGGGTCGGGCCCGGGATGCGTGCAAGGCCCATGCGTTGCCCGAGTGGCAGCATTGGAACGAGACGATCAAGCGGGTGCAGAAGGCGCTGCCGCGGCTGAAGGGGATGTGGGAATCGCGGATTCTTAACTCGTGGTGCCACGGGGACTTGCATCCTGGCAACGCCCTCCACCGAGCACCCGAGCCGGGCCAGACGGGGGATCCGACCGGACGCCACGGGGTGGTGCTCATCGACCTCGCGCTGGTTCACGTCGGGCACTGGGTGGAGGATGCGCTCTACCTGGAGCGGCAGTTCTGGGGGCACTCGGAGAGCCTGCACGGCGTGAAGCCGGTGGGGACGCTCGCGCGGCTGCGGCGGGAGCGGAACCTGAATGCCGACGACGGGTATGCGGATTTGGTGGCGGTTCGGCGGGTGCTGATGGCGGCGTGTGCGCCGGCGGTGTTGGAGCAGGAGGGGGCGAATGCGAAGTACCTGCACGCGGCGCTTGAGATACTTGACAAAACCCTGCCGCAGGTCCTTCATTAGGATTTGGTTGTCAGCGGGATGCCAGGGTTTCTACAGTACGGGCCCCGCGTTCTCGGGTTGGCGGGGAGCAAGATGTGACCAACCCGCCGACCTCACCTACGACGAGGGGAGACGCCATGGAAGTCTTTGAGAAGCTGAAGAAGATGGTCGCCGAGGCGGAAGAGGATGTGGCGAAGGCCGAGGGCGGCAACAAGGCCGCGGGCACTCGCGCCCGTCAGACGATGCAGGAGATCAAGAACGCGGCACAGGAAGTGCGCGAGAAGATCCTGGAGCTGCGCGATGCAGGAAAGCCCGAGTGAAACGACCGCACCGCCGTCCGGGGAGGCCCCGGCGCCGGTGTCGAAGCTGCTGTTTGACATCAGCGCGATGGATCTGAACGCGCGTGTGGACGGCAAGCCGGGTATCGCGAAATGGGTTCCGCACCGCGGGACCATGGCGTTTCTCGACCACGTCGTGTGGCACGATGCCAACTTCACCCGCTCGATCGGGTTGAGGCAGGTGCGGCACGACGAGTTCTGGATCGACGGGCACTTCCCGGGCAAGCCGATGTACCCCGGCGTGTTCCAGGTCGAGACCGCGGCACAGCTGGCGTGCTACATCTTCGCGAAGCGCAAGGACAAGCCAACGCTCGCCGCGTTCCTTCGGATCGAGAACTGCGCGTTCCGTTCGATGGTTGTGCCGGGCGATGACCTGTACATCCTGATGCAGGACGTCAAGTACCAGCGCAAGCGGTTCGTGGTGGATGTGCAGGGCGTGGTGGGCAACCGGATCACGTTTGACTGCCAGATCACGGGACTCGCGATGGAATGAGGCGCGGGGGTGGACCCGCGCGGGGTGGTCGGCCGATGAGATTGGCTGCATGACCCCCCTTTATCCGCTGACATTCGAGCCCGCGCTTCTCTCCAAGGTCTGGGGAGGCGATCGCCTTGCGCGGTTTGGGAAGAAGGTCGCCGCGGGGGCGACTATCGGCGAGAGCTGGGAGATCGCGGATTTGGCGTCCACGAGCGCGTCGGGCGCGGGTGGTGGGGCGGTGCGTTCGGTGATCGCGTCGGGCGTGCTCAAGGGGCGGACGCTGAACGACGCGGCGAAGGAGTGGGGCGACGCGTTGATGGGCGGGAGTCCGCTGACGGCCGATGGTCACTTCCCGTTGCTCGTGAAGTTCCTTGATGCGAGGGAGGATCTCTCGGTGCAGGTGCACCCGAGCCCCGCGTACGCGGCGGCGCACGAGGGGAGTCACCTGAAGACCGAGTGCTGGTACATCATGGATGCCGCGCCGGGTGCGAAGCTGTACAAGGGCGTGAAGCCGGGCGTGACGCGCGAGGCGTTTGCGGGGGCGCTGCGGGATGGGCGCGTGGTGGAGTTGCTCGAAGCGGTGCCGGCGGTGGTGGGGGAGTGTCACAACCTGCCGAGCGGTACGGTGCACGCACTGGGGGCGGGGGTGCTGGTGGCGGAGGTGCAGACGCCGAGTGACACGACGTTCCGCGTGTACGACTGGGGGCGAGCGGGGCGGGAGTTGCACGTGGAGCAGGCGCTCGAATGCATCGACTTCGGGCCGGCGCCCGCGCCGGTGGACATGCGGAAGAACCCGCCGCTGGGCGGGGTGATGACGACCGAGTTCTTCCGGGTGTGGCGGGTGGCGTGCGCGAACGAGGAGGATGTGCCGGTGGGCCATTCGCTCGGGTGTTTCGCGGTGATTCCGCTGAAGGGGAGCGGGTCGCTGTTCAGCGATGAGGGGCGGTTTGCGCCGGTGGATCTGGTCCCCGGGCGGACGGTGCTGGTGCCGGCGGGGGTGGCCGGGGACGCGTGCATTCGTCCGGCGGAGGAGGCGCGGCTGGAGTGTCTGATCGCGGCGCTGCCGATCGCATAGACTCTCATCCGTGGCACACAAATCCGATCATCGTGCAGAACCCGGGAAGAGCCTTTCGATCCGCAAGGTGGCGGAGTTGGCGGGCGTATCGGTGGCGACGGTGTCGCGCGTGCTGAACACGCCCGAGGTGGTGGCGGAGCCGACGCGGTCGCGGGTGCAGACGGTGATCCGCGAGATGGGCTACACGCCCAATCCGTTCGCGCAGGTGCTGACGACGCGCGAGAGCAAGGTGATCGGGATCGCGCTGCCGTGGTTCCACGGGGAGTTCATCACGGCGCTGCTGCAGGGCGCGGATGCGCAGGCGACGAAGCTCGGGTATCACCTGATCATGACGTCGTTCACGCGTGCCGCGGACGGGACGCGGCGGGACAAGATCCTGGGCAACGGGTTTGTGGACGGCGTGATCGCGATGATCGACCACGACGGGGACGCGTTGGCGCAGGAGATGGCGAGCACGAAGTTGCCGACGGTGGTGCTCGATACGGACTTGACGTCGCGTGGCGTGGACAGCGTGATCTTGGACAACACGGTGGGGGCGAAGCAGGCGACGGAGCATCTGCTGGCGGGGACTCCGGCGGCGCGGTGCTGCTTTGTGGGTGGGCCGAAGGAGAACTTCGACAGCACGGCGCGGGCGGGCGCGTTTGCGGCGACGCTCGAGGCATCGGGCGCGAAGGTGCGTGAGGATCAGGTGTGTTTCGGCGAGTACTCGATGGACTGGGGGCGTGAGTGGGCGGAGCGGGCGCACCGGGACGGGGTGCTGGCGGGGAGCGCGGTGCTCACGGGGAACGACGACATCGCGATGGGGATTCTGCGGCGCGCGACGGAGTTGGGTGTGGCGTGCCCGGGCGGGTTCAGGATTGTGGGGTTTGACGACACGAAGGCGTCGAGCCTGGTGACGCCGCGGCTTTCGTCGGTGACGCTGTCGATGGAGGAGCTGGGCTCGGCGGCGGTGCGGATGCTGGTGGCGCGGATCGAGGAGCGGGACGCGCCGGTGGTGTGCGAGAAGTACCCGACGCGGCTGGTGGTGCGGGAGAGCAGCAGGTGCTGAGGGGCGCGAGGCTGGCCGCGGGGTGCGCGGGCGTGGTGCTGCAGATCGCGGTGTGGTGGCGCGCGGCGGTGTGGTACCCGAGGCTGCCGGATCGGTACCCGATTCACTTTGACGCGTCGGGCACGCCGGACGGGTGGGCGAGCAAATCGGTGGGGACTTGGTTTCTGCTGCCGCTGGTGTCGCTGGTGATGACGGGGCTTATGATGGGGCTTGCGCTCGGGGGGATCAACGCGATGGCGCGGCACACGCCGGGGCTGATCAACATCCCGCGGAAGGATGAGTTTCTGCGGCTTTCGCCGGAGGAACGCGTGCGGGTGTTGGGGCCGATGTCGGTGTTTCTGTTGATGGTGGGCGCGATGGAGGGCGGGCTGTTTCTCTGGCTGGTGGAGGGGATCGGCCGCGTGGCGACGGGCGCGGCGCAGACGCTGTCCCCGTGGGCGGTGTTCGTGTTCGTGGGCGTGGTGTTGACGGGGGCGGCGGTGAGCGCGGTGGTGACGGTGAAGGGGATTGGAAAGAAGGCCATAGGGCATAGGCCGTAGGCCATAGGGCGCAGGCGGCTTCGAAGGACTGGGGCTATCCGACTTCGACCAGCCGGCGTTTCTGTCGAAGTGGCCCTCTACCCGTCGATTCGTGCGGTGTGTGTGAGGGTTACCACGCAGTCCGACGGGCACGGGGTGGCTTCAAGGATCCGATTCGAGTCCAGGTCACGGCGCGGCGGGCTCCTTGGGCAGCTATGTGAAGGAGTATGGACGCTACTCGGATCCTTTGGAGGCGAGGTTCGTATCATCTTCCGCCGTTCTGGCACCCGCCTCAATCTGACTCGGCGCTCCTGAGAGGCCTCTTCGGACCGAGGCTGTCGAGTGAAGTTTTGTCACGCTAGTCGTTCACGATCGTATTTCATAACAGCTCTCGCGCGCGGCGAGTGACTGTGCTGCCGAGTGGAACCGACGCTTGCCTTCTTCACGAGCGGAGGGCCGAAGAGCGCCGTTATAGGGTCCTCCTTATGAAGCACTCGCTCCTTCAGTCCATTGCAAGGTTACTCGCGATGATCGTCGTGCTGGTCGTGCCCGGTGTCACGTCGGCTCAATGCGGCGGGCGGTGGCTGACCGGCCCGGAGCACGTGCCGCCTGGACTGATCGGGCCCGTGTACGCGCTCGCCGTCATGCCGAACGGTGACATCATCGCGGGCGGTCAGTTCTCAACGGGGGGCGGTCTGACGCCGAGCTACATCGCACGCTGGAACGGCGCGTCGTGGATGTCGTTGGGTACTGGAACGAGCAATGTTGTGCGGGCTCTCGCCGTCATGCCAAACGGCGACCTCATCGCGGCGGGCGGGTTTGCGAACGCCGGAGACCAGCGGGTCAACTTCATCGCCCGCTGGGACGGCACGTCGTGGTCTGCGCTTGGATCCGGGATGGGGGGTACGAACTCGCCTTTCGTGGTGGAATCCCTGTGTGTCCTTCCGAGCGGCGAGCTCGTCGCCGGGGGCGACTTCACCACCGCCGGTGGCGTGACGGCCAATCGCATCGCGATCTGGAACGGTTCCGAGTGGGCCCCGCTGGGCCTAGGTGCGAGCGGCAGCGTGCGGGCGTTGGCCGCTAGGCCTGACGGCAGCATCATCGCGGGTGGGAACTTCCTCACAGCCGGAGGCGTGAGAGTCAACCACATCGCTCGCTGGGACGGGGCTTCCTGGAACTCGCTCGGCGGAGGGATGGACGCTGGCGGTGCCTCGTCGTGGGTGTACGAACTCGCGGTCATGCCAGACGGCGACATCGTCGCGGGCGGGGCCTTCTCGGTGGCTGGAGGACAGGCTGCCCGCAGCATCGCCCGCTGGAACGGCTCCGTGTGGGCACCATTGGGGCCGGGGGCGGCCAGCGTTGTGAATTCCCTATGCGTGTCGAGCAACGGCGACATCATCGCGGGGGTGTCGGGGGCCCGCAGCCTCGTCCGCCGGTGGAACGGCTCATCATGGTCGGACCTAGGAACAGTCCTTCCGGACCGAGACTTTCAGAACGCAGTCGGCGTGAACGCATTGATCGATCTCCCCAACGGCGACATCATCGCGGGAGGCAACTTCGGCAGTGTGGATGGTCTATGGACGAACTTCATCGCCCGCTGGGGTGGCTCATCCTGGACCTCGCTCGGTGCGGGGCTCGGCGGGCAGAGAACGGCGTACTCGGAACCGGTATTGGATCTGGCGACGATGCCCAATGGGGATCTCATCGCGGGTGGAATCTTCACGACCGCGGGCGGAATGCGATCTAACAATATCGCGCGATGGGACGGCTCGCGATGGACGCCAATCGGCTCGGGGTCGTTTGTCCACGGCTATGTGTATTGCTTGGCTGCCATGAGCAACGGCGACCTCATGGTGGGCGACGACTACGCGGGCACTGGAAGGGTGACGCTGTGGAATGGCTTCGACTGGACGCAGATCGCGTCGACGGGAGGCTCGATCAGCAGTTTCGCGGAGCTGCCCAACGGTGACATGGTCGTCGGAGGCGAGTTTCAAGAGATCGGTGGAGTGGCCGCGGCGAACATCGCCCGCTGGGACGGCGCTACGTGGGCACCGCTAGGACCGGGGATGGACGCCTCCGTGTGGGCACTTGCGGTCATGCCCAACGGCGACCTCGTTGCCGGTGGGGAGTTCACGAGTGCAGGTGAGGCGACCGCGAACGGCGTTGCTCGCTGGGATGGCTCCTCATGGACTCCGCTCGGCTCAGGGATGAATGGGAGCGTTCAAGCCCTCGCCGTCATGCCCAACGGAGACCTTGTCGCTACCGGGTGGTTCTCGACCGCGGGCGGCGTGACTGCGAGGAACATCGCTCGGTGGGATGGCTCCGCATGGGCATCGCTCGGATCGGGGCTCTCGGACTCGGCCTCGGGTATTTACGGTGCCATGTCGCTGGCCGTGCTCCCCGACGGCAGCCTCGTGGCGGGTGGCGACTTTCGTCGTGCTGGTGCGCTGACTGTCAACGGCATCGCACGCTGGGATGGATCGGCTTGGGCCGCATTCGGCACCGGTGTTGGCATCACCTCCTTGTTTGGCGTTTTCGCGCTCGCGGTCCATCACAGCGGCGAACTGATCGCGGGAGGTATGTTCCTGAGCGCTGGCGGCGTGGTCTCAAGGTCGTTTGCCCGCTGGTCGACCACCGGCATCCCGTGGGTCGCGCAGCAGCCCCGCGCTCAATCGGTCAGCGTTCGCCAGGTCGTTACGATCGCGGCGACCTGCGCCTCCGGCTATGACTTTGGCGGTCCCGTCGAGTTCCGGTGGCGGCGAGATGGCGTCGATATCGCCGATGGTCCCGGCGGTGCGTCCGCGAACGGCGGCATCGTCTCGGGTGCTGCCGGCACTCTCCCATCCCCGACCGCGGACTCGACCGTTGTACTGACGATCGGTGATACTCAGCCGTCCGATGCGGGGGAGTACACCGTGATCTTCTCGAACTCGTGCGGTAGCGGAGCGAGTGCCGCGGCGATGCTGACGGTCACCGGCCTGTGTCCCGCAGACTTCAACTCCGACGGCGGTGTGGACTCCGACGACGTGATCGGTTTCTTCGGCGCGTGGGACACGGGGGCACCGGCCGCGGACTTCAACGCTGATGGGGTCGTCGACGGCGACGACATGATCGACTTCTTTGCTGCGTGGGATGTCGGGTGCTGATTGTGGCGGGGTGCGTGTCGGTGCTCACGCGTCGCGTTGATGGAGGAGACATCATGCACGCATCTCTGTTGCTCTGTGCCGCGGCGGGTGTCGCTGCGATTCTTGGGTGTCAGCCGGGGAAGGAGCACACGCCGAGTGCTGCGCTGACGCTCTCCCGTCAAGAGGGCAGTCGCGGACTCGTGACGATCCTGCACGCCCTGAGCCGTCTCGGATGAGATGACCGGACTGTATCACGAGGTTTGCATGCTGGTTGGTGGCAGGGGCCGGGGGGCGGGTGAGGCGGGGGGTGGGAAGGGCCTCATTTTCCTCGCTCTGCCGCCGCTTTCCTTCGAGGTCGACGCAACACCGACTTTGGGCGGCGTGCGCCTGACGAGCAGTCGCGGGGTGCCGCTGAGGGCTGTGTCACCGCTGCCGGATGCGGAGGTCCACCAGCACGCCGTCGAGCGGCTTGGTCGAGACTCCGGCCTTTGCCGGGTTCTGTGGCGTTGGTGCTCGCAGCTCGAAGAGCTTGATGACGGCCCCGACAACCAGTGCGGTCTCGAGTTGGCCCAAGTTCTTTCCTGGGCAGAACCGCGGGCCGTGGCCGAAACCAAAGTGTGACCACTCGCGCGTGCCTTGGTCGGTCGCTCCCTTGCCCCACCATCGTTCGGGCACGAACTGGTCCGCCGGTGATCCTGTCACAGCGGCACCCCAGAAATCCTCGTGGCGGTTGGCGTGCCAGACATCCAAGAGCACGTGCGTGCCCGCGGGCAGAAGGAGCGATTGGTCCTGGTCGGTGCGTACCCAGGTGTCGACACTGGCTCGCCGGGGATGGAAGTAGAGGGCTGGCGTCAGACGCAAGGTCTCATTGAGAACGCACGAGAGATACTCCAGCCGCTTGAGCGTCTCGGGGGAGTAGTCGTCAACGCCACGCACTTCCTGATACAGACGCTCTTGGGCTGCAGGATTGCGGGCCAAGTGAGCAAGTGCCCAACTCGCGTACGACGTTGTTGCTTCGAGCGCGCCCGCGAGGAAGACACGGATGTTCGGCCTCAGCGCCTCGTCGGAGGCCGAAGACTCAAACTGCTTCCACGCGCCGCTCCGCATCGCCCGCGGCTCGATGACCTTCGAGACCAGTTCCTCGAACGCGGCCGACGCCATGCGGGCCCTGCGGATGCCTGGGAAGAAGCTGGGCAGCCTGTGCATCGGGCACCCGGCCTTGGCCATGACCGTGTCTTTGACGATGTTGTCGATGACCAGGTCAAGTGCGGGAACGTCGCGCGAACGGAGTTCTTCAGTTGTTGCCTCGGCCCCGAAGAAGCTGTTTACCAGCATCTCCAGCATCGCGGCTTTGATCTCGGGCTCGAGTTGGACGCGCAGGGACTGGCTCGCGGTCGCCGCCACGCGATGCCGCACCGCTTCCAGTCGATTCGCCGCGATCGCGCGGAAGGAAGCCTCAAGCTCGCTGAAGACCTCGGGGTTGAATAGCGTGGACCTCGCGAACGGCGGTGCGACCAGTTGTTTCTGTTCGCGCCAGATCGAACCGTTGGCGTACAGCAGTGTCTTCTCTCCGGTGGCCCGCGCGATGCCGCTGGTGGGCATGGTGTCGCGATCAAACTGCCCCGGCTTGTCGCCTGTAGCGGCTGAGATCGCCTTGATGATCGCGGGGTCGCGCGTCACCAGCACAGGGGCGAAGCCTGGGACGTCGAGATACCGCGTGTGCCGTGCCCCGCGATCAGCCTCCGCGTCGGCGCCGTGAAAGAAAGTCTCCAGGATCCGCAGCGGCTCGCGATAGTTCCACGGGTGCGGGAAGGGCAGCGTGGGTCTTCCCAAGAGGGGCGCGACCAGTGGTACGCGGCCGGGGCGGATCGTGCCTTCAAACGGGCTCCGCCGAGCCAGTTGCTGGCCAAGCCGACCCAGCCATCCACGCCGCGGGCCTGTGGAAGGGGTTGCTTCACGCGCCGGTTGTGGCTGTCCGTTCGCACTCGCTTCGTGGCTGTCCATGTGCGATGATAACACCGCGAAAGCAACGGGAGAATAGGTCCCGGCCCGGGCGGGGCTGGCGGGCCCACGGGCCGTGGAGCATCACGACCGTGGGCTCACTGCGTACGTGGCGACGGTGGGCGGCGCGACGCACGATTTTGCACGCGGAGACCCCTCAGGAGTCTTTGCGATTACCCGCACGAACAAGGGGAGGCGCCGGGCAGTATACGTTGTACGTGTGTGGAGCCCCGCGTCGCGTTGATGGAGGAGATATCATGCAAGCATCTCTACTGTTCTGTGCCGCGGCGGGTGTCGCTGCCATTCTTGGGTGTCAGCCGGGAAACGAGCACACGCCGAGCGCTGCGCCGACGCATGCTGGCTCCACTGCGTCTTCGGCCGAGCCGATGGGGGCCTTCTCGCGGCTTGTCGGCGGGCGATGGAAGATGACGACGACTGCGGGCAGGGATACGTACGACACGTGGATGTGGGGGCCTGGAAAGCGGTCCATACGCTCGATGCGACTGGGGACGCTGACGGACGGCGACCCGTGGAGCAACGTGACGGTGTACTACTGGCATCCCACGTTCAAGGAGATTCGGCTTCTGAGCGTGGGCTCGGTGTGGCGGGGCGTGGGGGAGGGGAAGACCACGTTTGCGGGCGACAGCGCCGAGAGTGTCGTCGTGCTCAACCAGACCGGTGGCCCGCGCAATCTCCGCGAGCGGTGGACCTTCACCGGGCCCGACACGTACCGCGACGACCTCTCGGAGAAGGTGCAGGGCGATTACGAGTTGTTGGTTGGATGGGATCGGTTCCGGGTTGACGCGGCTGCGCCCGCCGAACCTGTGATGGCTCCGCTCCTCGCGCCGGGGAGCACTCCATCCGAGTTGATGCGCCCGCTGGAGAAGGTGCTGGGTGATGCGTGGACGAGCGTTGCCGCTGCCGCGACCGATGGGCAGCGGCCGGGCGACGAACGTCGCGTACGCACCACGTTCGAGTATGCGCCGCACGCGGACGCGATCTACGGACGTGTCGAGGTGATCGACGCGGATGAGGCTTGGTCGCACGCGATGGATGTCTACCTGTATCACCACACGGGCACGGGGGCCTTGCGTGTGTTGGCGGTCGGCAGCAGCGGAGGCGACGACGCGTCGGTGTACGAGGGGGACATCGTGCCCGCGGCGGACGGCGTGTCGCTCGCGATGCGATTGAGCGAGCATCGTGCTGCGGGTGAGCGGGATTTGGAGGCCCGTGTTGAGCTCGAGAAGGATGGCACGGCGCGTGTGCGGGTGTGGCGATTGCAGGGGCAGGAGCGTGCGGTGATTGTGGATCGTCGGTACGGGCGTGGGCGGGGGTAGGAGGCGGAGGTCGCGGAGCGAGGTTGAGGCTCTTGCTGTTGGGGCGGGCTGATGGATGGTGCTGGGTTTGTGTTTCTGGCGGTGACGATCAAGGCGCGGTGTTGCTCCGTCCTCGCGAAGCCGAGTTCACGGAGTGCGAGGGAGGGGCGGGTGGTTTGAGTGGATTGGGGGGGATCGGCCGGGTAGCCATGGGGATGGGGAGTAGGTGGTAGACCTGACGCGCGGCACAGGATGGAGATTCAAGCGAGGCCGGGGTGGTGCCTTGCGAGCCATGCGTCGACGGTGGATTGGAAGCCTCTCGCGTGTTTGAGGGCCTCCTCCGCCTCGGTATCGCTCACGGTGCCGGCGACGTCGTAGCTCAGGCGGTTGCGCTTGCGGCGGACTGCGTCGAAATAGGTGATGATCGTTGAGACCGAGGGACCGATTGCAATCTGGGCGCACTCGAGAGTCTTGGCGTGCGCACCTGGGATAGTGGAGCGGACGCGGTAGCCGCTCGCGTGCACTGCGATCTTGCAGGAAACGAGGACGGCCTCGTAGGCGATGCCGAGGCGGTTGTCGGCGGAGAGTCGAAAGAGGGCGGCATCGGCAAGATTCCGGCGGACTACACCTCGAAGGTCCGTGATCTCACGCTTTGTTGGTGTGTGATGTTGAACGCTTCCGTCCTGAAGTTGCTGTTTCCAGCCCATTTTCACCCCCTACCACGAAGAGCTTCTCGGCGGAGAGAACGCTCTGGATGAAATGATTGCCGTCCTTCCTCATCCGGGCAAACTCATCTGGGGCAAAAACGTGCGTGCTGATCTCCCGACCGAGGCGTTGTTCGGCCTGTTTGATCTTTGGGGCGAGGGCGAGGTTGGTGATGCGGCCGATCACGAAGAGGTCGACGTCGCTCGCGGCATCGGCATCGCCGCGAGCGGTGGAGCCGAAGACGAACGCGCAGATGACGCGGGTATTGACCGTGCCGAAGACTGCGTCGCGGAGGACATCAACGAGCCCGGACGTTTTCTCGATGAGTCTTCGGAGGTCGGGGAAGATCGGGCTCTCGGTATTGGCCTTGAAGTAGGCCCGGTTGCCGTCCCGGCGGGAGAGCAGGATGCCCGCGGCGTGCAGTTGGGCCAGTTCTCGCTGGAGACTGGAGGGGGTTGTGCCGAGGTGGCGGGCGAGGTCGCTCGCGTACCACCACTTCGCGTGATGCATGAGTGTGGCCCCGAGGACGGCCTGGCGGACTCGGGGGAAGAGGGCATCGAGGGGATGGGTAATGTCACGCATAATGCGTAAGTATCGACGCAAAAAGGGTGTGAGTCAACGCAGTGTGCGTGAATTCTGAAGCAAGGAAGGGGCGGCCGTCGAACCTGCTTCACGCTCGATCGCGTGATTCAGGATTGGCGGACGCGGCGGTGTCGAGATCATGTCCCGCGTTGATCCGCTGCAGGTTGTGGTGATGCGTGGGCGGGAGAGCAGCCAAACTCAACTAGACAAGCCCTCGGGGTCGCGTCGTTGGCGGGCGGGGTGGAGTTGGGTGTCGCGGGTAGCAACTGCTCGAATAAAGCGGGCGCGATGTGTCGCGTCCGCTTCGGGGGTGCTGATGATGGCTGCGTGGAGCGTGTTGGCGGGGATCAGAAGCCGCGGGGGATGACGCCGACGAGCAGGAGGATGATCACGATCACGAGCAGCAGTCCGAGGCCGCCGGTCGGGCGATAGCCCCAGTTTTTGCTGTATCCCCAGGTGGGGAGGCCGCCGACGAGAAGGAGGACGAGGAGGATGACGAGGATGAGGCCCATGGATGCTCCGTGTTGAGGGGTGTGGTCGCGGTACAGAAACAGAGAACGCTTGGAGTCGCCGCGGACTCGAAAGAACCGGTCGGGGAGTGGTGGCGTGTGCGGCGCGTTGGGCGCGTGTGCGGGGTTGAAGTCGCGAGCGTGCGGCTCGTGTGTTGTGACATCATGATGCGGCGGTGTGTGGCGCGGGGCAATGGAGGAGAGTTGCTCCAAGCGCGGGCGGACGTGCGTGCTGCGCTGGTGAATGCGGGAAGATTCCTCCATGGAGAACGGCGGGCGAGTCTGCAAAGGTTCGCTTGATCGTCGCGGGATTGCGTCGCACCAAGGTCGCGGGCCGTGTGACTGGAGTGCTGCCGATGTGGGGGGCGCAACCAGAGGCGACAGTGGCGGCGGGACTGCCGCGGCGCGTGGTGTCGCCGGAGTTCTGATCGAGCGGGGGGCGAGGCTTGCTCGCGGTTTGTCGGGAGGGGTTTGGCGTGTTGAGGAGCACTATCGATGATCATCCATGCAGACACACGTCCTACGAGTCGGGCTGGGGGCGCGAGGGGCACGGCATCGCTGCGGCGACCGGCGTCGAGGGCGGGGTCTTCGGATGAGGGCGTTGTCTGGATGGGGAGCGCGGGGATGCACGCGGTGCGGTTCGCCTTCGTGCGATTGCTCGCGGACACCGTGACTCTGCGCGACCTGTACGCGAAGCACGGCGAGCAAGCGCGAGGGGTGCTCGCGAAGGTGTTCCGGCTGATCTGTCAGCGGCATCGCGTCGAGCATGAGCGGCTTGCGGCGATTCTTGCGACGCACATCCGCGTGCTCGGGGAGGAGGCGCTCGTGATGGCCGGCGACATTGCGGTGCACACCTCCATCCCGCGACCGCCGCGCGGACGCGAATCACTGGTTGTGCAGGTTGATCGCATGATCGATGCTCACGAGCGGATCGCGGAGCAGGCGATCGCGTTGATGGCGTGCTGCGCGGGGACTCGGACGAGGGGGCTGGCGTGCGACGACACGGCGTTGATCGCTTCCGAGTTGGTCCTTACCGGCGAACTGCACGTGTGGCTGTTGGCCCAGCATCTGAAGCGTGTCGCGGGCGCGTCGGCGGACGACGGGCAGACGGCGGTTCCACCGGGCGGGTTTCTGCTTCCTTTGTCCTGAGGTATCCACTTCCGCGGCGAGCCGGCGCTGTTGCCGGGCGTTCTCGTCGCGTCGTCACCGGGCAACGCTGCCCATTTCGAGAATCGAGGAGTTCATGTCGCATCACACCCAGTCTCATCAGCATCAGCCGAAGAACAAGGCGAGCGCGGTTCAGCACCCGAAGCCAACGGATGCAGCACCCGCCGCGGCGGCGAAGTCGGCGGCGTGTTCTGGCGGCGCGGACGAGTGCGGTTGTCTGCCCTTGGTGGATCACATCCGCGTGCGGGCGTACGAACTCTCGCTGGCGCGAAACGGCGGCGCGGGGGATGCCGCGGGCGACTGGTGCCAGGCGGAGCGGGAGCTTTCGGGGGATGTGACCAGGATCGACTGAGCGAGTGCGAGTAGGAGCGAGGTGTGGTCGGCGTGTACGGGCGCGATAGCGGGGGCATCGTCCCCATTCGCTGGGCGTCGTCACACCGGGGCGGTGGTGGTTGGCGTTGTGCAAAGCGGCTGTGGAGCGTCGCGTGTCGACGGACTCTGCCGTGCTCGTGCTTCGTGCGAGATCCACCGATGGGCGGCCGCGCGTTCTTGCTCATGTGCTTGCGGTTGAGGAGCGGTCGTCGCTTTCCGTACTGGACGGTTCCTGTGTTTCGGGCGGCGCCGTTTGATGGCATTGGAAACGGAAGCACTGGAGTGGGAGTCGGTGGCTCGCTTGCGGGCGGGGTTTGATCGTCCAGAGTTCAAGGCTGCGTTGGCCCGGTATGCCGACTCGGCGGTTGCATCGCCGCGGCTGTTGTTGAAGCTCGCGGTGCGCTCCTCGTGCGTTGGGCCGTGAGGCTGAGTAGAGAGGCTGCGGGCACCGGTTCAGGGTGGGGCGATGGATGTGTGTCGCGTGGATGAGGTTGGAGGCTCGTGTCTCCCTACGCTCACCGATGTGAGCGAGACAGTTCCATCTACCGTGTTGGTGACCGGCGCGACGGGGTACATCGGTGGGCGCTTGGCCCCGCGGCTGGTGGAGCGCGGGTACCGCGTGCGGTGCCTGGCTCGGAGCGCGGCAAAGCTCAGAGCACGTCCGTGGGCGGCAGTGGGTGACGCCCGCGTTGAGGTCGTCGAGGGTGATGCGGGCGATGAAGCGGTGTTGGAATCGGCGATGCGGGGATGCGTCGCGGCGTACTACCTCGTGCACTCGATGGACGTTGCAGGGCCGGCGTATCGGAGGCGCGACATGATGCTCGCCGAGGCCTTTGGGCGTGCGGCGGCGCGGGCGGGCGTCGGGCGGATCATCTACCTTGGCGGGCTGGGCGAGACGGGCGCGGGACTCAGCGAACATCTTTCGTCGCGGCGTGAGGTCGAAGCGGCGCTGCGTGGCGGCGGGGGCGGGGTGGGCGAAGCGGTGCCTGTGACGGTGCTTCGCGCGGCGATGATCATTGGGTCGGGTTCGGCGTCGTTTGAGATTCTTCGGTATCTGGTGGAGCGGCTGCCGATCATGATTACGCCGCGGTGGGTGAGCACGCAGTCGCAGCCGATCGCGGTGCGTGATGTGATGCACTACTTGATCGCGGCGCTGGAGAATCCGGCGACGACGGGGCGGACGCTTGATATCGGTGGGCCTGAGGTTCGTACCTATCTCGAGATCATGCGGGAGATGGCGAGTGCGCTGCGTTTGCGGCGGCGATGGGTGATTCCCGTTCCGGTGCTGACGCCACGACTGAGCTCGTTGTGGATTCACCTCGTGACTCCGCTGCACGCCAGCATCGCGCGTCCGCTGGCGGAGGGGCTAAAGAATCGTGTGGTGTGCCGGGATGACGAGGCCGAGCGACTGATGCCGCATGCGCCGGGGCGTGAGCGGCTCACGATTCGGGGTGCGATGGATGCAGCGGTGCTCAAGATGCAGGCGGGGGGCGCGGAGACGTCGTGGTCGGACGCGGGGGTGATGCCCGGCGATCCGTCGTGGGCTGGGGGGACGGAGTTTGTTGATCGGCGGGAGTCGCTGACTTCGGCGGCGCCGGACGCGGTTTGGAGGTCGGTGTGCGCGCTTGGAGGTGAGCGGGGGTACTACGCCGCGGATTGGCTGTGGCGGTTGCGTGGGGTGATGGATCGGGTGATCGGTGGGCCGGGGCTGCGTCGTGGGCGGCGGAGCCCGGGCGAGCTGCGACTGGGGGATGCGTTGGACTTTTGGCGTGTTTCGACGATCGAACCTCCGAACCGGCTGGTGCTGACGGCGGAGATGAAGCTTCCGGGCGTGGCAACGCTGGGTTTCGATGTGGAGCCGTCGGCGTCGGAGGGCGGGGGCACGCGGCTGGTGATGACCGCGAGGTTTCGCCCGCGTGGGTTGCTGGGGATCGCGTACTGGTACTCGGTGCTGCCGCTACATGGGGTGGTTTTCAGCGGGATGATGCGGGGGATGATTCGTGCCGCGGAGGGTGGGAGGGGTGGTTGAGCGGGTGGGGCTGGAAGGGGGTGGTTTGGAGGTCTGGGGTGGGCTGTAAAGTGGCCGGGGAGGGGGAGGTGGGGATTGTGTTTGGGGTTTGAGGGGGATGGGTGGGGAAGCAGAAGAAATGTGGGATTGGTTGTGCAAGGAACCGGGGCCGGCGTGTAAGTCTCCTGCAGAAGAACACCCGATCGACATCGCGGCGTGTAGGCCGCGGGCGAGCCGGACAAGCAGGCAAGCAGGAGAAGAGACATGCGGACGTTCATGAATGGATGCGGCGGACGGATTATGGGGATGCTGGTGGTGGCGGCGAGCGGGACGGTTGCTTCGGCGCACCTTGGGAGCTTCGGCCCGAACGAGGGGTACAACCTCTCGATGTTTGTGGGGAGCAACAACTGGTGCGACGTGACGTACTACAACGCGGGTCAGTATGGACCGGCGTCGGGTGGTGGCTCGGCGACGGCGATTGCGCCCGACAGCGGGCTGTGGCGGCTGCGGAGCCAGAACGGCGCGTTCTTCGGAACGACGGCGGCCCGGAACGCGGCGGTGGGGACGGCCCCGCCTTACTCGGCGGCTCCGCTGGTGGGCAGCACGGTGTCGTACATCGTGGGTGCGCACTTCAGTGGTCGGAACAACGACGGTTACAACCTGGCGCTGCGGAACGACAACCCGGCGGGGACGGGGGCGATTGAGTACGACTACTTCCTGGACACGTACGACACGGGTGGTCCGGTGGCGTCGAGCCAGTCGACGGGTATCGTGACGTACGAGACGTACTTCATGACGGACCCGGACAGCCCGCCCAACTCGGACGGGACGTTCAGCGACAAGTTCCGGATGTCGTTCGTCGACTCGGCGGGCAACATCGGTGCGGAGTGGGGGTACTCGCGTGACAACCAGGTGGCGTACCGCGACGGGCCGTCGAGCGCGTGGACGTACACGAGCTGGAACGCGGGGCCGGCGAACTGGAACGGGATCCGGATGGCCCTTGACCTGAGCAACGACACGTTCAGCTTTGACTACTACGACGAGACGAGCAACTCGTGGAACTCGATCGTGACGGGTGCGTCGATGGGCACGGCGATGACCAACTTCACGACGATCCGGTGGCGGCTGGAGGACGCGGTGAACTTCGGGATCGGCGGGAAGAACTTCTTCGACGATTCGAGCTTCAGCGGGTTCGTTCCGTCGCCGGGTGTGGCGGGGCTGCTGCTGGGTGGGGCGCTGGTGTCGGCCCGCCGTCGGCGGAACTGAGCGACCGGCGTTGATGGTTGAGATTTCATGACGACAACGAGCGAGCGGCGGGCCGAGTGCCCCCGCTCGCTTCTTTTGGGGGAAGCCGGGGGTCGTGGGGGAGGGGGTGTGCGGTGAATGGGGGGTTTATTCGCCGCAGAATGTGCGGTGAATAGGATTGACCGTGCGGCGAATAGCCGATATATTCACCGCACGTTATGCGGCGAATACGGTACATCCACGAGCGGCCGGGTTGGCCCGAGTTCACATGGGACAGTGGAGCGATCGGTGCGCTCGCCGCGGACGTTCGGCACCGGCAGGGTCGGGTGTTGGGGCGGATGGAGGGGCTGGGGTTTGAGCTGCGTCGCGAGGCGAGTGTGGCGACGCTGACGGCGGACGTGCTGAAATCGTCGGCGATCGAGGGGGAGCACTTGGATCCGGGGGAGGTTCGGTCATCGGTTGCGAGGCGACTCGGGCTGGATGTGGGGGGATTGCCTCGTGCGGGCAGGAATGTCGACGCGGTGGTGGAGATGATGCTGGACGCGACGCAGCGGTTTCGGGAGCCGCTTACGGCCGATCGGCTGTACGGGTGGCACGCGGCGTTGTTTCCGACGGGCCGGAGCGGGGTGGACGCGATCACGGTGGGCGCATGGCGGACGGGAGTTCGCGGGCCGATGCGGGTGGTGTCGGGACCGATCGGGCGTGAGATCGTGCACTTTGAGGCGCCGGAGGCGGGGCGGCTGGGCTTGGAGATGCGGCGGTTCTTGAAGTGGTTTGGGGTGAAGCCGGCGTGTGATTCGCTGGTGTTTGCGGGGATTGCGCACCTGTGGTTTGTGACGATTCACCCGTTCGAGGATGGGAACGGCAGGATCGCGAGGGCGATCACGGACATGGCGCTCGCGCGGTCGGACGGGAGCAGGGAGCGGTTTTACAGCGTGTCGGCGGAGATCGAGAGGGAGAAGAAGCGGTACTACGACGAGCTGGAGTCGCAGCAGAAGTCAGACGTGGACATCACGCGGTGGCTCGCGTGGTTTCTTGGGTGTGTGGGGAGGGCGCTCGACGCATCGGAACAGGGGCTGGAGTCGGTGCTCCGCAAGGCAAAGGTGTGGGAGCGGGTGAATCGAAGGCCCGTGAACGAGCGGCAGCGCATGGTGATCAACCTGATGCTGGGCGACTTCGAGGGGTTTTTGAACACATCAAAGTACAGCAAGCTCGCGAAGTGCTCCAGCGATACGGCGTTGCGAGACATTCAGGATCTCGTGGCGAGGGGGATTGTGGTGCGGAATGCCTCGGGTGGCAGGAGCACCAGCTACCGCCTGAACGATCCGGAGAAGATCCCCGTGGAGGGGTGAGTGCTGGAATCGGCGGCACCCCTCGCGGCGGGCCAAGAATGAGGGATGGCGATCTACTTCACGGCCGACACGCACTTCGGGCACGCCAACATCATCACGCACTGCCGGCGGCCGTACGCGGGCGTCGAGGAGATGGACGGGGCGATCATCGACGCGATCAACGCGCGCGTCGGACGCGACGATTGGCTGTACCACCTGGGTGACTTCAGCTTTCGCGGGGGCGATCCCGCGGCCTACCGCGCGAGGATCCGCTGCAAGAACATGGTGATCGTGCTCGGAAACCACGATCCCACGTTCGCCGACGGGAGCGCGAGGCCGGAGTTCGCGGCGTTGTTCACGGCGGTGCACAACCTGGCGCGCGTGAGGGTACAGGTGGACGGTCGTACGCAGATTGTCGTGCTCTGCCACTACGCGATGCGGGTGTGGGACCGCTGCCACTACGGGACGTGGCACTTGTACGGCCACAGCCACGGGAGTCTCCCGGATGATCCGGGATCGCTGTCGTGGGACGTCGGGGTGGATGCGAACGGGTTCGTGCCGCTGAGCGTGCCCGAGATCGCGGCGATCATGGCGAGGAAGACGTTTGTGCCCGTGGATCACCATCGCCAACGCGGCGAGGGTGAAGAGGACGCGGGATGAGCGGGCGAACACCCGGCGCGCGGTGTCCCGCGCGACGGGTGAGGTTCGATGAGGATTCAGCGGCGACGGCGTGATGTGGCGGCGAGACCGATGGCCGCGAGGGCGAGGGTGGTGGGAGCGGGGATGTTGGCGAGGGAGTAGTCGTATGCCGCGGCGATGTCGGATTCGGAGGCGTTTTGACCCCAGAGCATCCAGACGGGATCGGAGGCGGTGAGGCCGGGGGCGGAGAACTGGAGGGGGAGGAGGTAGATGCCGTCGGAGGCGGGGGCGTTGAGGGTGAAGGAGGGGTGGTCGTGGAGGCCGCCTTCGTCGTCGGTGTTGAGCGCGAAGCCGGGGGCGAAGGAGTCGGCGGCGGGGGTGGTGGCGTTGGCGGGGCCGAAGGCGAGGGTCATGGTTTCGGCGGCGGCGGAGAAGGAAGAGCCGTTCCAGCGCTTGAGGGAGCCGAGGAAGTCGAAGGAGAGGGGCGTGGAGGCGGCGAAGGTGCCGTCGAGGGCGAGCCAGCCGGGATCGGTGCCGACGTTGGGGATGTCGAGGCCGAGTTCACCGAAGAAGACGCGCAGGCCGGGGACGGTGGAGGATTCGTCTTCGGCGATGAGGCCGATGGTGATCTTGCCGGACTCGACGGTGAAGTGAACGTCGCCCTCGATCTGGGCGAAGGCGGGGGCGGCGACGAGGGCGGTGAGGGCGAGGATGGTCTTCATGGGTTGGTCTTTCTGATGTGCCGGAGCGGAGTGCTCGCGGCGGTTGTGTGTGAGTGGGGAATCGAAACGGGTGGATCAGCAGCCGGAGTCCCAGGCGGCGAAGAAGGCGATGACGTCGTCGCCGTCGGTGCCGCCGTCGGTGTTGAAGTCGGCGTTGCTCTGATCCCACTGGGCGAAGAACGCGATCACGTCGTCGCCGTCGACACCGCCGGATTGGTCCCAGTCGGCGGGGCAGAAGGGGCTGAGGATGTTGTCGCGGACCCACTGGACGGCGGCTTCGAGGTCGGTGGTGGTGGCGTTCTGGTTGAAGAGGATGTAGAACGTCTCGGAGGCCGCGATGGAGGGGTTGGTGGAGAAGAGCGAGAGCGGGAGGAGGTAGATGCCGTCGGAAGCGGGGGAGAGAAGGGTGTACTCGAGGTGGCGGTGCCACTGGCCGTTTGAGCCGACGGAGAGCGAGAAGCCGGGCGTGGAGGAGTCGGAGGCGGGAGTAAGGACGGAGAAGCCTGCGGCTCCGCCGAAGGCGATCTCCATGCGTTCGTCGATAGGAGAGACGAACGAGGACCCGGTCCAGCGCTTGAGGGCGCCGTCGATGCTGAAGCCGACGCGAGATGGTGTGGGGAAGGTGCCGGAGAGGCAATCGAAGCCGGGGTCGGAGGTGAAGTTTTCGAAGGACTCGCCGAGCGTGGCGGTGAAGACGCGGTCAGGGCCGGAGGTGGCGTTGGTGGTGATGGTGCCGGCGTTCAGACTGAGGGTGATGTCGCCGGAATGGACTTGGGCGACCGCGGCGGGTGCGAGCACGCACGCGACAATCGCGCAGAGACGAGACGGGGTGCGCATGGGGCGCTCCGTTCAGGACCTTCGGGAGAAGGTGTGGGTGCGAGGGGACCGCGCGGGGGCGGTGACGATCAGACCGGGATGGTGGCGGATCGTGCTGGCGGGGGGCCTCGCGCGCGGAGCGTGTGGATGAGGACCGAGTCGTGCGCGAGGGCCGGTGGCCTGGGCGCGTGGGAGACAAGGGTGGGCGGAGCGGGCGCGGTGGCCGGCGGTGGTGGGGCCACGGAGGCGGTAAGCGCGAGGAGTTGAACGCAGAGGAGGCAGTGGTCGGGCGACTGCGCGGGCTCGTGGTCGTTGTGGTCGTGGTGGTGGTCGTGGTGGTGGGAGTGGTCGTGGTCGCAGGCGGCGGCGGGGTTGTGGCCGGCGAGACCGTGGAGCCAGGTGAGTTGGGCTGGGGCGACCGTGGCGAGCGCAATGAGGGCGAGGGCGAGCCAGCGCGGGATACCCGTGGCGGGGAGACGGAGCGTGATGGGGGGTCGCTTCTCCAGTTGAGACTCCATTCTCATTAGAGCATGAGAACGGAGCGGAGTCAAGCGGAGCGGGGGATTAGAGGCCGCCGCTGTCCCAGAGTTGGAAGAAGAGGATGACGTCGTCACTGTCAACCCCACCATCGCCAGTGATATCCCCGAGCGAGAGGCCGCTGTCCCAGACCGCGAAGAAGGCGATGACGTCGTCGGCGTCGACGCCGCCATCGCCGTTGAAGTCGGCGACGTTGTGAAGAAGGCGTACCCCGGATGGGCCGGTGCGGGCGACCAGCGAGCCAATAGCGAGGGGCGGGGACGAGGTGACCGCAAGAGAGCCGAGGGCGCCGGGGGAGTTGAACACACTCAGACCGAAGCCAGGGATCAAGGGATTGGAGGGGTCGAAGCCGGTCGATGAAGCGACGGAGAGGCCACCCCCCAGCGACGCGGTGGGTGCGGTGATCGAGCCGATGGTGGAGAGGTCGACGAGGTCGACCTCGAGGGTTCCGGATGAGGACTGTGTGAAGCCACTGGAAAGGGAGATGGAGTGGGAGGCAATGGCCAAGGTTCCGGCGTTGACGATGGAGTTGAGGGCGTAGTCGCCGTTGAGGGAGGCGAAGGCGGCGTCGAGGATACCGAGTGAAAGGCTCGCGCTGAGGGAGCCGGAGAAGGCGGCTGAGCCGAGGACGACGATGGTCCCGGTGCCGGTGGCCGTGGACGAAGCGGCGAACACGTGGGATCCGTCGAGTTCGAGTTCCGATCCCGGGGCGAGCGTGACGGAGCCACTGAGGGTGCCTCCACCGAGGGCGCGGGCTTCATCGGCAACAGAGAGTGTGCCGTTGATGGTGAGGGGGGCTTCAAAGCTGGAGGGGAGGGTGCTTCCGAGGGCGAGGGTGGCGCCCGAGGTGATCGACACGTGCTCCGTGCTGAGGAGGGAACCGACGGAGCGGACGCCGGAGTCGACGACGATTACGGGATCGGATCCGATGACGCTGATGAGTGCATCATCGGAGGGGCCGGGGAGGGTGTTGTTGTACCAGTTGCTCGGGTTGCTCCAGTTGATGCCGTCGCCGAGGCCGGTCCAGAGTCCGGTGGCTCGGTCGAAGATCACCCGTGCCGCGGAGGGGGAGGAGAGTTCGACAAAGCGGCCGCCGGGGACGCTGCCGCTGGCGAAGGACGTGAAGGTGCCGGTGCGGGAGCCGCCGATGACAAGGTCGAAGATGGTGCCGAACGCGGGGATGAACGGTTTGAGCGAGCCGACAGTCCAGGCTCCGGCGAGGTTGACCGCGTTCGTCGCGATGATTCTGCCCATCTGCGTGGTTGCGGTACCGGAGATCATGAGGTGCAGGGAGGCGCTCCCGGATTGTGTGTAACTCCCGTTTACCGAGAGTTCGGAGCCGGCGTCGAGGTTGAGCGTCCCATTGTTGGTGAACCCGCCGACGGCGAGGTCTCTGGTTCCCGCGAGCGTGATGGTGCCGTTGTTGGTCGCGAGCCCTGTGAGGCCAGTGATTGAAGAGGTCGTGCCGTCGAGGACGAGGTTCGCGGCGTTGGTGGTGACGTTGCGGCCCGTGCCGAGGTTGAGCGTGCCGCCGCCGGCGCGCCATGTGCCGCCGGTGAGCGTGGTGCCGGAGTGATTCGAGAGGGTCGCGGCGTTGATCGTGAGCGTGCGGCCGGTCGCGTTGTTGGCGATGGTGCCGTTGTTGATCAGGGTGGTGTTGGAGTTACCGATGGTGAGGTTGCCGGAGGTGCCCGGGGCGAGTTCGACAACACCGGTCGCGCCGATCGTGAGGGTGCCGGCCGCGGTCGTGGTGACGGTGCGGGTGTTGTTGCCGGTGCCTTCGGCGCGGACGGTGGAGTTCAGGGTGTAACCGGGGGAGAAGCGGATGTCGGCGCCCTCGGTGAGGCGTGCGATGCTGAAGCTGGTGGAACCGGTGACGTTGAGGATCCCGAAGTTGTTGAAGAAGATGTCGCCCGCGACCGCGACGTTGTTCAGCGTGCCGCTGGTGGCGAGCAACTGAGCGCCGCTGGCGTAGCTGATGCTGCCGCCGTTGATGGTGCCGCCGCTGGTCAGGTTCCACGACCCGGTCGCGGCGTTGAGGGTGAGCGAGTCGTTGGTGAGCGTGCCGGTGATGTTGACGGTGCCGCCGGTGCGGGTGAAGCCCGCGAGGTCCAGTCCGGCGGTGGTGAACGCGCCGCCGAGGTTGAGCGTGGCGCTGTTGATGGTGACCGAACCGGTGGTGGACCAGGTGCCGTTGAAGTTGATCGTGGCGCTGGCGCAGGTGATAGCGCCCGCGTTGGTCCAGGTGTTGTTGATGGTGAGCGTGCCGGTGGTGGCGTTGATGGATCCGTTGTTGGTGGTGGTGGCGGCGTTGATCGTGAGCGTGCGGCCGGTCGCGTTGTTGGCGATGGTGCCGTTGTTGATCAGGGTGGTGTTGGAGTTACCGACGGTGAGGCTGCCGGAGGTGTCCGCGGCGATC
>VYLF01000057.1_pt1 | contig 59642 bp, 46 predicted proteins | sample 5114371 | NCBI WGS metagenome assembly VYLF01 (sample SAMN12291773, study PRJNA351875) | freshwater metagenome | isolation source: freshwater lake | place: USA: Michigan, Kent Lake | collected 2013-08-15 | reverse complement strand
TGGGGGCGGGGCCTGGGGATGAAACGGGAGTGGATGACGAGGGCTGACGGGGCGCGAGCATGGTGCGGAGGGCGTCGCGGTTACGGATGTAGAAGATCACCACGGCGACAATGAGGAACGTCGTGCCGATCTTGAAGCGACGGGGTCGTGCCATGGCGGGGGTGGGTGAGGGGGGCGTGAGGGAGGAAACCGGGAACCCGACGCCCCGGGGGCCGTCGAACCAAACCGGGCTGGACCGGCCTCCAAGGCCGGGGCCACATACCGTTCCGCCGTCCTTATCGGCCCGTTTCTGACCGGACGTCAGGGCGGCCGACGCGAAGATGCGGGGAACCTGGAGCACGGTGATGTTCAGCAAGACGTGGATGCTGGTTGCGGCGGCTGGCGCGGCGTGGATGTCGGGGGGCGTGTTGGCGCAGGAGACGGGGGTGCAGCCCTCGGAGGTTCAGACGACTCCGCCGGTGCCGATGGAGATCAAGGTCAAGGGGGGCGACGAGGCGAAGGTCGAGGGGGACACCAAGGGCGCGGAGGAGTTGCTGGGCGCACTCGAGAAGGCGGATGAGTCGCTGCGCACGCTGACGGCCGACGTGATGTACGACAAGCGGTTCGACATCGGTGGCGACCGCCAGGTTCGCTGGGGGAAGCTGTATTTCAGCGACAACAAGGGAGCGGGCGATGCGCGGGTGCGGAAGTTCGCGGTGAACTTCGAGCGGCTGCGGATCGGCGAGCGATTGGAGAACGAGCCGAAGGTGTACATCTTCGACGGCCAGTGGCTGGTGGAGAAGTTGCCGACGCAGAAGCAGTTCATCAAGCGTCAGATCGTGGGCGACGGGCAGAAGTTTGATCCGCTCAAGATCGGCGAGGGGCCGATGCCGATCCCGATCGGGCAGCGGAAGGACGAGACGCTCGCGCGGTTCACGGCGGTGCTGCTCGCGGCCGAGGACGGCCTGACCGCGCCGGAGGGCGAGGACGATGCGCCGTTCAAGCTGCTGCGCGAGCACGTCAGCGGCACGCAGCAGATCCGTCTGGTGCCCAAGCCCGGCACCGAGGAAGCGCGAGACTTCCGCGAGGTGCGGCTGTGGTACAAGCGGGTCGAGAAGGGCGAGGGCTCGGGCGGCGCGGGGTACCTGCCGATTCTGGCGCGAACCGTGAGCCGCGCGGAGGACATTTCCCTGGTTCGGCTGACGAACGTGTCGATGAATGGGGAGATCGACGCGAAGGTCCTCGATACGACGCCACCGGGCGACGACTGGCGGGTTGACATCAGGGCCCGCGGCCCCGGCGCGCGTGGGCAGGAGAAGTAAGGCGTGAGCACAATCGGCAAGCGGGGCGTCTGGCTGACTGGGTTGATGCTCCTCGCGCTGGCGGGCGCACCGGCGACGGTGTGGGCGCAGCAGCCCCGCATCACGGAAGAGGCCGCGAGCGCCCAGGATGGCGCGGAGCAGGCGTATCCGGAGCCCGCGCCGTCGGCCGCGCTGCTGACGCTGATGTCGGCGGACTACCTGAACGACGACGAGCGGGCGGAGCTCGCGGTGCGACACGGGTTGTGGGACGCGGAGCACCTGACGGACGCGCGGCGCACGGCGATGGCGGCGCTCACGCGTGGGTGCTACACGGATGCCGAGTTCGAGAACGCGGAGGTCTCCCCGGAACTGCGAGCGTGGGCGGCGATCGGGCGGGGCGAGCCCGACAAGGCGCTCGCGCTCGTCGAGGGCGTGGAATCCTCGCGGGGGATTGTGGCGCGGGCCCAGGCGCTGCTCGATCTTGGGCGGTACGAGGAGGCCGCGGCGGCGGCAGAACCGCTGGTGACGCGGCTGGCCGCGGGCTCGGAGGGGGATCCGGACACGATCATCGACTGCGTTCGCGCGGCGTTGATCAGTCTGCGTGTGAAGGGGCCCAAGAGCCCCAGCAGCGGCGAGTACCAGTCGCTGGTGCAGGAGTTGGGGCGGATCAGGACGCAGATCGAGCCGCTGTCGTGGGGCGCGTGCCTCGCGGAGGCGGAGATTCTCTTCGCAAAAAACAACTACCCGGACGCGGGCAAGGCGCTCGAGGAATCGCTGAAGCTCAACCCGCGGAACGCGCACACGTGGGAGCTCTTTGGCGATGTGATGGTGAACAGCCTGAACATCGACGGCGCACGGCAGGTCGCGGCGAGACTGGACGCACTCGCGGCGCCCGCGCTGAGCCCCGGGGCGGCGATCATCCGCTGCCGCGCGGAGATCCGGCAGTCGCGCTGGGCGGAGGCGAAAGCGGCGTTGGAGCCCGCGCTCGCGCAGTACCCGAACCACCGGGGGTTGCGTGCGGCGATGTGCGCCGCGATCGCGGGGACGTTCGACTTTGAGAAGGTGGAAGCGGAGCTGAAGGCATTTGACGCGCTCTCGCCCGGGAGCGCGGACGCGCTGCTCGCGGTGGGCAACGCGATGGCCGAGGCCCGGCAGTACGACGAGGCGGCCGAGTACCTGAAGCGAGCGGCGGAGCGTGCCCCGGGGTGGATCGAGCCGCTGGTTGAGCTCGGGCTTTCGGAGTTGCAGGCGGGCCGACTGGACGAAGCGGAACGCGCGCTCAACGCGGCGGCGAAGCTGGACACGTTCAACAAGCGCGCGGAGAACAGCCGCACGTTGCTCGAAGAGCTCAAGACCTTCCGATCGTTCGAGAGCGAGCATTTCATCGTGCGGTGCAAGCCGGGCATCGACGAGATCGTGGCGGCGGAGATGCTCGGGCCACTGGAAAAGATCTACCTCCGCGTCACCGGTTCCGAAGCGGGGGGAATCGACCACAAACCCGCGGGGAAGACCGTTGTCGAGCTGTACCCGAACCACCGCTGGTTCGCGGTGCGCATCACGGGGATGACAGGAATCCACACGATCGCCGCGGCAACGGGGCCGGTGATCGCGATGGAGCGGCCGGCGGTGGGCGCGGGGCACCCGATGGGGATCTACGACTGGGTCCGCGTGGTGCAGCACGAGTTCACGCACACGGTGACGCTGTCGCGGACGAAGAACCGGCTGCCGCACTGGTTCACGGAAGCGGGCGCGGTGTACCTCGAGGACGCGCCGCGGGACTTCCAGACCGCGATGCTGCTGCGTCAGTCCTACGACACGGACACGCTCTTTGATTTCGGCTCGATCAACCTCGCGTTTGCGCGCCCGAAGCGGCCGACCGATCGCGCGCTGGCGTACGCGCAGGGCCACTGGATGTACGAGTACATCATCGAGCGCTGGGGCCCGCGGGCCGTGCTGGACCTGATGGACCTCTACGCGAAGGGAACCAGCGAGGAGAACGCCTTCGGCACGGTGCTGAAGATCTCGCGCGAGGATTTCCTGCGGGATTTCAAGGCCTGGGCGGGCGACCAGCTCATCGCCTGGGGCATGAAGACCAAGGCCGGCGTGCCCTCGCTGCGTGAGATCCTCGAAGAACGCAAGACCGACAGCGAAGCCCTCGAAGACGCGGCGATCGAGGAGTTGCTGGGCTCATACCCCGGCCACCCCGACCTGCTGCGGCTGAAGGTGCAGCGCGCGCTCAAGGCCGGTGGCGAAGGCCACGAGGCGAAGCTCGTGCCGCTGCTCACCGAGTACGCCGCGGCACGCCCGGTTGATCCCCTGCCGCACCAGACGCTGGCGAAGTTCTACCTGGACGGGAAGATCCCGGGAGCGGGGCCGGAAGCGGCGATCCCGCACCTGGAGTACCTCGACATCCGGGAGCAGGCGTCGCCCACGTACGCGGTGGAGTTGGCGAAGCGGTACGCGGCCCTGAGCGACATGGATCGCGCGCTCGCGAAGGCGGCTCGCGCGACGCAGATCTCCCCCTACGACGCGCGGACCCGCGAGTTCGCGGCGACAATCTGCCTCCGCGGCGGCGACCTTGCCGGAGCGGAACGCCACATCCGTGCCCTCATCGCGATCGAGCCCGACCGCGAGATCCACAAGCAGCGGCTGGACGCGTTGCTGAAGAAGAAGGCCGGTTGAGACCGCTCAGGCTTCGGCGGCGGCTTTTTCCCAGAGCGTCTGGTCGACCTTGGGCCAACCGCTGATCTTCGCGTACCACTCCTCGAGCGCGGCGTTGACCTGCGACGCGGACATGCCGGGGAATCGCATGATGGGGCCGAAGACCAGCACGGCGTTGCCGCGCTTGGTGAAGCTGCCGAAGATGGACTCAGAGAAGGGCGTGCCCGTGATAAAGACCGGGAGCACGGGCGCACCACTGCGGGCGACGATGAGGCCGACGCCGGGGAGGAAGGGCCGCAGCGTGTGCGGTGGTGATTCGATCCCGCCCTCGGGGAAGACGCCGAGCACACCGCCGGCGTTGAGGTGCAGGATGGCCTCGCGAGCCGAGGCGCGGTCCCGGCCGTCGCGGAAGACTGGGATGATGGCAACGTGGTTCCACAGGGCGTCGAGTGCGGGGTCCATCATGTCCTTGCCCATCATCCACCGGGGCTCGAACCGGATGAACGACTGCACGAGCAGCGGATCGACGCCGGCGGTGTGGTTCGCGACCACAATGAGCGGCCCGGGCGTGCGGGAGTACGGGATGTTCTCCAACCCCGTGGCCTTGGCCCGGTGGAAGATCAGCCCGTACGCGCGTGCGATGTGGTAGAGGACGCCGGTGATGACGTCGCCACGCGGGTTGGTGAGGATCACGTTGGCCACCACCACCCAGACAGACCATGCGAGGACGAGGAGGGCGATTGTCATTGGGGGTGAGGGTAGGTGGCAACCGGACGAAATCCGCCCGCACTACCCTGTCGTCATGGCAGATCTCTGGGCGACATCCCGGGCGGAGCGGCGGAAAGAGGCGGAACCGCTGGCGGTGCGGATGCGCCCCAAGACGCTCGACGAGGTCCAGGGGCAGGAACACCTGCTGGGGGAGGGCAAGCTCCTCCGGCGGATGCTCAAGGCCGACGCCATCACCAGCCTCATCCTGCACGGCCCCCCGGGGACCGGGAAGACCACCCTGGCGGAACTGATCGCCGGGTACACCAAGCGGCACTTTGAATCCGAGAATGCCGCGCTCGTGGGCGTCAAGCGGATCCGCGAGATCGTGGACGGGGCCGCGCACCGGCTGGAGGTCAGCAAGCAGCGCACCATTCTCTTCCTCGACGAGATCCACCGCTTCAGCAAGAGCCAGCAGGACGTGCTGCTCGCCGATGTCGAACGCGGGATCATTACGCTGGTGGGTGCAACCACCGAGAACCCGCTCTTCTCCGTGAACAGCGCGCTCGTCAGCCGCAGCACGCTCTTCCGGCTCGAACCGCTCACCATCGCGCAGGTCACCGCGGTGCTCCGTCGCGCCATCGGCGACAAGGAGCGTGGCTACGGGCTGCTCAACATCCAGGCGAGCGACGAAGGCCTCGCCGTGTGGGCCGTCAAGTGCGACGGCGACGCCCGCCGCGCACTCACCGCGATGGAAGTCGCCGTGCTCAGCGCTCGACGCGACGCCGTGGAGGCCGGGCGCGAAGCCGGCACCGCCGAGCACCCGATCGTCATCGACCGCCAGGTCGCGGAAGACTCGATCCAGCAAAAAGCCGCCGTGTACGCGGGCTCGGGCGACGACCACTACGACACGATCTCCGCGTTCATCAAGAGCGTCCGGGGCAGCGACCCCGATGCGGCCCTGTACTGGCTCGCGCGGATGATCGACGCCGGCGAAGATCCGCGGTTCATCGCGCGCCGTCTGGCGATTCTCGCGAGCGAGGACATCGGCAACGCCGACCCGCGCGGGATCATGGTCGCAGGCGCGTGCTGGGAACTGGTCGAACGCATCGGCATGCCCGAGGCCCGCATCACCCTCGCCCAGTGCACCACGTACCTCGCCCTCGCGCCCAAGAGCAACGCCTCGTACGTCGGCATCGACGAAGCCCTCGCCGACGTGCGCGAAGGGCGAACGATCCCCGTCCCCGTGTACCTCAAGGACGGCAACGTGCGAAAGGCCGCGGAGCGGAGCGTCGGTGGCGTCCAGGGGTTCGGCAAGGGTCAGGCGTACGAGTACAGCCACGACAAAGCCAACGCCATCAGTGGTCAGGACTACCTCGGAGTCGACAAAACCTACTACCGCCCGACCGACCGGGGAGCCGAAAAACAGATGCAGGCGCAGCTCGATGCACTCCGTCGCGCCCGGCAGGAACGAATGTGAACACGGCCGAACAGAAAGCTGCCCTCCGCCGCGACATGAACGCGCGGCTTCTGGGCGTGGACGGTGCGCGCTGGGAACAGGCCTCGCTATCGATCTGCGAACGGGTGGCGGGACATGACTGGTGGCGTGACGCGAGCGGGGTCATGCTGTACGGCTCGATGCCGCGCGAGGTCCGGCTCGACCCGCTGGGCCCGCTCGCGCTGTCGCAGGGGAAGCGGGTGTTCTGTCCCCGTGTGGACTTCGCGACCCGCCGGATGGTCGCCGCGGCGGTCGAACGGTGGGAGGACGGGCTGGAGACCGGACGGATGGGGATCAGGCAACCCGGGGAGGGGGCGCGGGAGGCGGGGCGGGGTGAGATTTCGCTGGTTCTGGTGCCCGGATTGGCGTTTGACGGGGGTGGCGGACGGCTGGGGCGGGGCGGGGGGTTCTATGATCGGTTTCTCGCCGAGCTCCCGCCCGAAACGCGGTTCCTCGGCGTGGGGATCGAGGAACAGGTCGTCGTGGCGGTGCCTAGGAGCAGCTGGGACGTGGCGGTGCACGCCGTCGCCACCGACGCGGGATTGAGAATGATCGAAGACGCCCGAGGACGGGCGACACAGGGATAAGAGCCCCGATGGAACGGGGCGAACGCAGGGAAGGGATTCACACATGGCTTTGCCTTCGCAGATGGATCGTTCGACCGAAACCGCTCGTCAGGGCTCTCGCAAGCCGGCCACCGCCGGTGGCGGCAAGATCATCGGCGGCGCAATCGTCGCCGTGGCCGCGGTCGGCCTGGTGTGGGGCGCGATCCACTTCATGGGCAAGCCCAAGCAGGGCGCGCAGCCCGAGGCGCCGAAGGACGAGAAGCCGAAGGAAGTCACGGGAGGCACGCCCGCTGGAACGGGCAAGACCCCCGCTGGCACCAGTGGCCCCTTGTCGGAAGCCATCAAGCCCCAGCCGGTCGTCCAGCAGGGCACGCAGCAGACGTCCCTCCCGGATGCGCCCAAGCCCACGCCGGTCGACGTCACCAAGGACCCGACTCAGCCCACGCCGAGCCCGACGCCCGCCGGCACCTCCGGAGCGGGCACGCCCACCGGTACCAACACGGGCACCACGCCCGGTGCAAACGGCGCGAACCCCGGCGCGGCACCGGGGAGCGTGCTCCCGGCGAGCGAGTCGTCGAGCGCGGTGCGTTCCCTCGTGGAGTCTGGCGAGCGTGCGCTGGCCGCGGGCAAGCTGGTGGAGGCCCGCGCTCTGCTGAGCAAGGCCCTCTTGCACCCTGATTCGGTGAAGAGCGACCTCCCGCCGGTGCGAGAGAAGCTCGCGAAGATCAACGAGGACCTGGTCTTCTCGAAGAAGATCACCGCGGGCGACCCGATGGCCGAGCAGTACACGGTGGTCTCGGGAGACGCGCTCGAGAAGATCTCCCGCCGCCGCGACCTCCTGACCCGCTGGGAACTCATCATGCGGGTCAACGGCATCAGCGACCCCGGCGCGCTCAAGATCGGCCAGAAGCTCAAGCTCGTCCGCGGCCCCTTCCACGCGGTGGTTTCCAAGAGTGATTACCGCCTCGACCTCTTCTGGGGCAGCCCCGACGATCCCGAGAACTGGATCTTCGTGAAGTCCTTCACCGTCGGGCTCGGTGAGGGCAACGGCACTCCCGTCGGCACCTTCACCATCAAGAACCGCATGAAGAACCCCTCCTGGAAGAACCCCCGCACGGGCGAGTACTTCGAGGCCAACGACCCCAAGAACCCCATCGGCGAATACTGGCTCGGCTGGACCGGACAGGGCGCGGCATCGGTGCACGTGGGCTTCGGCCTGCACGGCACGATCGATCCGGCCTCGATCGGTCAGCAGAAGTCCATGGGCTGCGTCCGCATGGGCGACGCGGATATCGCGATGATCTGGGAGTTCCTCTCCGAGCAGGTCAGCGTCGTCCGCGTGCAGAACTGACGAGCGACGCGATCAACCAACCAGGTGATCCGGCGGGAGCGCCGGGGTTTCGTACTTCGTCCTCGCCGCTCGAAGCAGCATTGTCGGCCAGTCGTACGAGTCCACCGTGTTGAACGCCCACCGGATGCACAGCACCGGCTTGGTGGCGTCGTCGGGATCTTCGATTCGCGCGGCATGTGCGCCGATGACCACGATGATCCGGCATCGCTTGAGGTCGTACGAACTGCAGGTCGTGTGCCCGGGGCGGAAGGGCCGCCACTGGATCACGTCAAGACGGCCCGGCGAGAGACGCAGGAACGCGGGGCTGAGCCATCCGTGAACCAGCGCCGCGAACGCCGCGGCGCCCAGGAACTCGTGGTACTGCGGGAACGGGGTCTTCTGGAAGCTGAGGCCGTTGATCCGGAGCATGACCGCCCCGGCGAGAATGGCGATGATGACCACGGAACTGACGGTCAGCTTGTACGCGCGATCGGTGGCGGGCGCGGGTGAGAGGTAGGGAGCGGTGGGTTTGCTGAGCACGAACTGGTGGTCGGACCACGAGCGGCGGACGAGAGGCTCGAAGGCTTCGTCGATCTCGAGGTCGGCGAGGACCTTGAGGTTCTGCTCACCGGGGCCGATCAGTCGCAGGCGGTACGCGGGGTCACTCATGTACCCGCCGGGGTTGCGGGCCCACGCGGCGACTTGCTTGCGGCGTCGCCAGTTGCGGAGGGTCCACCACAGAACGGCGAGGAATACCGCGACGACGAGGCCGATGGCGAGCCACCACGGAGTCCCGAAGGCCCGCAGGGCAAAGACGATCGGCTCGGCAACGACGCCGGAGAGCCCCAGCAAACCGAGCGGGCCGAAGATGTTGGCCCCGTACCAGACGGGGGTTTTCTCATCGAGTTCCATCGCCGCGTGAACGGCGTTGTGATCGGGAGAAGGGGGCTTGGGGAGAGGGGGTTCCATCGGGCTCCAAAGTCGAACTTTGTTCGGAGTTTGGATGATACGAAGAGGTCGGCGAAGCGTTTCAGGGGACGGCGGCTCGGGCCCTTGGTCGCCCCCGCTCAAGGCGAGGAACGCGGGCCCGTGAAGGGGTGGCGAACGAAATGCGAAACGGGCCCATTTTCTCCGACCAATCGGGGGGCTTTGAGGGGCGGGGAAGCGGCGTGCGAGCTATGATCCTCGACGCGCGCCCGGGCGGGGAGACCGGATGGAACCGGCCTCCAGAAGGGGCGGCGTGACCCGAACCGAAGACTGAGGACGCATGGCCGACACGAAAGCACCAGCCTCGACCGCAGGAAACACGCATCCGGTGGTAAGCCTGGACGTTGACGCGGAGGGGGCGGCCCACCGTCCACCGGGCGAAGTCACCACGGCCTACGGCGCAGATCAGATCCAGGTTCTCGAAGGTCTCGACGCAGTCCGCAAGCGTCCCGGCATGTACATCGGCGGCACGGGCCTGAACGCCCTCCACCACCTCGTGTACGAAGTCGTCGACAACTGCATCGACGAGGCCATGGCCGGCCACGCCTCGCAGGTGCGCGTCACCATCCAGCCCGACGGCTCCTGCTGCGTCGTCGACGACGGTCGCGGCATCCCGACGGACCCCATGAAGCACGAGGATCCGAATCTGCACGGTCGCCCCGCGATCGAGATCGTCCTCACGAAGCTGCACGCCGGCGGCAAGTTCCAGCAGGAAGGATCCGCGTACAAGGTCTCCGGCGGCCTCCACGGCGTGGGCGTCTCGTGCGTGAACGCGCTGAGCGAGTACCTCGATTGCGAGGTTTACCGCGACGGCAAGGTCTTCTCCATCGGCTTCGAGCGTGGTCGCGTCACACGCCAGCTCGCGGTGATCGGCCCGATCCCCGCCAACGCCGAGCGCACGCGCGGCACGACAGTGACCTTCCGTCCCGATCCCACGATCTTCCCGGATACCACCTTCGACTACAACACGCTCGCAAACCGCCTCCGCGAGCTCGCGTTCCTCAACCCCGGCGTGACCCTCGTCTTTACCGATGAGCGTGTCGGCCCCGACGGCAAGGTGCGCAGCGAGATCTTCCGCGCCACCAACGGGCTCCTCGAGTACGTGCAGCACCTCATGACGGGCAAGAACCCCGTGAGCGCGCCGGTCTACACCCGCAGCGAGAACGCCGCCGAGGCCCTCGTGTGCGAGGTTTCGCTCCAGTACCACGACGGGTACAACGAATCCGTCCTCACGTTCGCCAACAACATCAACAACGTCGACGGCGGAACCCACGGGCAGGGCTTCAAGGTCGCCCTCACGCGAACCCTCAACGGCTACGCGAAGAAGCAGGGGATCATCAAGGACAAGGACCCCGTGCCCACCGGCGAGGACCTCCGCGAAGGCTTGATCGCCGTGGTGAGCGTGAAGCTCCCGAACCCGACGTTCAACAACCAGCCCAAGGAGAAGCTCCTCAACCCCGAGATCGAGTCGTTCGTCGCCGCCGCGGTGACCGAAGGGCTCGAAACGTGGCTCGAGGAGCACCCCGCGGAGGCAAAGCGGCTGTGCCTGAAGGGCATCGTGGCGGCCCAGGCCCGCGAGGCCGCGCGAAAGGCCCGCGAACTCACCCGCCGCAAGAGTGCGCTCGACTCGGGCTCCATGCCCCACAAGCTCCGCGATTGCAAGACCAAGAACGTCGAGGAGAGCGAGTTGTACATCGTCGAAGGTGACTCCGCAGGCGGGTCCGCGACGCAGGGTCGCGACGTGGAAACCCAGGCGATCCTGCCGCTGAAGGGCAAGATCCTCAACGTCGAGAAGGCCCGCATCGACCGGATGCTCGCGTTCGAGGAAATCCGCACGCTCATCGCCGCGCTCAAGGTCGGCATCGGCGCGGAGTTCGATGTCAGCAAGCTCCGCTACGGCAAGGTCGTCATCATGACCGACGCCGACGTCGACGGCAGCCACATCCGCACCCTGTTGCTCACGTTCTTCTTCCGCCAGATGCCCGAACTCATCCGGCGCGGCCACATCTTCATCGCGCAGCCCCCCCTGTACCAGATCGCCAAGGGCGGCCGCAACAAGTCCATCTCCTACGTGCTCAACGAGCGACTCCTCGAAGACGCCCTCACCAACATCGGCCTCGAAGACGCCGCGCTCAGCATCCGCGACCTCTCCGGAGTCACCGAGCGCGGCGGCGACGCCAAGGAGCAGGCTCGCATCGAGGGCCAGAACCTCAAGCGCGTCATCCACCTCCTGCGCCGCATGCACGAACTCGTCGAGATCGCCGAGCGTCGCGGCGTCCGCTTCGTCAACGTCCTCGAGTCTCGCACGCGGGACCCCGAAGGCCAGCACCGCCTCCCCACGCACCGCGTCACCTGGCGCGGCGGCGAACGCCCCGCCTGGAGCGAGGCTCAGGCCCACGAACTCGTCACCTCGCTCAAGCTCCGCCTCGGCGATGTCGCGGTTGACGCCCAGGGCGGGCTCGGCGAGCTCGCCACCATCCGCGAACTCCACGAAAACCGCGAGCTCGAGCGCATCTTCGCCGAACTCGCCTCCCTCGGCATCCCTGTCAACCCCGTCTCCTTCGCGGGCGCTCAGGGCGAGGCCGTCACCGGCGCCAAGCTCCCCGCTCGCTTCGCGTGGCTCACCACCGCCGCGGCAGTCGCGCAGGCGACCCCCGATGACGAGGTCCGCGCCGAGAGCGGCCGCACCGCGCCGAACGCTTCCACGTCAGGCGTCGTCGAAGCCGCGAACCTGATGATGATCCTCGAGTCCCTGAAGGAAATCGGCCGGCGCGGTCTCGAGGTCAAGCGCTTCAAGGGTCTGGGCGAGATGGACGCGTCGCAGTTGTGGGAAACCACGATGGACCACGGGCGTCGCACGCTCCTCAAGGTCACCTGGGACATGGGCTCCGCCGCGGAGCAGTTGTTCACGGTGCTCATGGGCGAAGAAGTCGAGCCGCGCCGCAAGTTCATCGAGGACCACGCCCTCGAAGTACGCCGGCTCGACGTCTAAGTCCGAAAAGCGTCGTGTGGGTTATTCCGGTTGCGCCCCCCGCACCACGCGGGCCCCGACCGTTTGACCTCGCGTCGGCCCTAGGGCTCGATAAGCCCTCCCGCCCCGTCGATGACTCTCCGGTACGCACCGGAGTCTCACCACATGGCGCTACCGCACCAGCCCAAGTCGTCCGCCCAGCCCATCGGCCGTCGCCCCCAGCAGATCCAGGCTTCGGACCGCCCCAACACCATCGGACTGGGCCAACGCGAACTCGAAGCCCTGCTCGGTGAGATGGACAACACCGAGGGCACCGCCGCGCAGCACAAGCGCGAGTTTGCGCGCTGGCCGTTCCGCCATTCCACCGTCATGTTCGAAGTCTCCCACCCGGGCGGCACCGTCACCAAGCTGAAGCTCGCGTGCCGCAACCTCTCGCGCGGAGGAATCGGGCTGCTCCACAACGGGTACGTTCACCCAGGCTCCGCGTGCAAGGTCTGGCTGCCCCGACTCGTCGGCGGCACGCAGGAAATCGCAGGCAGCGTGACCCGCTGCGCGCACCGCCGCGGCTCGCTCCACGAGATCGGCGTGAAGTTCGCAAAGCCAGCGGACCTGCGCATGTTCATCGGCGGCTCGCGGAACAACGACTTCTACACGCTCGAGAAGGTCGTCCCCGAGAAACTCACCGGCCGCGTGCTGTACATCGAAGACTGCAACATCGACATCCGCATCATCCAGCACTTCCTCCGCGGAACGGGCGTGCGGCTGAAGACCTGCGACACCGCCGCCGCGGGAATCATCGAGGCTGCCCAGGGCTACGACCTCATCCTCTCCGACTGGCGACTCCCCGATATGCGGGGGACGGAGATGATGTCGCAGCTGCGTCAGCGCGGCGTGTCGACGCCGGCGCTACTGGTGACGGCGGATCCGGTGGGCCTGATCAAGGACGGCCTCTACGACATCCCCGACGTCGGTGTGCTCGCGAAACCGATTACACAGGATCAGCTGCTGCGCATGCTCGCGGAGAAGCTCATCGTCAGCAAGGACGAGGAGTCGCTCTCGCGGTTCGCGGTGGATGCGGGGCTCACCGGTCGCCTTTCGGGCGAAATGGCCGAGCTCGTGGACAAGCTCCAGAAGTCCATCGACGCCAACGACCTCCCCGGCTGCCAGAACATCGCGATGCAGATCAAGGGTGTCGCGCCCCTGCTGGGCATGGCCGAAACCGCCCGGCTCACCACCGAGGTGACCGACGAGTACACGAGCAAGAAGGACAAAACCCCGATGGACCGCTTCACCCAGGTCGCCGCGACCGCCCGTCGAAGCGTGTAGCGCCAGCATCGGGGGCATCGCCTAACCCGATGTCCGACAGGCACTTTCGATTGGGGAGCCCGCCTTGAAAGCCAAGGCAGGAAAGGGTGGCCAACGGGACTCGAACCCGCGACCCCCGGGATCACAACCCGGTGCTCTAACCAACTGAGCTATGGCCACCGACAAACGCGAGAACGCGCAGGGAGGATGATACGGGTGCACCCCCGGCCCGGTCAACCGCCGTTCGGTGAGCGCCCGGGGGGCGATTTCAGACAACCCTCGCCGGTTGAGCGACGACCGGAACCCTACTAAGGTTCTGACCCACTTGCGGGAGAAGTCTCCGCGGGCCCAAGGGCCCCCACCCCGAGGACGTTCAGATGAGCCAAGACATCCTTTCGCGTCTCGACCTTTCACCGGCCCGTGCGATGAAGAACCTCTCATCGGCCGAACTGGTCGAACGGGCTATCGCCGCTGGTGAAGGCTCACTCGCGGCCAACGGCGCGCTCTGCTGCCTCACCGGTGATCGCACCGGGCGCAGCCCGAAGGACAAGCAGCTCGAGAAGTCCGCCGCGATCGACTCCAAGATCTGGTGGGGCAAGGTCAACACCCCGATCTCCGAGACGCAGTTCGATCAGGCCCTCGAGATCGCCGTCAACCATCTCAACACGCGCCCGAAGGTCTACGTGTTCGAGGGATACGCCGGCGCCGACTCGAAGTACCGCCTGGGCGTTCAGGTCGTCACCGAGCAAGCGTGGCACAGCCTCTTCGCGCAGACCCTCTTCATCCGCCAGGGCACCAAGGCCGCTGGTGTGAACCCCGGCGAGCCGACCCCCGCGTTCAAGAAGGATTGGACGATCATCAACGCGGGCAAGCGCCGCCTCACGGCCGAAGAGCAGGCGAAGATGGGGTACAAGGCCCCGGTCATCATTGCCCAGAGCCTGACCCGCAAGATCGTCGTGATCCTCGGGACCGAGTACGCGGGCGAGATGAAGAAGAGCATCTTCTACGCGATGAACTTCGACATGCCCGAAGTGGGTGTCTTCCCCATGCACTGCTCGTGCAACGTGGACCGCAAGACCCGCGAGAACGCGGCCCTGTTCTTCGGCCTTTCGGGCACCGGCAAGACAACCCTCTCCGCCGATCCCCACCGCGCCCTCATCGGCGACGACGAGCACGGCTGGTCCGACAACGGCGTCTTCAACTTCGAGGGCGGCTGCTACGCCAAGTGCATCAAGCTGAGCAAAGAAGGCGAGCCGGAGATCTGGAACGCCATCCGCTTCGGCAGCGTGCTGGAGAACACCGTCGTCGACCCGACGACCCGCATCCCCGACTACGACAGCTCGAAGCTCACCGAGAACACCCGCGTCACCTACCCCGTCGATTTCATCGAAGGTGCGGTGATCCCCTCGGTCTGCGGCCACCCGAAGAACATCATCTTCCTCACCGCCGACGCCTACGGGGTCATGCCCCCCGTCAGCAAGCTCACTCCCGAGCAGGCGATGTACTACTTCATCAACGGCTACACCAGCAAGCTGGCCGGTACGGAAGCCGGGGTCACCGAGCCCCAACCCAACTTCTCCCCCTGCTTCGGCGGCGTCTTCCTCCCCCGCCCTCCCGTCACCTACGCCCATCAGTTGGCCGAAAAAATCAAAAAACACGGCACGAACGTCTGGCTCCTCAACACCGGCTGGACCGGCGGGCCTTACGGCGTCGGAAACCGCTTCAAACTCGCCTACACCCGTGCCTTTGTCACCGCCATTCTCGACGGCACCCTCGCAAAAGCCGACTTCAAACCCGATCCGATCTTCGGTCTCCCATTGCCCGCGGCCGTCCCGGGGGTACCCTCCGAGGTCCTTCAGCCCCGCAACACCTGGAAGGATGGTTCCGCGTACGACGCCCAGGCGACCAAACTCGCCAAGCTCTTCCGCGAGAACGACAAGACCTTCGACATGCCCGACGCGGTTCGCGCGGCGGGGCCTCGCGTCTGAACATCCCGGATCCCGCGACACCGGCGATCCAGTTACACTCCTGTCTCGGGGGGCACGCCCCCCGCTGACCTTTGCCCGGCCTCACACAGTCCGGGCTTGCCTCGCCACTTTGAAGGAATCAACCATGGGCGCTTGGGGTTTCGGCACCTTTGAGAACGACGACGCACTGGACTGGACCGCTGACCTCATCGACATCGGTGAGGAACTGATCCCCGAGGCCTTCGTCCGCGTTCAGGAAGCCGTCGACGATTACCTCGAAGCCGACCTGTGCAGCTTCGCTCTCGCCGCCGCCGAAGTCGTTGCCGCGCTGAACGGCAAGCCCTCCGCTGATCTCCCCGAGGAACTGACCGACTGGGTCCGGGGCCGTCCGGCCCCCGCCGCCGATCTCCTCGCCGCCGCTCGCAAGGCGGTCGGAGCGATCCACAAGTCCTCCGAACTCCGGGATCTGTGGGAAGAAGCCGAGCAGCTCGACGACTGGGAACCCCGGGTCGAAGACCTCTCCCGCCGCCTCGCCTGACCCTCACGCGCCCACGGCCCACAACCCATTGACCGGCTCCCCACGTTCGTGCGCCAGAAGCCACTGCTTGCGCTGAATCCCCGCGGCGTACCCGGTCATAGAGCCGTCCGACCCGATCACCCGGTGACACGGGGTGATGATCGCCACCCGGTTATCCCCGTTCGCCCGGGCCACAGCCCGAACCGCCGTCGGCCGACCGATCGCCTCCGCCACCTGCGCGTACGACCACGTGCGCCCGTAGGGAATCCCACGGAGAACCCGCCACACGCTCTCCTGAAACCCAGTCCCCGGTGCCGCCAGCGGGACCGTGAACTCCCTCAAACTCCCGGCGAAGTACCGCCGGAGTTCTGCCTCAAGCTGATCGAGAACCCGGTCCGTCCCGGGTTCAACCTCCCGCGCGTCGTACTTGTGCATCGCCCTCATCTGCGTCGCCACGCGTCGCTCATTGTCGAACTCAAGCAAACGGATTCCGAGCCCGTCTGAGATGGCTCGCACCGGGCCCAACGGGGTCTCGATGAGCGAAGACCGGAGCATCTGGCCCGTCGGCTGGTGGAGAGTGACCATCCCTGATTGTTGCGGTGACGACAACACCGCGCGCCCCTCCCGACACGAATCCGCCGAACCTATGCTGTCGCACTATGCCCGATCGCAAACCCTTCGTCGGCGGCAACTGGAAGATGACCACCAACCGCACCTCCGGTGCGGAACTGGCCCGGGGCGTGGTGGATGGACTCCTCCATGTCGACGGCGTCGACGTGGCCGTCTTCCCCCCGTTCCCCTACCTCCTCCTCGTCCGGGCCGTGCTCCGCGACCGGGGCTCATCGGTGAAGCTCGGCGCACAAGACGTCTACCACCAGGCCGACGGTGCCTACACCGGCGAAGTCTCCATCGCCATGCTGAAGGACTGCGGCGTGCAGGTCGTGCTGTGCGGCCACTCCGAGCGCCGCCACGTGCTCGGTGAGAAGGACGAAACCGTCAACGCGAAGCTCCGCGCGGTCCTCGAAGCCGGGCTCGAGGCCATCCTCTGCATCGGCGAGACCCTCGAGGAGCGCATCGCCGGTCACCAAGACATCGTCTGCGCCCGCCAGCTCAAGACCGGCCTCGCCGACGTCCCCGGTGACTGGGTCGAGCGCCTCACCATCGCCTACGAGCCCGTCTGGGCCATCGGCACCGGAAAGACAGCCACCCCTCAGGACGCCCAGGACGCCCACACGCAGATCCGGGGGTTCCTGACCCGCCTCTACGGCGCCGAACGAGCCAACCGCGTTCGGATTCAGTACGGAGGCAGCCTCAAGCCCGGAAACGCGGCCGAGATCTTCAGCGAGAGCGAAGTCGACGGCGGCCTCGTGGGCGGGGCATCCCTGAACTCCGGCGACTTCCTGGCGATCTGCAAGGCCGCCGCGCACTCGGCGAAGACGAAGTCCTGAGCCCCAACCCCGCGAAGGGGTGTGGAGGGGGTGACGATTGGAATCGGGGATCCTAGAGTTTCGACCCTCCATAGCCCCTTGAGGCGACGGACGTTCGAAAGGAACCGCATGCTCTTCCTGTTGGCCCAATGGCCGTTCTGGGTCGTCAATCTGCTGATCGTCTTCTTCCTCGCCATCAGCGTGGTGATGCTGCTCACGATCCTGATCCAGAAGCCGCAGGGCGGCGGATTGTCCGCGGCGTTCGGCTCCGGAGCTTCCTCCGGCCAGACGGCCTTCGGCGCCAAGACCGGCGACGCATTGACCATCTTCACGATCATCATCTTCGCCTTGTACGTGGTCTTCGCGATCGTGCTGAACTGGGGCACCAAGATCGACAAGGGCGATGATGCGAACCCCGCGATCGTCGACCCCTCAGGCACTGCCCCCACCGGCGGCACGCCCACCGAAACTCCGGCCCCCGCCGGCACGCCCGCGGCAACCCCGTCCGCCGAAACGCCGGCGGTGCCCGCTCCCGTGACTCCCGCGCCCGAGGGTGGACAGCCCGCCGGCACGCCGGCCGTTGACCCCAATGCGCCCAAGGCTCCCGAGCCGCAGCCCCCGCAGACCGGCCCCGGTCGGTAAGCTGTTCAGATTGGGAGCGTCCACAGCAGGCTCCCGCCACGCGATGGAACTGCCCGGAGCACGGGGGTCGCCGCGTGGTGATGATCCAAGGACAAGGGAGTTCGCGTGATTCGCAGCATGACCGGCTATGGCGAGGCCTCCAAGCAGTGCGAGGGGATTCACTACTTCGTTGAGGTCCGTTCGCTCAACAACAAGTACTTCAAGGCCACCATCCGCCTTGCCGAGGAGTTCCAGGGCCTCGAGGCCGAGATGGAAACGCTCCTCCGCGAGAAGGTCTCACGCGGCACCGTGACCGTCAACGCCCGGTGCTCGGACGCGTCGGAGTCCGCGGCGTACCAAGTGAATGTCGCCGCGCTTCAGAAGTACACGGACCAACTCCGCCAGTTGCCGCAGGTGGCCAAGGGCGAGATCACGCTGGACATCACGGCTCTGCTTTCGCTCCCTGGGGTACTGCAGCCACCGGCGAATGAAGAGGAGCGGTTTGAGCGGGCCCGCAGCGCGTTCCTGCCCTTGCTGGGGAAGGCGATCGAGCAGTTGGTGGGGATGCGGGAGCGGGAAGGCCGGTCGTTGGTGGATGACCTGAGGTCCCACCGGGACTACATCGCGACCCGATTGACCGAAATCCGCGGATTGGCCCCGGGGGTTGTGGCGGACTACGAGCAGCGGCTCCGGCAGCGGATCGACCTGCTGCTGAAGGAGATCGACCGGCAGGTGGACCCGGCGGACCTGGTGCGAGAGATCGCGGTCTACGCCGAAAGGACCGATATTGCCGAGGAGATCAAGCGTCTGGGGGCCCATCTGGACCAGTTCGGGGAGCTGCTGACGACCAGTCAGGGCCGCCCGATCGGCCGGACCCTGGACTTCCTGGCCCAGGAGATGCTCCGGGAGGCCAACACGATCGCCAGCAAGTCCCCCGACGCCGACATTTCCCGTCGGACTGTGGAAATCAAGGGGGCTATTGATCGGATCAAGGAACAATGCCAGAATGTGGAGTAGGATAAGGCCGCTTCACGGGGGTGGCGTATGGCGCATCGCTGGCTGCAAACTGGACTTGTGATCGCTGGGATGTGGTTTGCCTCGTCCGGCTGTGTCATGGCCGAGCCGATCGCGGGCGAGCTGCGCGTGAGCGATGCGTGGCTGGATGCCAAGATCGCCGACCTCTCGTCGGACGAACTGACGGCGCGGGAGCGGGCTCAGATCGAGTTGGCGGCGACCCCCGGACTCACGCTGGATCAGATCGAGCGTGCGCTGACGTCGAAGGAGCTTTCACCCGAGGCGCGGCAGCGGCTGCAGACGGTCGGGCTCGATCGGTTCCGCCGGCGGGACCGCGCGGCGTTGGGCGTGTCGTGGCAGCAGCAGTCGTTCCGGTTGGATGGGCTGGAGATCGCGGCACCGGCGAAGGCGAAATTCGGCGGCGAGGAGTTTGACTCGACGAAGCTTTTGCAGCCGGGCGATGTGATCGTGAAGCTCGATGGGAAGCCGGTGGTGGTGTCGGCGGACACGCAGGACAACTGGGACAACTGCCGCGCGTTGATCATGTCGCATGATCCGGGCGATGAGGTTGAGCTGCTGGTGCTGCGTGACGAGCAGCCGATGACGATGAAGCTGCGGATGGGGCGGTTGGCGGACTTGGATCGGCCGAGCGTGGCGGATCCGAGGGAGATTCTGCCTCGGGCGTGGGAGTATCGGCTGGAGCGGCGGGCCGGGGGGGGCGAGAACAAAGCGGAGTCGGTGGTGGTGAGCGCGGGGCTCACGGAGATGGACTGGGTCCGCTTGAACGACGGTGTGGAGCAGGCGCAGGAGCTTGCGATTCAGAAGGCTCAGAACGGCGAGGCGTTGGCGGCACCGGGCGTGAAGGCTGAGGGGGGAGCGGGTGCCATCACCGCGGACGCGGTGCAGTTCTTCCATGCGGGGATCGTGGATCAGGGGACGATCCAGCTCGAGTCGACGCAGAAAACCCTGGCGCTGCGGATGTCGGAGTTGAGCCAGTTGAAGGTGCAGCTTCAGAATCTGCCGGACGGTGCCCAGCGGCAGGCGGTCCTTCGCCGCATGTCGGTGGTGGACAACCAGGTGGCGGAGTTGAGGAAGATCCTCACGCGGCTTCGGAGCAAGCCGACGGCCAAGCCGTTTGTCCCGTAGGACACGTTGAATCAGCGGTCGCGACGGCTCTTGCCACGACGCCCGGCACCGGGTGGGCGATCGGAGCCCAGAAGCTTGCCGAGCGCGGCGATCGCGACACGGATCTCGGGGTGTTCGGCGGCGTCTGGGTTGGCGATCGCGATCGCACGACGGGCCTTGTCGGCGGCGTCGCGCCGGCGTTCTTCGGCGAGATCGGGGCGGAGGGAGGCGACATCGCAGAGGTTGTCGAAGGCGTCGGCGAGCTTGACGAGGCGAACGTACCACGGCGCGGCGGCGAGTTGCTGGTCGTAGGCGGGTTCGCGGATCGGCTCGGGGAGGGCCATGTTCTTCGTGAGGGCGGCAACGCCATCGGCGACGGTCTGACCGAAGCGTTCGTGGATATCGTCGTAGTCGGTGGTGGTGTCTTCGATGGTGTCGTGCAGGAGCGCGATGGCCAGAACGGTTTCGTCGCTGCACCCGAAGACCTGCGACACGGTGAGGGCGACCCGATAGACGTGAGAGACGTAGGGCGTGGCCCCGTCCTTGCGGATCTGGTGGCGGTGGGCCCGGGCCGCGAACGCAACGGCGGCCTGCCAGAGGGGGAGGGGAACCTGAGAGGCGACCCGCTTGCGGGGGCCTCGCGGCGTGCGTCTGTCGGTCATGCTCGACTCTAGGGCCGGGTCGGGTTCGGTTCCAGATGTGCGGGCGCGGTAGAGTGTGGAAAGGAGGCACGGTGCTCGAACGCTGGTACATCATCTACGTCGCGGCGGAATGGGCGGTACGGCTCATCCTGGCGCCGGTCGTCATCGTTCGGCAGCAGCGGCCCTCGACGACGATGGCCTGGTTGACGGTGGTCATGCTGATCCCGCTCCCGGCGGTGGCGCTGTACTTCATGTTCGGCGAGACGGTGATGGCGAAACGGCGGGCGAAGCGGTACGCGGCGATGCACACGACTGCCCCGGGGAGCGATCCCGCCACGGTGCTCGCGCCCGCGTTGACGGCGTCGCAGGGCGCGGTGGCAACGGTCGCGGAACGGCTCGGTGGCTCGGCGGCGCTGGGGGGCAACTGCGTGGAGTTCCTCGCGGACGCCGTGGAGTTTGAGAAGCAACTGATCGCGGCGATCGACGGGGCAAAGCACCACGTGCACGCGGTGTACTTCATCTTCGAGGACGATGAAGTGGGGCGGCGCGTGGCGAGCGCGTTGGAGCGGGCGGCGGCCCGCGGGGTGAAGGTGCGCGTGCTCGCGGATGCCGCGGGAAGCTGGTCGCTGTTCGATGAGTTGGCGGATCGGATGCGGAGGGCGGGGGTGGATGTGCGCGATCACCTGCCGGTGAACCCGCTGCGGCGGAGGCTCGTGCGGTTTGACCTGCGGAACCACCGGAAGCTGGCGGTGATCGACGGGCAAGAAGCGTTCACCGGGTCGCACAACATCGTGAGCCCGCACGTGGGGCTCAGCAAGCGGATGGTGAAGCGTGGCGCGGCGTGGCTGGACGTGACCGTGCGTGTTCGAGGGCCGGCCGTGACCTCGCTGGCGTGTGTGTTCCTCGACGATTGGCACTACGAAACCGGGCAGAACCTCAAGGACACCGAGTACCTGCCGGTCGCGGAGTCGGCGGGCGGCGTCGCGGTGCAGGCGGTGGCGAGCGGACCTGGAACGGGCACGGCGGTGATGCGCGACGTGATGATCGAGGCGCTGCACAGGGCCCGCGAGCGGGTGGTGATCACGACGCCGTACTTCGTGCCGGATGAGTCGCTGCTTGCGTCGCTGGCGCTCGCATCGCTGAGGGGCGTGCGGGTCGAGATCGTCGTGCCGCACAAGAGCGACAAGCGGGTGTGCGATCTCGTCGCGCGATCGTTCTTCGAACAGCTCCTGAACGCGGGCGTGGTGATCTACCGCCATCAGGGGGGTGTGCTGCACTCAAAGACCATGACGGTGGACGACGAGTTCGCCCTGGTCGGCTCGGCGAACATGGACATGCGGTCGTTCTTCCTGAACTTCGAGCTTGGGCTGCTGCTCTACGAGGCGGACGCCACGGCGCTGCTGCGATTCTGCCAGCAGCGGTACATCGACGATTCGCAGACGGTAAACCTGGGGCGGCTTCGGGGGAGATCCCTGGTGGCCCGGCTGTGGGAGGGGACCGCGCGGCTGTCGGCACCTCTGCTTTAGTGGGCGTGGGACTTGCCGTTGGGGCGTGGGCGGCGCATAGTTCAGCCCATGAAGACCCCCACGCTCGGCACCATTTCCCGCATCGCCCTCACGGCCGGACTTCTGATCGGCCTCTGCGGGTGCGCCTCCGGCCCCCGCTCGACACCCAACGCGGTGAAGGGGCTGTTGAATGTCACGCTGGACGGGGACACCCGTGAGTGGCCGGTGGAGGCGGCGGTGGCCGCGGATACCCAGTTCGTGTACTTCCGCATGAGCGTGGAGAACGAGCAGTTCACACTGCAGGCTGCGCCCGAGTCGATGGTGCTGCTGCTGGACTGCGACGCGAGCACCGCCACGGGGCGGACGACGAACCTGCAGCCTTTGGACCGGCTGGGCGTTGACCTTGAAGTTCGGTTCTCACCGATGCAGGCGAACGGCAGGCGGAAGAACGGCGTGCAGATCACTTCATTCGACGCGTACGGCACCGCGCAGCCGGTGAAGATGTCCGATCTCGATTTCCTGTGCTCCCCCACGTACTCCTCGAGCTGGTACGAGGCCCGCATCTCACGCACGCCCGGCGCAACGGATCTGATTCCGTTCTCGGGGATGCGTTCCGAGGGCGCGCTGTCAGGGCTGTGGGCGATCGAGGACGCGAGCGGGAAGGTCGTTGGGTACTCGGATCCGTTTACGCTCGAACTCGGTGCCGCGGCCGATACGCCGATGAAGTTCACCGCGGACCTGCCGCAGAAGCCGGAGAACGGGCTGCGGGTGATGACGATGAACGTGCACGATTCGTCGACGATGAAGAACCCGCAGGTGTTCGCGCGGGTGTTTCAGGCGATCGATCCGGACGTGATGCTGTTCCAGGAGTGGGACGAAGGGGACGAAGCGGCGGTGCTCGCGTGGTTCACCGCGATGATGCCCCGGGAGGGCGGCTGGCACGTGCACAAGGGGCCGGGAACGAAGCAGAACGGGGGCGGCGTGGTGGTGGTGAGCGCGTACCCGCTCAAGGGCGTGCTGGAGCAATTGGCCTATCCGACGAAGAACGACAAGGGAGAGACCTCGCAGAAGTCGGTGCGGTTCGCGGCGGCGCGGATCTCGACGCCGATAGGGCCGATGATCGCGGGGAGCACGCACCTAAAGTGCTGCGGCACCAAGGACAGCCGCGAGGACAAGCAGCGGATGGAGGAGAGCAAGGCGATCGCGAGCGCGATGCGGGCGGCGGCCTCGGCGGACGCGTCGGCCATCCGCGTGGTGGGCGGGGACATGAATCTGGTGGGCTCGCGGCCGCCGCTGGACCTTTTGCGTGCGGGTGCGGATTCGGACGGGAGTGACCTCGCGGTGGTGGAGGCCTTCGTGCTGGGCGATCGCTCGATGTACACGTGGGCGGACGACGGGGAGGGCTTTGCGCCCGGGCGACTGGACTACCTCGTGCATAGCGACGCGAACACCCGCGTCGTGAACGCGTTTGTGCTCGACACGTCGCGGCTGAGCGAGGAATCGCTCGCGCGGCTCGGGCTTGACGCGACGGACTCCGCATCGACGGACCACCGGCCGGTGGTGGTCGATCTGGTCAAGAAGTAACGGACCGATTCGCTCAGCAGCCCGCGTCCCACGCGGCGAAGAAGATGATGACGTCGTCACCATCGGTGCCGCCGTCGTTGTTGATGTCGGCGTTCCCGATGTCCCACTGCGCGAAGAACGCGATGACGTCGTCGCCGTCGACGCTGCCGTCGAGGTTGAAGTCCGAGAGGCAGGCGAGGTCGGCCGAGATCCTCACGTCGTCGATACCCCAGAAGAGCCCGCCGCCGGCGTTCGCGTAGCGGAACGCGAAGGCGACCTGTGACTGGAACGCGGCATCGGGCGCATGAAGCGTCTTGACGTCGTAGAACGGGTCTTCCGCGGCGTCGTGGAGCGAGGCGGAGTTGAAGGCGAAGACGGGGTCGGGGAGGAAGGTCGCGCCGCCGTCGAGGCTGAGCAGGACTTCCATTTCCGTCGGCGGTGTCATGACGGCTTCGCTGCGGAAGTGCAGGTAGACGCGGGTCGCGCGGTCGCAGTTGACGACGGGCGTGATGAGCAGGTCCTCGTGAACGAGGGTGGGGTTGCAGCTGGAGTCGCAGAGTGCGAAGGCATTACCCAGGCGGTGGATGGCCTGGCCACCGTTGCGGGGGAAGAGGCCGCCGTTGTTCGTGACGGAGCGGCGGCAGGGATCGGCGATGGCCCACGTTTGCGAACCGGTAAGGGGCGAGACGATCTGCCAGGGGGCGGCGATGGGCGAAGTGAAGGGGTGAGGACCAAAGAGCGTGGTCCCGCCGCCGGCGGGGGCGTTGACGTCGTCGACCATCACGTTGTCGATGGCGACGTACCAGTCGTCGGTGGGCTCGTAGTGACGGAAGCGGATCTGCACGCCGGCGGCGTTGGCCGCGCGGGCGGTGACATCGAGCGACGTGCGACCGAAAAGGCCGTCGGCGTTGTTCACGGTAACGGCCGGTGCCGGCGAGGTGCGACTGGGGGCAACACGGCGAAGGACGTTGGTCCATGTCGGATTCGCGGCGGTGCGGACATCGACGTCAAAGATCGCGCTGCCGTTGTTGTTGAGCTGCGCGACCGCATCAAAGTGGACAAAGACGCGGGTGAGGCCGGTGCAGTCGATGGCGGGCGAGATGAGGTCCAGCGAGGCCCCACCCCCGGTGGCGTTGGTGCCGGTGGAGAGGTCAGAGTCGGAGATCACGTAGCGACCCGAGGTCGGATTTCCATCGAAGCCCGGCGGATTGGCCGTGCGGCCGCCGTCCATGCTCCACGCGGCACCGGTCTCGGCGACCGTGCCGGACAGAACGCTCTGCCAACCCGCGGCGGCCAGCGCGGCGTTGTCGGCGATCGCGTCGAAGTTCTCGGCGAATCGAACGTTGCCGGAGGAGAGCAGCACGGAGGCCGGCGTGAGGACGCACTGCGGTGCGTTGGGTGAAGCGGGCTCGATGGTGTACTCGAATCGCACGTGCCGGCCGTCGGTCGGCAGTGTGGGCGCGTCGATGAAGGTGAACGTTGCCGCGGGAAGGGTTGCGATGGTGACACCGTCGCGTTTCACGACGGTGGAGGGCGGATCGAAGCCGACCGCCGGAGACCACGAGAGGAGTGCCTCGCCGTCGACGGCATCTGGGGCGACCTGGAAGTTGGAGGGGCAGGGCCTGGTGGTGAACCAGCGCGTGCTGGGAATCACCTGCTTGGCGAGGGTGAGGCTGGCGTAGCTGGCGGAGAGCTGCGCGGTGCCTCCGGCGTCGTAATACTCGATGCGGACGCGGTGCTTCCCGGCACGGAGGCCGATGCGGGCGGAGGCAACCTCGATCGCGCCGTGCAGACCGTCGTTGTTGATGATCAGTGTGTCACCGAGGTACATCTTGGAGCCGTCGTCGGAGTTGAGGTAGAAGGTGTAGAGGCTGTTGGTGGGAACATCGACGTACCCCTCGTACACGCCGCCGAAGTCGTCGGTGCGGCCGGAGACGGAGAATGTGCCACCCGTCGCGGCGACGTTGACGTTTGCGACAAGGTTGAACTGGTAGGGTGTGAGCGTCGCGAAGTTGGGGAGCTGCGCGGGATCGCCGGTAACGTCGTACCACGCCACCTGGACGCCGGTACGGAAGACCGCGGGGTTCTCCGGTTGCCGGTAGGTGGCCGGGTTGTAGACGAGCGCGACGACCGCGGCGGTGGCGGTGTTGCCCGCGGGATCGCGGACCGTGTAGCTGAACGAGTCGTTGCCACCCGCACCGGACGTGGGCGCGGCGTAAATGAGACGGTCGCGACCACCGGGGCCGGTGCCGACCGAACGGGTGACGGTGCCGCCGAGCGTGGAGGTCGCGCTGAAGGAGTCGATCGTCATGACGGCCGAGGTGCTGTGCCAGTCGTTGGCGAGCACGTCGAGCGTCACCGGTGGCGTGGTGCCGATCTCGGCAACGCCCGCGTCGTCGCCGACGGGGTGGCAGAGGCTTTGGCTCGCGACGGTGAACGAGGAGACCCAGTTCTGCCAGCCCGAGGGGCCCCGGTACTCGCCGACGCCCCAGAAGGTGGTGTCGTCGTTTGGATCCACGGCGACGGCGTAGTAGTCGCCCCAGCGGCCACCACCATCGGATTCGCCCTGCTTCACCACGACGGGCACGCCCATGCGACCGAGCGGGTCGCCCGCGCGACGGCCGGCGATGGCGACCGCGACGCGGGTTGTCGCCGATGTCACGCCGACGGAGACGCCGGCGTCACCCGCGGCGTTCGCGGCGATGGCGGGGAAGACCGTGTGCATACCGGGGCCGGCGTCGATGTCACCGGACTGAACGCGCGTCACGCTCCCGGTGTTGGGCCAGGAGTTCAGGTTGAACTCGTGCCAGCGCGCGACGTTGCGGCCGGAGATGGACGCGTTGTGAACGAGCCACAGGCGGCCGTTGCGGAAGTACGGCATCGTGATGCCCGCGTTCGAGACCTCGCTGCCGTTCACCGTTGGTGCGCCGATCGCGCCGCTGTACGCGGGGGTCGTGACGTTCGTGCTCACGATGGTCGGCGCGGTGATCGGGTTGCGGATGGCGTACACGCGGGCCGTGGTCGAGTTCACGATGTGCGCGAAGTACGCCGCGTTGTTCGCGCCAAAGTGCAGCGCGGGCATGCAGGTGTACAGGCCGGCCTCGCGGAGCGTGGAGTACGTCGCGGCCGCGCCGGTGAGGAGCGGGGTCTTGTTGAACACACGGAAGCCGACGCCGCCGTACGGGCCGCCGTTCAGCCCGAAGAGATTGCCGGTGACGTAGTACGCGTTGTTGTCGTACCCGATGCCCGGGAAGTCCCACCAGACGGTCGAACCGCCGATGTCGAGAACCGCGTCGGTTCGATACTTGTACCAGGTGCCGTTGGGGTTGCTGTCATCCGAGATCGCGATGTCGATCCACGACTGGTCCGGGTCGTAGACCTCCAGAGCGACCACGACGAATCGCTGCGCGTAGTGGTCGTAGATGACCTTGGGGTCGAACACGAATCCGCCAGCGCCCAGGGCGCCAAAGAACCCCCCCGCGTTCGCCAGACTGGCGCGGAACGTCTCGGAACCGGTCGCTTTGTCGTAGAACGCGATGGTCGCGTTCACCGCGACAACTACGTGGGACGGCCCGACCGCCACCGTGGGGTCCGGCGGGTTCCAGCCGGTGGCCCCGATGGTCGGGAACATCGACTCAGGATTGGTGCGGGGCTCTTCGAGCGTCTGCCCGGCGATCAGGCCGTTGCCCGCCCCGGCCGGGGCCGGCGAGGGCTTCGAGTGGGCGGGGAGCATGTTCCGCACAAGCCGCGGCTCACCGATGAACGGGAGCGGCGAGGCCTGCTGCATGGTGCGGGTATCGACGACTTCGGCGGCGGTTGTTCCCCGGACTACGTCGCCGGGCTGGGCGAGGGTCGGGATAGGAACCTCGGGTCGCTTGGTGGGAGCACCGGCCTCTGGTTGGCCGGCGGGGTTCATCGGCTCGGGGGGCGCGGAGTTCTCGGTCGTTGCGGACGAACGGGGTGAGAGGTTCACCCCGGCGAGGGCGGCGAACGTCACGGCGAGGCTGGCGAGCAGAAGCTTGTTCACCGGGAACTCCGAAAAGCGAGGACAGCGCGGGACAGAACCGGTCGTGCGGATCCTGTTCGCCGCATCGGCGGGGGGTGTTGCACCGAAGGCTCAGCGAGTTGTGATGGGCAGGACGGCGGGCTCGAACTGGACGAGGGTAGCCGGTGCCGGGGATCCCGCGAGGGCCGCTGGCAACACTTCGCGCGAACCGAGCATTCCGGAGACATCGAGCGCTCCGGAGGCTAGCAGCGAGACGCCCTCGACGATGTTCCCGCCGAACACCCCGGAGATCGTGGCCTCCCGCGAGGCCGCGTGCGAGAGGTCCAGCCCGGGCTCAAGTCTGAGGGTCGAGGTCAGGAGCAGCAGGCCCCGCGGGCGGAGCAACTGGGAGCCGACAGGAGCAAGGGACCCTCCCGAGCAGTCGACGACGACCTGCTGGTCGTGCCGGCGACCGACGTCGCCGATGGGACGGAATCGGATCCCAAGACGCTCGCACTCCGTACCCGACCAAACACCGTGGCCGAGTACACGAACATGCTCGCAGTGCCGCGAGAGAAGCTGCGCGACGATCAGCGCGAGAGGACGGTCGCCCAGGACGGTGACGAATGAACCGCGCGAGACCCTCGCGGCGGCGGCGATTCGCGCGGCTTTCGCGACCGACCACGCGAGCACGGCGTGTTCGTCGGGGAGTCGCGCGGGGAGTTCGACCAGGTTGCGCACCGGCGAGACAACGAACTCCGCGAGCCCACCGTCGCGCCCCTCGTAGCCCATGACCACGCGGGAGGAGCAGATGCCCGCCGCGCCGCCGCGGCAGAACTCGCAGGACGCGCAGGTCACAAGGGGCGAGACGGCGACGCGTTTGCCGAGCCACGCGGCGTGCATCTGCGGGGCGGAGTGGACTGTGCCGACGAAGTGAGAACCCGGAATGCCTCGGAACGCGGGCGGGCGTTCGTCGGCGGGTTCGGCGAGAGCGAGGCGGGTTTGGATGAGGGCGGAGTCCGAGGGACAGGCGGGGACGGGGTAGGTGTCCTTGAGAACGGTTCGGGTGCTGTCGCTCCAGTAGGCTCGCATGGTGGTGTGCGGGAAGAAGATCGGCAGGCAGAGGGTCGGGGTTTGGCGGGATGCGGGGAATGCGCATCAACCGACAATCTGGGCACAGCGAATCCACCGAAAACGTGGATTTGCCTGCGGCGGAAGCCTTTGCGGCAAAGTGAGTGGATTGGGCTGTTCGTGCGGTCGCAGGGGCCGTACTTTGTGGCACGTATGGAAGAACCACGAGAAGGCAACGAGCGGGGCGACTGGAAGAAGCGGTTCAAGGGGCCCACGCAGACGAGCGTACAGCAACTGTTCGACCGGCAGCCGCCCCAATCGCTGGAGGCGGAGATGTCGCTGCTTGGCTCGATGCTTCTCGAGCCGAGCGTGATCCCGGACGTGCTGGGGTTCCTGAAGGGGCCGGAGGACTTCTTCAAGGAGGCCCACCGCGAGATCTATCGGACCATCGTCGAGCTGTACGACACGCGACAGACGGGCGACCTCGTGCAGATCCTCGACCGCCTGCGGGACCGAGGGCTCAGCGAACTCGTGGGCAACGGCGAGTACCTCGTGGAGCTGGCGAACAGCGTGCCGGGACCGGCGAACGCGCCGCACTTTGCGCGGCTGGTGGGCGAGAAGGCGAAGCTTCGGCGGCTGATCGATGCCGCGGGACAGATCCTCTACGACGCGTACCACGCGGGTGAGCTCGGGCCCGACGGCGCTCGCGAGGTGCTGGACAAGGCCGAGTCGTCGGTGTTCGACATCGCGCAGGAGCAGTCCTCGACCGACCCTCAGAGCCTCGCCGAACTGCTCAACGTGGAGATGCAGCGGATCGAGAACATGGAGTTCAGCGGCTCGCAGCTGACGGGGCTCTCGTCGGGGTATCACGACCTGGACGAGATGACGCGCGGCTTCCAGCCGGGCGAGTTGATCATCATCGCGGCCCGTCCCTCGATGGGCAAGACGAGCCTTGCGATGAACATTGCCGAGCAGGTGGCCCGCGGCGGCTCGGCGCACCCGAGCCCGAAGACCGGCGAGTATCCGGTCGCGGTGTTCTCGCTCGAAATGAGCAAGAACGCGATCGTGCAGAGGTTGCTGAGCTCTCGTTCGAACGTTTCTGGCCAGTTGCTGCGCGGCGGCACGAGACTCAGCCGCGAGCAGTTCCGGAGCCTCATGATCGCCGCCGAGGAGCTGAAGTCCGACCCGATCTACGTCGACGACACCCCGAGCCTGACGGTGCTCTCGCTCCGCGCTCGAGCGAGGCGGATGGTGCAGCGGTACGGCGTGCGGATGATCATGATCGACTACCTCCAGCTCATGACCGCGCCCGGCGCGGCCCGCGAGAGCCGCCAGGTCGAGGTGTCGGCGATCAGCCGCGGCGTGAAGGCGCTCGCGCGCGAGCTGAGCATCCCGGTGATCTGTCTTTCGCAGCTCAATCGCGCGAGCGAGTCGCGCGAGGGCAACAGGCCGCGGATGAGCGATCTGCGTGAGTCGGGATCGATCGAGCAGGACGCGGACGTGATCATGCTGCTGCACCGCGAGGACTACTACCACGTGCAGGACGAGGACTGGAAGATCGAGAACGCGGACAAGATCGGCGTGGCGGAGCTGATCGTCGCGAAGCAGCGTAACGGGCCAACCGGCGTGGTGAAGATGGTCTGGGACTCCAACACGACGCGCTTCAAGAACTTCGACGCGAGCGCCATCGCGCCCAGCGGGTACGGAGCGGCGCCCAAGGCTGCTCTCCCCGAACCCAAGCCCCGGCCCGCGCCGAGCGGCGGCAGCGGCGGTGCGCCGTGGACCCAGCAGGGCGCCGGCGGCGGCGACGCGCCGTTCACCCCGACCCAGGGCCCCGGGGGCGCGTTCGGGGGCCGTTCAAAGACCGGTCCGATCGACAACCACCGGGACGGGGGCGGCCCCGAGGCCGATCTGGGCGACATCCCGACCTGAGATGATATAACAAGGACCGGCTCACCCGAATTGTGGACTCTCGCTGATCCGGATCGCACGACTCGCCGATTGAACAGACACTGGCGACCTCTTGTGTGACTACGGAGTGAGACGGCGTGCAGAAGCCCCGTTCGAAACTGTCGGCGATGGAGATCGATGCGCTCCACGAGAAGCTCGCCGAGCGGCTCGAGCGCGTCGGCGTTCAGACGCAGCCCGAGGTCGCCCTCAAGGTGCTCAACCTGAGCTCCCGCCCCGACACCCACCCGAAGGACTACGCCCAGGTCATCAAGAACGACCCGGGTCTCTCCGGTCGGCTGCTGAAGCTCGCGAACTCCGCGATGTTCGCGCAGCGCAAGCCGGTCACCAGTATCGATCGCGCGTGCCTCGTGCTCGGGCTCGAACGCCTCAAGTCCATCGCGCTGGGGTTCCACCTCAGCCGAGCCGCGGCAAGCGGCGGGACGAAGGAACTCGCGCGCCAGGTGTGGGGGCAATCGGTGTACCGCGCGTGCCTCGCCGCGGAGCTCTCGCGCCAGACCGCGCCGGGCCTCGTGCCCGAGGCGTTCGTCGTGGGCCTGATGCTTGATGCGGGGATCCCGCTGATGTCGCGGCTGGTGGGCCCGTCCTACGACGCGCTCTTCGCGTCGTGCGACATGCCGCTGAAGCTCTTCCGCACGGAGTTCGAGACACTCGAGTTCACGCACGTGGACGTGCTCGCGGCGTTGATGCGGCTCTGGCGTCTGCCCGACCTGCTCGCACGCCCGCTCGAGTGGCACCACGACCGTCCCTCGGCGACGCCGAGGCCGGACCCGGTTCACCGGCTCCACCGCGTGGCCTATGTCGCCGGCTCGCTGCAGGTCACCACGCTCCAGAAGACCGGCGAGGCCCAGCCTCTGACGGTCAACTCGCCGGGCGTGCCCGCGGCCCAGCGACTGCTCGAACTCGACGACAACTCGATCGCGGCCGTCGTGAAGAAGGCGGGCTCGGAGTACAGCGCGAGCATCGATCTGTTCTCGGAGATCGCGGCGTCGCTGGGCAACCTCGACGACGTGATGGAGACGATCCAGATGCGGCTGGTGCGGGCCATCGACGCGAAGGTCGAGGAGAGCATCCGCGAAGAGCACACGAGCCGCCAGCGGTTCAGCTTCAACGGGCAGTCCATCGAACTGTCTCGCGAAGGCGCGACGATGGTCGCGTACCTCTACGACTCCACCGGCGCTCCGCTGGTCACGCACCGCTTCCAGCCGTCCGTGGAGGACCCGCCTGCCGTGCTCGCGGCGCTGGGTGTCGACCCGCAGCCCTGCGACGAGCTCGACCGGATGTACGACTTCATTCGCGCGGCCGCCTAATCGGCGACGGCGTTCCCCGTTCTTTCGGCGTAGTGCGCCCGGAGCATCCGCGGGATCTCCCGGAGCGTGATCGTTCGTGCGCCGGCTTTCCTTCTCGCGGCACCGATCGCAAACGCTCGCGACCACTGCTTCATCAGCACACTCCACGACCAGAAGACGCCGCGCGCCGGGTCGTAGCAGTTCGTTGATTCGCTCGTGATGCCGTTGAGCTCCACCACCGCGAAGCCCTCGCCCCGACGCAGCGCCTCGTCCGACTCGTAGCGGATATCGAAGCGACCGAAGTCAAAGCCGCCCGCGAATCCCAACGAGAGGCGCGAGATCGCGTCGTTCAGCGCGGGCGTGATCATGCGGGCGCCATCACGGAACAGCGTGCCCTGGCAGTGATTCCCTGAAACCGCGAGAGGCACGCGTTCGCCGCGGGTGGGCACGTCGAAGCACCTTTCGCCCAGCCTCGCGAGGAAGGTCTCGCGCTGCTTGCGGTGACGCGGGTGACGATCGATCAGTTGCTCGAGGGTTCTCTCGCCGTCGCCGGTCACGAACGGGAACTCCTTCGCGGTAACCGAGAGAATCTCGCCACGCTCGAGCAACTCGCCGTTGGGACCGATCGACCGAACCCAGAACACGCCGCACTCCAGCGGGCCGGGGTGGTACGGCTGTGCAACGGCGGGGCCGGTCATGGACCGGAAGTACCCGAGGACATCAGCCTCGGTTCTCGCGAGCTTCACCGCGTACCCGCGCTGGCCGGCGTCGGGCTTGAGGATCACCGGGAAAGCAAGGCCAGACGCGACGACCGCCGCGACACGCTCGTCGGGATTGCCAGCCGGGATCATCACGGTCCTGAGCACCAGCGTGGACTCACCGAGCGCGTGCATGATCTGCGACTTGCTCTCGCCCACGATACCGCCGCCGTTGCCGATCCCGGGATTGCACGCGAAGGGCGTCAGCAGCGAACGATGGCGGGCCGCCAGAAGCAGCGCCCACGCGACAACCGGCGGGTAGTACGCCCACGCCGGCCAGTACTCGTGGTGCATCGCCCGCCCGATGCTCGCGCCCAGCGAGCGACGACCCGGGGCGGTCGGGAGACGCGTCGCAACCCAGACGCCCCCGACCACCACGCACAGGGTCAGCGCCAGACCCTGCCAGCTCGACTCCGATGCATAACGGGGCAGCATCCACGCGGTGAGGATCCACCCCGAAACGAAGAAGATCGCGGAGCGGAGCGTCCAGGCGAGCATCGCGCCCGCGGCGAAGTACACACGATGGGACCGCGACGCGCCAGAGTGCCACGCCCCGCGCAGGCTGGAGGCGAGCGTCTCGGGGACCGCCCCCGCGTCAAACCCCGCGAGCACCGCACGCGTGCCGATCGCGCGTTTCCAGTACCCCGGACTCGCGCGGAGCGGGCCACGGAACACCCCGACCGCAACCCGCGTCCCCCGCGCGATCGCAAGGCCCAGCGCGGCCACGAACCAGTCCACGTCCACTCCAACAATCAACGCGCACGCGCCCAGCAGCGCCAGCCGGGGAAAGAACCACGCTACCGCCGCGATCGCCAGCAACTGCACGACCCACGGCGCGGCCACCATCGCACGACGAACCGGACTCACCACACGCGCCGGCCCCGCGGCGGGTTCGCGAGGGCGCGGATCCTGCCGCGCTCGCTCCAGTGGCAGGCCCATCTCCACGCCCGCCACAAACCTCGTGATCTCGCGCGACGCGTCCATCGCGTGTGTGAACGGGATGAAGTGGTTGGCATCGAGCACAACCAGCGTGCTGGGAGCGATGAGCTGGTGGTGGCGTTCCGCGGCACGCAGGGGCACCAGAAAGTCATCGCGTCCGTGGAGCACCAGCGTTGGCGTGCGGAGTCGCTCCATGATCCCGACCAACGGGCGCTGATCGCTATCCGCGAAAAACCGTGCGCACGCGAGCCGCCAGTCGCGGTCCCCCAGCGCGCCGAAATGGGGCACAAGGAACGGCCCGTAGACCCCCAACGTACCGGCGACGGCGTACTTGAGGTGCTCGACGTGGTAACTGCCGGAGCCCTCGTAACGCTGGTCCCCCACCGCCGCCAGCAGCGTGATGCTGGAAACCAACTCAGGTCGCTGCTCGGCCATGTGCAGCACAACCCCGCCGCTGTTGGACCAGCCAACCGCGTGAACGCGATCGATGCCCAGCGTCCCGAGCAACTCACCCACGGCGGAGGCGAAGCTCCGCATCGAGTAGTCGCGAACACGTCGCTCGGAAGTTCCGAACCCCGGCAGATCGACCAGCAACACGCGCCAACCATCCGCGGCGAGCAGCGGCGCGAGACGAAGAAAGTCCGAGGCCGAACCCGGGCACCCGTGAAGCAGCACAACGGGCGTGCGGAGCTCGGTTGGGTCTTGCCATCCGCCAAAGCCCCAGGCCGCGAGATGCGCCTGCTGGGCACGCCCCCCTGCGTCCGTGTACTCGATGTTCTTCGACAGATTCTCGCAGGACCGCAGGGCGTGGTGGGGCTTGCGTTCAACATCGACGAGGTTCGAGGCCACCACCGCGACCACGTACGCGATCACCAGCACCCGCAGCAGTAGCCGCCACACCGCAAGCCAAAAGGGAGTGGGACGTGGAGTACTCACGCGGAGATCGTGGGCTGCACAAGCCGTCGCTGGCGGATGTGCGCGGCACCGAGCTGTCCGCACGCGCCCATCATCTGCCGGCCCTTGGTCCGACGCCGCTTCGCGAACACGCCGCGATCGATGAGCCCCGCGAGGAACGCGGCCACCTGCGTTTCATCCGGCGCGGGCCACGGGCTGTTGCGGCGCGGGTTGTACGGGATCAGGTTCAGGATCGCGAGCGGACGGTCGCCGTCCTTCAGCTCGCTCATGAACGCCGCGAGCTCATCCAGATGCTCGGGCTTGTCGTTCACCGTCGGGATCAGCACGTACTCGATGCAGAGCTTGTTCCCCGCGAACCGGGGCCACGCCTTGAGCGCGGCCAACAGGTCCGCGATCGCCCACTTGCGGTTGATCGGCATGATCGACGACCGCACCGTGTCGTTGGTCGCGTTCAGCGATAGGGCCAACTGCAGCCGGTGCCACCCCGTCTCGCGGATCTTCTCCGCCATCCGGCGGATCCCGTCCACGCGACCGACCGTCGAGATCGAGATCTTGCTGACCCCGATGCCCGGCCCGTTGTGGTCCTTCAGCACCGAAACAGCCTGGAACACGTTGTCCCAGTTGTCCATCGGTTCACCCATGCCCATGAAGACCAGGTTGCCGACATCGAAGCCGACCACATGCCGCGCGTTCCACCACTGACCCACGATCTCCGCGGCGGTCAGCGACCGCATCAGCCCCATCTGGGCCGTCTCGCAGAACGTGCACCCCATCGCGCACCCGACCTGACTCGACACGCACAGGGTGTACTTCAGCTTCCCCGCGGAACCGATCATCGGGATCAACACCGACTCCACCTCCGGCGCCACGCCGCCGGGGAGCTCGCCCTCCAGCCTGGTCACGAACTTGACGACCGTCCCCTCGGGCGACTCTTCGCTCTGCACGTGCGCCAGCCGCGGCGGCTCGAACGAAAGCCCCGGGATGTCCGTCCGGCCCGTTCTGAAAATCTCGCGGTATGCCCGCATCGCCCCGCGCGGGCCGCCCATCCGATCGATGATCACCTTACCCGTCGCGGCGCGCACGAACTGCTCGCTGTTGAGGCCGAGCAGCGCGGCACCTGTTGGGAGCGGCGGGGTGGTTTCTTCCGGGAGGGCGTTCATGGAACATCCATGATAGGAGGCTCCCAGGGCCCCTAACCTCTCCCCTCATGCAGTCCGAGAATGCCGCCCCAACACCCGGATTCGATCTCTCCAGGATCACCCGACCCCTCGGTTGGCTTTTCCCCCTCGTCCTGTGGGCCTTCGCCGCCCTCTTCCTGCTCGGCGACTTCGGCTGGTGGAACGACGACTACTTCTTCAACCAACGCGACCCCGTCACCGGCCAGTACGAGTCCACCTTTCTCAAGCGCCGCCAGCCGGAGTTCGCACCCGCAGAGGGGCTCCTCCCCTGGCGCCCCATCCACATGACCGGCACCGCGTCGCTGGTCACGGTTTTCTGGGATCGCCCCGCCGTGGTCCACACCGTCGGCGCGGGCATCCACCTCCTCTGCGGCGCCGCCCTCTTTGTCTTCCTCCGCCGACTCCGCATCAGCCTCCACGCGTCCGCCGCCGTCGTCTGCATCCACTTCGCGCACGCCTCCCACTTCGAGGCCGTCCTCTGGGCCTCCTCCTTCGTCACCACCCTCGCCGCCGCCGCGTACTTCGCGGCCCTCGCGGCCATGGTCGAGTTCGGACGCACGCGACGCTGGTGGTTCGGCGCAGCCGCGCCCCTGCTCACGCTCGTCATCGCCGGGTGCTACGAGCAGCCCGCGGCCTGCCTCCCGACGTTCGCCCTCGCGTACTTCGCGGGCTACTGGATGCGCACGCAGCGTGAACCGTGGTCGTGGCGCGAGTTGATCAACGCCGCCTGGCCGACCGCCGCCGCCTTGGGCATCATGGTCATCTACACCCTCAACGTCCGCTACAACAGCCCCCCCGGAATCGGGTCGGACGAGGCCAGCTACGTCCCCCTCCGTGACCTCTGGCGCCGCATGGACGAAGTCGTCACCGCGATGCGCCCGCTCGCCTACGCCGAGCCGCTCAGCCCCGGGGCGATCTCCCTAGGCCTGAGCGCACTGCTCGAGCATCTCCCGCGCGCCGCCCTCTTCCTGCTCGGCCTCGGCGTCACCGGGGCCGCCGCGCTCCACGCCTGGACCACCACCCCACCGTTCGCCCCCGGATCGACCGACCGCACGACCAAGGGCGCCGCCGCGGCAATCGTGATCGGCATCTGCACGCTCATCGGCGCGTGCGTGCCCCTCGCCGCGATCAACGGGTACATGCCCAACCCCCGCACGTTCTACCTCGTCTGCGCTGGAGCGCTCGTAGCCGTGGCCGGCGCTGGCGATCTGGTCGCCCTCCTGCTCGAACGCATCCCGCGTGCGAACGCCGCGGTCCGGCTCATCGGCGGATCCGCCGCGATGCTCGTCACACTCCTGGGGGCGGTGATGTACGTGGGCGTCCAGCAGCGGTTCGCCCTGATCCACCGAGCGGGAGTACAGCAGGCCGAGCAACTCAGGACACTCGTCCCCACGCCCCCTCAGGAAGCGGTGATGGTGCCCCTGGCCGACTATTCTCGCCCCGTCGACACCGGCGACCGGGCATTCGACCGCAGCCTCCAGGGCGCCTGGGACTACACCTGGCAAAGCTGGTTCTTCCTCCAGAACCACTACCAGCGGAAGGACGTCCACGGGTTCTTCGTCAACCGCTCCCACGATCGCGGCGTGCTCCAAGGTATCTCCGTCGACGACGTCACCCTCGAGTGGGCCATGAGCCTCCCCGACCGCCGGCCCGATGGCGGAATCACCGGCGTCAAGGTGCCCCTCGCCCGCGTGGTCCCCTTCGTCATCGACCCCCAGGGAAACGTGCGGGTCGTCACCCGGTGGGCGATCCACCCCCAGGACGGCGGCTTCCCGTTCACGGTCGAACCCCCGCATACGGCTGCCCTCTACGAGCAACGCAAGCTCCCGCCCTTTGAGTTCCCATGGCCCGCACCGCCGCAGTGGCCGGAGGCGCGATAAACCCAGCCTTTCTCACCCCGGCCCGGAACCCGACCAAAGATCAGCAGTCTGAGCATCACGGAGAACCACCGATGCCCCGCCTCGCCACCACGACCGCCTTCGCCCTTTCCACCTGCCTTGCCTCCCTCGTTGCGGCCCAGGATTCGACTCCGCCGCAGCAGCCCGAACAGCCCAAGGCTGTCGTGCCCACCCGCCCCATGCACGCCGTCGAGAAGATCCGGCGCGAAGCCTCTCGCCTTCGCCGGGTCGTCGAGCGAGACGGCACTCGCATGATGCTCTTTGCCGCGAGTTGGCTCCCCGTCGTGAGCACCCGCACGGTGATGTACAACGAGCAGACCCGCGACGCCCTGACTGTCGATCAGTTCAACCAGCTCACCAAGGAGCAGGCCGAGGGGTACGCCGAGCTCAAGCTCGACGACAACTTCTACTACTTCACCCGCTACGGCTCCCCCACCGCCTACTCCCGCCCCGTCGACCTCCTCGCCGCACTCGAACCCGGCGTCAAGAACTACTTCCGTGGCAAGCGCGTCCTCGACTTTGGCTTCGGCACCATCGGCCACCTCCGGCTCATCGCCCTTCTCGGCGGCGATGTGGTCGGAGTCGAGATCGACCCCGTCCTCAAGGCCCTCTACAGCGATCCCGGCGACGTCGGCGAAGTCAAAGCCGCCATCTCCATGGGCGCCGACGTTTCCGACGGCCACCTCAAGCTCGTCTTCGGCAAGTGGCCCGGCGAAGTCCGCGAACAGACCGGCGCCGACTTCGATGTCATCATCTCCAAGAACGTCCTCAAGCGGGGCTACATCCACCCCGACCAGCCCGTCGACGAGCGCATGCTCGTCAAGCTCGGCGTCAGCGACGAGGACTTCGTCAAGGCCCTCTTCGACTCCCTGAAGCCCGGCGGCGTCGCCCTCATCTACAACATCCACCCCAAGCAGAAGGATGATCCCAAGGACTACATCCCCTGGGCCGACGGCCGCTCGCCCTTTGCTCGCGACCTCCTCGAACGCTCCGGCTTCGAAGTCGTCGAGTTCGACAAGGACGACTCCGAAGGTATCCGACTCATCGGCCGCACCCTCAAGTGGGACGAGGGTGAAACCCCGATGGACATCAACAACGACCTCTTCGCTACCTACACCCTCCTCCGCAAGCCCTCGAAATGACGGCGGACGCCCCCTCCAGCAGCCGCGTCCTGGTCGTCTTCAATCCCAAGTCCGGACGAGGCCGCGCCGCGCGACGGGTCCCGCCCCTCTGCGCCGCACTCAAAGCCCGCGGCCTCCTGCCCGTCCAACACCCCATCTCCACCCCGCTCCCCACGCCCGCCGAACTCCGCGGGGCACGCGCCATGGTCGCGATCGGTGGCGACGGCACCGTCGCCTCGCTCTGCGAACTCGCCAGACAATCCGGTGTCCCCCTCTACCACAGCCCCACCGGCACCGAGAACCTCTTCGCCCGTGACCTGCGCATGTCCGCGGACCCCGTCAAAACCGCAGCGTGCATCGAGGCCGGCCAAACCCGCGCCCTCGACCTCATCCAAAGCACCTCGAAGGGCACCACCCGCCCCGTCGTCCTGATGCTCTCCGTCGGCCCCGACGCAGGCGTCGTCGCCCGCCTCACCCGCGCCCGCACCGGTGCCATCACCAAGCTCTCCTACGTCCGCCACATCCTCGCCGAACTCGGCAGCCCCACACTCCCGCGGATCGAAGTCGAAGTTGACGGCGCACGCCTCGCCAGCGGTCGCGGCATGGTCATCGTCGCCAACTGCGGCCGCTACGGCGGCGGATTCGATCCCGCCGGCGAAGCCAAGATGGACGACGGTCTCCTCGACGTCGCCTTCTTCCCCATGACCTCGGGCTTCGACTGGCTCGCCTCGATGCTCTGGTGCAAAGCTGGCCGCCGCGCGTCCCTGAAGGGGGTCGCCACCGCGCGCGGCCGCACCGCCCGCATCCGCCTTCCCGAGGGCGGAGCCGTGCAGACCGACGGCGAGCACGAGTCAGACGGCCCCACCCCGCGCGAGTACACCCTCGAGACTCTCCCGGGGGTCTTTCCCGTCATCTCGCCACCAAACGCACCCTGAACACGCACCCTCGCGGTTGCGGATCTTGCCCATACGGTGTAGGTTGGCGCACCCGCGAGACGCTCGCGCGATCTTTACACGAGGAAAACCGCGATGGCCAGCATCGGCAGCAGCGAGACCGAAACCAACTCCACCCCCAGCCTCTTCGGCCCGGGTGTCCCCCCGTTGCCCGCCGACGCGACTCCGGAGCAGAAGGACGAGCACTGGTTCAAGCACGTCTACGTGGGCGACAAGATGCCCCAGCTCACGCTCCGCGCGGTCCTCACCGGCGGCATTCTGGGCATGCTCTTGGCCGCCAGCAACCTCTACACCACGCTCAACATCGGCTGGGCCTTCGGCGTCGCCATCACCTCCTCGGTTATCTCGTACGTCTTCTGGTCCATCATCACGCCGATCATCGGCTGCCGGAAGATGACCATCCTCGAAACCAACTGCATGGCGAGCACCGCCAGCGCCGCCGGGTACTCAACAGGTTCGACCATCGCCACCATGTTCGGCGCACTCGTCCTCACCGCCGCGATCCCCGAGGGCAAGACCGCCAAGGACTTCATGACCTGGGACATCCACCCCGCGTGGCTTGTCGCCTCGTTCACCCTCGCCACCGGCCTCATGGGCGTCTTCCTCGCCATTCCCATGAAGCGGCAGATGATCAACCACGAGCAGCTCCCCTTCCCGAGCGGCATCGCCGCCGCGGAAACCCTCCGCAGCCTCTACAGCGAAAGCCGTGAAGCCCTCACCAAGGCCTACGTCCTCATCGCCGGCCTCGCGGTCGGAGCCCTCGTTGCCGTGCTCCGAACCGGCACAGGCATGATCCCGCTGATCGATCGCATCTGGGGCGTGCTGGGCTCCTTCCTCCCCTGGATGACCAAGCCCGTGGACCCAAACGACCCCACCAAGGGCGTCGAGATCGTCAGCGGTCCGATCCCCGAGCACCTCCCCCACGGCGGTTTCGCCAAGGTCAACGGCCGCGAGATCTACGGGTACGCCGTCGACACCAGCGTGCTCCTCGTCGCAGCCGGCATGATCGTCGGCCTGCGCGTGAGCCTCTCGATGCTCGCCGGCTCCATCATCCTGTTCATGTGGCTGGGCCCGGAACTGGTCGCCATGGACGAAGCCAACAAGGCCGTCGAGAACTACGTCCCCAGCATCGAACTGATCGCCGGCGGCACCCTCTACCACTTCCCCCGCTGGGGCCTGTGGGGCGGCACCTCCCTGATGGTCATGGCCAGCCTCGTGTCGCTCGCCTTCCAGTGGAAGACCATCCTCCGCGCGTTCTCCAAGAAGCCCGGCACCTCCGGCGTCAGCGCAGACACCGCCACCGAACTCCAGAAGGTCGAAGTCCCCTTCATCTGGATGGTCATCGGCATGACGCCGATCACCATCGCCATGCTCATCATCCAGATGGTCGCCTTCGACATCGCCTGGTGGGCCGGCCTCATCGCCATCGCCATGTCCTTCGTCCTCTCCATGGTCGCCAGCCGCGCCACCGGTGAAACCGACACAACTCCCATCGGCGCGATGGGCAAGGTCATGCAGCTGATCTTCGCCGTCCTCAAGCCCCAGCAGATGATCCCCAACCTCGCCAGCGCCGGCATCGCCGCCAACAGCGCGAGCAGCAGCGCCGACCTCCTCACCGACCTCAAGAGCGGCTACCTCCTCGGCGCCAACCCCCGCCGCCAGTTCCTCGCTCAGTTCTGGGGCGTCTTCTTCGGCACCCTCGCCATCGTCCCCATCTGGTACCTCATGGTCCCGTCCCGCGAAGTCCTCGAGAAGCTCCCCGCCCCCGCCACCCAGACCTGGGCCAAGGTCGCGCAGGTCCTCACCAAGGGCCTCGACTCCCTCCCCCAGTCCGCCAAGATCGCCATCCTCGTCGGCGCCGCCTTCGGCATCATCCTCCCGATCATCGAGCGCCTTCTCCCCGCCAAGGCACGCCAGTACATGCCCAGCGCCTCGGGCCTTGGCCTCGCCTTCATGCTCCCGTTCTACAACAGCCTCGCCTTCACCATCGGCGCGGTCATCGCCTGGGTCTGGACCAAGCTCCACAAGCGCACCGGCAGCCTCTACTGCATCCCGCTCGCCAGCGGCCTCGTCGCCGGCGAAAGCCTCATCGCCGCGCTCCTGGCCATCACCGCAACCATCCTCGGCCTGATGCAGTAAGCCCCGCCCCTACCACCGCCCCGCTCACACCTGCGCCGCCTGCCTGGCCTTCTCCCGCCGTCGCGATACCCACGCGATCGGGATCAGGCACAGGTACAGCGTCGCCAACGTCGCCGTCGTCAGCCACACATCCTTCACCGCCGCGGCCACGATCAGCCCCAGCACAACGAGCAGCGGAGCAATCAGCCCCCGCGCGATCCTGATCTTCTTGATCGAGAACATCGGCAACCGGCTGATCATCAGCAACCCGATCACCACCAGGTGAAATGCGACCAAACCCGGCCGGATGTGCAGGTTGAGCGGGGCCAGCGTCTGGGACTGCATCAGCATCGGCGGGATCATCGCCGCGCCCGCCGCCGCGGGACTCGGCATCCCCGTGAAGAACGCCGACGACGGCGCATCCGGCCGAGCCGGCGCGTACGCGGCGCTCGTGAACCGCGCCAGCCTGATCGCCGCGCAGATGGCGTACGTCATCGCCGCCGCCAGCCCAAACACGTCCTCTTTCACCAGGTCATGCCGCAGCACCAGCACCGCCGGCGCCACGCCGAAGGACAGAAAGTCCGAGAGCGAATCCAGCACAGCCCCAAACCGACTGCTCGCCTTGAGCATCCGGGCCGCTCGCCCGTCGAGCACATCAAAGATCCCCGCCAGGATGATCGCGCCAAGCGCCGGTTGAAACCGCTGCTCCATCGAGAAGTACACCGACGCGAGCCCGCAGCTGAGCGCAATCGTCGTGATCAGGTTCGGGATCAACGCCCACACCGGCACGTCCGGCTCCCCCGCAAACGCCTTCAGCTTCGGTCCCACAAAGGGCATACATCCTCCTCATCACCGACCAACCGGGGCAAGCCGTGCAATCACGCTCTCCCCCGAAACAGTCTTGTCACCAATCTTCACGCCCGGCTCCGTCCCCGCCGGTACAAACACGTCCACGCGCGACCCGAACCGGATCAGCCCGTACCGCTCCCCCTTCTTCAAATCCCTTCCGTCCCCCACGCGGCACACAATCCGCCGCGCCACCAGACCCGCGATCTGCACCGCCACAACCTCACGCCCGTCCTCCGTCCGCATCACCAGCGAACACCGCTCGTTCTCCTCCGCGGCCTTCTGCAACGCGGCGTTCAGGAACTTCCCCACCTGGTGCTTCACCCGCACCACCCGCCCCTGCACCGGCGCCCGGTTCACATGCACGTCGAAGACGTTCATGAAAATGCTGATCCGCAGACACGTCGCCCGAAACTCCGGGCTCACCTCAACCTCCGCCGGCGGCGGCATCCGATCCACCGCCACCACCCGCCCGTTCGCCGGGCTCACCACCGCCGCAGGATCCCCCGGAATCCGCCGCGCAGGATCCCTGAAAAACCACAGGCACCACACGTTGAGCACCAGCGTCAGCGCACCCACCGCGTACCCCGCGATCGGGTTCCACATGAGCGCCCCCGCCGTCGCGCCCAGCCCGACCGCTAAAAACACCAGCACGATCGGCATCCCCTCCGGGGCAATCGCCGCGGCCGGCGCATCGGGAACAAGCGGGTAACTCTTGGACGCCCCCGCGGGGGCAACGGGATGGGGTGCAGTTTGGGTCACGGTAGGATCGTAGGAGGCCCGAATGCCGATCGCCAAGTGCCCGATGCTCGTCTTGACATGTCTCGTTCACACGTTTATTGTTCATGCAGGAATCATGAACACCGACACGCCCATCCCCAAGTCGCTCCAGGAAGAGATCCGCAAGCGCCAGCCCTTCGAGTCCGCCGAGCAAGAGGCCTACCTCAGCATCATGCGCACCGCGTCCATGCTCGACGCCGACTTCGAACGCCTCTTCAAGTCCTTCGGCCTCTCCATCGCGACCTTCAACGTCCTCCGCATCCTCCGCGGCGCCGGCGACCAGGGCCGCATGTGCCACGAAATCCGCGACCACATGGTCGCCCAGGTCCCCGACATCACCCGCCTCGTCGACCGCCTCGAAGCCGCCGGCCTCGCCGAACGCTGCCGCTGCGACAAAGACCGTCGCGTCGTTCACTGCCGCATCACCCAGAAGGGCACCGACCTCCTCGCCTCCATGCACGCCGCCGTCATGGCACGCCACTCCCAGCAGCTCGGCCACATGAGCGCCGACGAGCTCCTCCTCCTCAGCAAGCTCCTTCTCAAGGCCAGACACCCACCGCGTGCCCTCGAACGCGCCGACGATTGATCCGTTTCATCCCCGCACGCGGTGTTCGCGTGCCCGCACGAGTCCTTTCACCGGAGTATCGATTCATGAACCGTTTCGCTCTCGCCCTCACCGGCACCCTCCTCGCCGGCGCCGCCGTCCTCGGTCTCTCGACCAAGACCGACGCCTCCCCCGCCGCCACCGCCCCCGCGATGGCCGACGCCTTCACCGTTGACGCGGTCCACTCCTCCGTCGTCTTCCGCGTCAAGCACCAGAACGTCGCCTACTTCTACGGCCGCTTCAACAAGGTCTCCGGCTCCTTCAACCTCGACGAAGCCAACCCCGCCGCCAGCTCCCTCGACATCACCATCGACGCCGAATCCGTCGACACGGCCAACGAAGGCCGCGACAAGCACCTCCGCACCGCCGACTTCTTCTCCGCCAAGGAGTTCCCCACCGTCACCTTCAAGAGCACCTCCGCCGAGAGCAAGGGCGAGAAGCAGTACCTCGTCAAGGGTGATCTCACCTTCCGCGGCGTCACCAAGCCCGTCGAAGTCACCGTCACCGACACCGGCCGCGGCGCCGGTCGCGGCGGCATGAAGATCGCCGGCTTCGAGACCATGTTCATCATCAAGCGCAGCGAGTACGGCATGACCTACGGCAAGGACTCCCTCGGTGACGACGTCACCGTCTACGTCTCCCTCGAAGGCGGCATGAAGTAATCACCCACGCCCGCGCCTCCCCAACCGGCGACGCGGGTCTTTCTCTCTCTTCCTCAGCGGGATAACCGCGGCCCACGAGTCGCGGTTATCCTGCGCACCCAGGAGACCTCCCATGGACCCAGGAATGATCCGGCATCTCGCCCTCGGTGCCCTTGTGCCCGGGTTCGCGTCCCTCTTCCTCTTCGCCATCATCTGGTGGCGCCGCCCCTCCAACCTCACCCACTCCGGACTCGGCTGGCTCCTCGAATCCGCCGCCCTCTCCATCGCCGTCATCGCTGGCCTCTACACCGTGCTCAACGGCTTCACCGCTACCCCCATCGCCTCCGACCAGCGACTCCCCTACGTCGCCGTCATCGCCGCCCTCGGCGCGGCAATGGCCGGTGCTTCCCGCGCCCACCGCTCAGGCGCCGCCGGCCTCGTCCCATTCCTCTTCACCCTCCTCGCCGCGACCTTCGTCGGCACCCACGCCGGCTCCGCCGCCACATGGCCGCTCTGGAAGTACGCCTCTGTCCTCGCGGGCGCTGCATTCTTCGGTACCGCCATCTTCCTCTCGCTCTCGCACACCTTCGCCAAGGCCTCCCCACGCCTGGGCCTCGTCGCCGCGACACTCGTCGCGGGCTCGGCGGGACAGGTCCTCGTCCTCGCGCTCGCGTCGCTCAAGCTGGGTCAGAGTGCAGGCGTCGTCTCGGCAGCACTCGGCGGTGCCGCCGCGGTCGCCTTCGTCCGAGTCTCCCCGGGCCTCCGCGCCGCCGGGGCAGCTCTCGCACCGATCATGCTGACGGTCATCCTCGCGCAGGGCGCACTCTTCGGCGAGCCCGATCTCCTCGAAGGCGTCGCCTACGCCGCAAGCGTACCGCTGGGCGCCATCCTCGTCGCACTCTGCCAGTGCCGGTTCGCGTCGCGCCTCCCCACGGGCGCACGCTGGATGATCACACTCTTCGCCGCGATCTTCCCCGCGGCACTCGCCGTCTTCATCGCCCTGCAGCGTGCCGACAGCGGTGACGAGTACGACTACGAAACCACAACCTCGATCACGGAATCTTGATCGCCCCAGCCGGCTCCACCGGGATCTGAACCTCCGACCACTTGTTCCAGAACGCCAGCGTGGGCCCGTTGTAGTGCAGCACCCGGGGTGAGCCCGTCGCACGCCACTCCGGCCGCTCCGCGAGCCACGCGTCCAGCTTCGCCTTCGCCGCCTTCATCCGCGAGGTCGTGTAGTCCCCCTTCACCCCGATCGCGATCACCGTCATCGGCTTCGCGTCCCGCACCCGCACTTCCCCCTCCTGCCCCTCGCCGTTCATCTCACGCTCGCGGTACAGGAACGACATCGTCCACTTCGACTGATCGTCCCACTCGCCCATCCCCTCCGGGTAGTCCATCTCCACCGGGGAAGTCATCGCGATCTCGTGCTTCTTGATGTGGTTGAACAGCGGCCAGAACGTCCCGTTCATCCCCGCGTCCGGATTCCCCACACCATCCACCTCGGCCCTCCGCACCATCGGATACGACTTCACGTCGATCGCCCCCGGCGGCGTCGGGGCCGGGTACCCCACCGGCAGCGGCGTCGTAATGCTCGACGACCGCGTCGTGTAGTTCCCGTCCTTCTCCTTCACGGTGATGCCCATGTCACCGCCCACCCGCCGGGTCTCACCGCTCGCGGGAATCATCGGCACAGCCACACCCGATCCCACCGTTGCCATCGCCCCCTCCTTGCCACCCTCCGGCGAGCCCGCGCAGCCGTACACCCCGACGATCGTGCAGACCGTTCCAACCACCGCGCATGCCGCTACCGCTTGACGACTGTTCTTCATGCCCACGGATTCGCACCCCACGCCCCCCTGGATTCGCGCCCGCCCCCCATCCACACCCGATCAGCCACCGTCCTGCAACACCGACCACCGGTCGTACAGCGACGCAACCTTCGCCTGCGCCTCCCCCAGCTCCCGGCACGTGCGATCCATCAGCTTGTGATCACCAGACGTCCCCGGATCCGCGAGCTGCGCCTCCAGCCTCGCCACCTCCGCCTCCGCCTTCGTGATCGCCGCCTCCATACCCGCCAACTCGCGCTGCTCGTTGTACGTCAGCTTCTTCTTCGTCGCCTTCGCCTGCACCACCACCGGTGCCGCCGCCGCAACCACCGCCGATCGCGCCGCCCGCCGTGCCGCGGCCTCGTCCTTCCGGCGCGCAATCTCCGCTTCCTCCCACTGGTCGTAACTCACGAACTTTCGCGCAACACCCTTCCCGTCCAGCGCGACGATCTCCGTCGCCAGCCGCGCCAGCATCGCGCGATCGTGCGTCACCAGCACCACCGCTCCCGAGAACTCTTCGATGCTCGACTCCAGCACCTCCAGCGACGGGATATCGAGATCGTTCGTTGGCTCGTCCAGGATCAGCACATCCGCCGGCTCCAGCATCAGCTTCGCCAGGTGAATCCGCGCCTTCTCGCCACCCGACAGCGAGCGCACCGGTGACTTGAGCTGCTCCGGGTGGAACAGGAACTTCGCCGCCCACGTGTTCACGTGCAGCGTCCGCCCGCAGAAGATCACCGAATCGCTGTGCGGCGAGATCGCGTCCCGCAGCGTGATCGCCGGGTCAATCTCCGTCCGGTGCTGGCTGAACACCACCGTCCTCAGCTTGTCCGCGCGATTGAGCCCGCCCGGCGCCGGCGCCGTGGGCGATCTCGGATTCGCCTCCGCATCCGCCAACGCCGCCGCCGTCGCCGCGTCCGGCTCCATCTCGCCCGTGATCACCTTGATCAGTGTCGTCTTCCCCGAACCGTTCGGCCCCAGCAGCCCCAGCCTCGCCCCCGGCGACAGCACGAAGCTCAGGTTCTCGAACAACTGCCGCCCCCCCAGCGCCTTGCTGACCATCCGCGCCTCGACCAGCTTGCGCGTCTGCCGCCCCGTCCCCGAGAACTCGATGTCCGCCGCCTTCGGCGCCGCCGTCCGATCCTTGATCGTCGCCAACTCCGCGATCCGCGTGTGCGCCGCGCTTGCGCGGCTCTTGCTCTTGGTCCGTCGCGCCTGCGCCCCGCGGCTCAGCCACCGCAGATCCTCGCGCACCTGGTTCGCCAGCGTCTGCTGCGCCCGCTGCTGACCATCCAAGAACTCCTGCTTCCGCCGCAGGAACTCGCTGTAGTCCCCGTCCGCGCTGAACGTCCCCTCCGGGTACTGCTGCGAAAGCTCCACGATCCGCGTCGCCGTGCTCTCCAGAAAGAACCGATCGTGCGTGATGAACATCGACGCGAACGACGACCCCGTCAGCAACTCCTCCAGCCACTCCACGCCCTCGACGTCCAGATGGTTCGTCGGCTCGTCCAGCATCAGCACATCCGGCCCGATCGCGATCCCCGCCGCGATCGCCAGCCGCTTGCGCTGTCCCCCCGAAAACGTCGACACGTCCCGCCCCAGATCATCGAACCCCAACCGGTCCAGGAGCTGCAGCGCCTCGACCTCCGCCTCGTGCTCGTCGTGCACGTGCGCAACCTTCGAGTCCAGTATCGACCGCACGACCACCGACAACGCCGTCGACCCCTCCGCGAACTCGTCCGCCTGCGGCACATACGCCACACGCAACCCCTTGCGGAACACAATCTCGCCGGTGTCCGCCGACACCTGACCCGCGATCAGCTTCAGCAGCGTGGACTTCCCCGATCCGTTCGGACCGATCAGCCCCATCCGCTCCCCCTCGTGCAGCGACAGCGAAACGCCGCGAAAGAGCATCCGGGTCCCAAACGTCTTCGAAAGATCGCGTGCCGTCAGCGCAAGAGCCATGGGACGAACATAGCGCGCCGACAGCCCCGACACCCGCCACCCCGTGTACAGTCCGGGTAAAGTTCGGTTGCCACGCACTCCCCCGAGCCCACCATGAACCCCATCGCCCAAACCCTCTACAACACACTCCTGGGAACCAGCCCCCTCGGCGACCCGCTCCCCCTCGACCCCATGCCCCTCTTCAAGCAGTGGCTCACCGAGGCCGAGGCCCAGCTCGGCCGCGAAACCGGCCCTGCCATGGCCCTCGCCACCACCGATCACTCCGGCGCACCCTCCGTCCGCATGGTCCTCTGCAAGGGCCTCTCACTCGCGCCCCCGTCCATCACCTTCTTCACCAACTACAACAGCCGCAAGGCCCGCGAGCTCGACGCCAACCCGCGCGTCGCCGCCACCTTCCACTGGGCCGCCTTCACCCGCCAAGTCCGCATCGAAGGCCGCGCCCGCCGCTCCTCCGCCGAAACCAGCGACGCCTACTTCCGCACCCGCGCCCTCCTCTCCAAGCTCGGCGCATGGGCCAGCAACCAGAGCCATCCCCTCGCGACCCGCGCCGATCTCGTCGCCGGTGTCATCGACGCCGCCACCCGCTTCGGCGTGCTCGCCGCGCTCGCCTCACTCTCCGAAAACTCCGACGCCATCCCCCGCCCGCCGCACTGGGGCGGGTACGACATCGACATCCACGCCATCGAGCTCTGGACCAACGTCTCCGGCCGCCTCCACGACCGCGCTCGCTGGACCTACACCCCCGACGCACCGACCCCCTGGTCCCGCGAACGCCTCCAGCCCTGACCCCGATAACCCGCGGCCACTCCCCCACTCCTCCCCCTCGCCCACACATCCCGAGCCCCGCGCCACCTTCCGGCAACCCGCCCCTCGCTCGCGCCGATCCTCCACTCCATGCGCGCAGCCCACGAAGGTCCCACCGGCCCACTGACCGAAGAGCACCTCCTCGCCCTCCAGCAGAGCGAGGCCCGCTTCCGCAAACTCCAGGGCGCACTCCGCTACGCCGGCTTCAACGGCTCGACCATGCTCCTCTTCGGCGGCATCTCCATCCTCACCGGCATCGGCTCCTGGCCCGCCATGATCGTCGGTGCCGCGCTCCTCGCCGGCGGCGCACTCGAGCTCCACCACCGCAACGCCCTCCGCCGCCTCGACCCCTCCGCGCTCCCCCGACTCGCCATCAACCAGCTCATCGTCGGCGCCGCCGCCGCCGGATACTGCGTCTTCCAGGCCCTCTTCCCCGCCCCCAACGAGATCGCCGCCGAACTCGAAAAGGCCGGCGCGGGCGGAGCCATCGACGTGCAAGGCATCACCCAGAGCATGCAGGCCCTCGCCACCCTCGTCTACCTCGGCATGGCCGTGGTCGTCGGCTTCTTCCAGCTCATCGCCGCCGGCTACTACCTCTCCAAACGCTCCCACCTCAAACGCTACCTCGCCGAATCCCCCGCCTGGGTTCACGACCTCCAACGCCGCGGGCTCCTCAAAGCCGCCTAACCCCCTCCACCGCCACCCCGCACACACCCCGTCCCCGCGCACTCCCTGCGCACCGGGCTTGCGCCCCTGCGCGGTTATCGCGCCGCATTCCGTGCCCTTCATCCCCTGCACGTCGATCCCTCCTCCGTCACGCACAGGAGTTCGACCGTGTCCATCGCCGCCCTCAGCCTCGACCCCTCCGTCTCCGCGCCCCTCTTCCGCGCCCAGGTTCGCTCCTGGTCCTCCGCGGTCATGGGCGAAGTCGTCGACCACTCCCTCGACGAATCCCGGCGCCTCCGCGAACAAGCCGCCGCCGACCGCGCCCGCCGCGAAGCCGACGAACAACGCGCCGCCGCTCGCGAAGCCGAAGACATCCGCCGACGCGAAGAAGCCGAAGCCCGCGACGCCCGCCGCCTCACCGAGCTCTACGCCCGTCGCTGATCCTCACACCCGCTCCGCCGCGAGCGTCACGATCTGATACGCCCGCACCGGCACCTCCGTCACATCGCCCTCGTGCCGCAACCCCTCGAGCTCCATCGGCCGCTCGAGCAGATCCACCGCGCGCACGCCCTTCACCGCGATGTTCCACTTCACGCGAATCACGCCCTCGCCCCCACGCGACTCGTGCACCCGCACCACCAGCGACCCTCCATCTTCACTCCGCTTCACCGCGTCAACCATCACCCCCGCATACCCACCCGCCTCCACCACCAGCGGCGACCACGCCCGCCCCAGATCCCCCTTCTCCTCCGCGTTCAGCACATACGCCACCGGCGGGTTGTTCAACAACTCCGCCTGCTGATCCACACCCGCCGCCCGCCAATCCCCATCGTGCGGCATCAGGCTGTACGTAAACTCGTGCTCTCCCTGATCCGCCTCCGGATCCGGATGCACCGGCGACCGCAGCAGCGTCATCCCCACCACACCATCGCGGCACGAGTGCCCGTACTTCGCATCATTGAGCAACGCGAACCCCGCCCCCGGCATCGAGAGATCCAAAAACCGGTGCGCACAAAACTCGAACTTCGCCGCGTCCCAACTCGTGTTCGCGTGCGTCGGCCGCATCACCTGCCCGAACTGAATCTCGCACGTCACCTCCGCCGCCCGCACCCGCGTCGGAAACAACGCCCGCAGCATCGTCCGCTTCTCCCGCCACTCCACCTTCGTGTGCACATCCACCCGCGGACTCCCCGCGTCCAGCACGTACGTCTGCTCGATCCGACTCCGCGCACCGATCGCCCGGCTCACCCGCACCGCCACCCGCAGCGCATCCTCACGCACCACCTCGATCGCCTCCGGCTCATCCACCACCGGCTTCGCCGAACGCTCGTACCCCGCGTCGATATCCCACGCGTCCCACATGTGCGGACGATCGTCGTACATCACCAGCTGATTCATCGGCTCCGCCAACTCACCCTCACCCCGCGTCACCCCGCGCACTCCCCCGGCCCGCGCAAGCCGCACCACACGCCCCACCTCATCAAGCTCACACTCCACGATGCCGTTCGACATCGTCAGCCCCTCCAGCCGCACCGGGACCAACCCATGCGGCGCACCACGATCCACAACCGCAACCCCCAGCGCAGGCACACGCTTCGCCACCACCAGCGCACCATCCTCAAGCTCGATCACCGCGTCCACCGGCGCACTGCACGAGTTGAACACCCCCACCGGCTGCCGCACACCCTCCGTGCTCAGCCGCGCAAGCCACGCCGTCGTCCCGCGATCGATCAGCTTCTCCGTGATCTTCGTGATGCGATCAAAGTCCCGCCGCGCATCCTCGTACACCCACCCGATCGACGACCCCGGCAAGATGTCGTGAAACTGGTTCAGCAGCAGCAGCTTCCACGCCCGGTCCAGCTTCTCCGGAGCGCCCGAATCCGCCCCCGCCGCGCCCGGCCCCGCGAACGTCAGCACCTCCGCGAACCGAAGATCCTCCTCCGCGCGCCGGTTCGCCGCCTTGATCCACGCCTGCGTCGTCAGCGTCCCGCGATGAAGCTCCAGGTACAACTCCCCGCACCACACCGGGAAATCATCCCCCGCCTCCGTCATCGCCTCACGCTGCGACCACAGCACATCGCAGAACTCGTTCACGCCCGACAACCGCACACGGGGCAACCCCGCGCAATCCCCCGCCAGCTCCGCGCTCTCCAGCATCCCACGCGTCGCCCCGCCCCCGCCGTCCCCATACCCAAACGGCTGCAACCACAGCGCCGACGCCGGAGCACCATCCCGCGTCACCGGCCTGGGCATCAGCGTCCGATGGCTCGTCTGCCCGCGCAGCAACTCCTTCGGCGTGTTCGTCGCGTTGTAGTCCCGCCCCGGCGTGTTGTGCGCCAGCACCTCACTCCCATCCAGCCCCCGCCACACAAACGTCGTGTGCGGAAACTCGTTCACCCCGTTCCACCACAGCTTGTTCGTGATGAACGTGTCGCACCCCGCCAGCAGCATGATCTGCGGCAGACTCGCCGGAAAGCCAAACGTGTCCGGCAAGTACAGAATCCGCTGCGCACCCTTCTCCCCAAACCGCGACCGCCAATACCCAACCCCGTGCACAAACTGCCGCACCAGGCTCTCCCCGCTCGGCACGTTCGCGTCCGGCTCCACCCACATCCCCCCCGCCGGCTCCCACGCCCCCGCCTCCACCGCGCCGCGAATCCTCGCGAACAACCCCGGATGCTCCTCCTCAATCCACGCGTACTGCTGCGCCTGGCTGCACATGAACACGTACGACGGATTCGCCTCCATCAGATTCAACTGGTTCGTGAACGTCCGCACGCACTTGCGCTTCGTCTCACGAATCGGCCACAACCACGCCGTATCGATGTGCGCATGCCCCACCGCGTGACACGCCGTCGCCGACGAATCCGCCCGCGTCCCCAGCACGCCCTCGATCACCCCCACCGCCTCCGCATCATCCATCCCCGCCGCCACCCGCACCAAAACCGCCATCAACTCCTGCCCCCGCGCCGACCCCGCTCCAACCTGCTTCAACAAATCCAGCGCAAACGCGTACCGATGCCGCAGCTTCCACACCACCTCGTCGCGCCACGCCACCTCGCACCGCTCCAGCACCCCCGGCGTCTCGCTGTTCCACCGACGATGCACCTCCGCATCATCCCACTCAAACCCGATCACGCCAAACGGATGATTGCACGCCGCCTCGATCAAAAACGCAAACTCACCCGCTCCCCGCTCCCCCGCCGTGAACTCCACCTCATCGCGGTTTACATCCAGCCCCTGCCGTGCAACCCACGTCTCGCCCTCGCGCCCCCACGCCAGCGCCTCCGTCCCGCTCGAAAACCGCAGGACCGGCACACCAACCCCCGCCCCGATCTTCCCCGTCACGCGAAAGAACGCCGTCGACCACCGCGGCCCCCACGTCCACCCCGCCCCCACGCCCGCGAACTCCTTCCCCCACGCCGCCTCCGGGCGCGGAATCTCCGCCCGCGCATCCGTCACCTGCCACACCCCAACCTCCAGCGCCGCCGCGCCCACATAAACCCGCGGCACGATCGCCTCCCGCAGGTAAACATCCAAACGCTTCATCGTCAGTTCTGGCTCAACAGGCATGATCTCTCCCAACCGCCGGCAATCCGACACCCACCCCTCGCCTCTAGCGTACTCTGACCACCGCCACCGCGACACCCCACCATGAGCACACCCTCTCCCCACATCGCATTCCCCTCCGGTCACCTCCACATCGGCCGCGTCGACGCCCACCGCATCGCTGCCGCCGCCGGAACCCCGGTCTTCGCCTACTCCGCCGACGAAATCCGCGACCGCTTCAACCAACTCCACTCCGCCTTCCGCGAACTCTCCCCCCTCCTCTGCTACGCCCTCAAAGCCTGCGGCAACCTCCACGTCTGCCGCCTCCTCGCCTCCCTCGGCGCCGGAATGGACGTCGTCTCCGGCGGTGAACTCGAACGCGCATGGCTCAGCGGCGCTCCCATGTCCCGCGTCACCTTCGCCGGCGTCGGCAAAACCGAAGAAGAAATCGCCGCCGCCCTCGACGGCCGCCACAGCCCACTCCTCAACCGCTTCCCCGGCCACGATCCCTCAACCCGCGGCCCCGTCGGCCGATTCAACGCCGAGAGCGAACAAGAGTGCGAGCGCATCGCCCGCATCGCCGCCGACCTCCGCGTCCGCGCCTCCGCCTCCCTCCGCGTCAACCCCGACGTCGACGCCAAAACCCACAAGTACACCACCACCGGCAAAAAGGAAAACAAGTTCGGCGTCGATATCGCCCGCGCACGCTCCATCTTCGAACGCTTCCGCGATCACCCCAACCTCCACCTCCGCGGCATCCACATCCACCTCGGCTCCCCCATCGCCTCCCCAGCCCCCTACGTCGAAGCCACCCACGCCGCGCTCGCCCTCATCGACGACCTGCACACCCGCTCCATCACCATCGAAGAACTCAACCTCGGCGGCGGCTTCGGCATCGACTACGGCCGCGCCACCCCCGCTTCCCTCGCCGACTTCGGCACCGCCCTCGTCCCCCTCCTCCGCGACCGCGTCGCCCGCGGCCTCCGCATCCTCCTCGAACCCGGCCGCCCAATCGTCGGCAACGCCGGCGTCCTCCTCACCCGCGTCCAATACATCAAGCACGGCCGCACCAAGAAGTTCGTCATCGTCGACTCCGGCATGCACCAGCTCGTCCGCCCCGCGCTCTACGAGGCCTACCACTTCGCCTGGCCCGCCCGCGTCGACCCCGCGCACATCCCCGTCAACATGGCCGAGTCCCAGCCCCTCGCCGGCCTCGAACCCTGCGATATCGTCGGCCCCATCTGCGAAAGCTCCGACTTCCTCGCCACCGACCGCGCACTCCCACCCGTCGCCCAGGGCGATCTCATCGCCATCTTCTCCGCCGGCGCCTACGGCATGTCCATGGCCAGCACGTACAACGACCACCCCCGCCCCGCGGAGGTCCTCGTCGACGGTGACTCCATGTTGCTCATCCGCCCCCGCCAACACATCGCCGAACTCGTCGCCCCCGAACTCAGCGACCCCTCGCCCCTCGCCTGATCCTCACCACACCCCGTGCGCCCGCAGCGCACCCTCGATCTGCGCCGCCGTGTCTCCCGTGTGATCCACGTGAACCCCGCGCCACCCCAGCGCGCCCGCGGCCTTCACATTGTCCTCCAGATCATCGAAGAACAAAATCTCCCCGCCCCGCGCACCCGTCAGCCGCTCAAACTCGCGGTAAATCTCCGCGTCCGGCTTCATCAAGCCCATCAGATGACTCGCGTGCCGGTGCTTCAGCTTCCCCGCAGTCGGATACTTCGCCCCCCCGCCCGGCCCCTCGATGTGCGTCACCCAGTGCGCGTGATTCGTGTTCGACAGCAACCCCGTCTCCACGTGCGCCGTCGCCGCCAACTTCCCAATCACATCCGACACACCCGCGTACTCATCCAGCAACCACGCGTCGTGCAGCCGCGCAAGCTCCTCCACCGTGTACAAGCCCCCGGTCGCCTCCCGCAGCAACTCCAGATACTCCCCGTGCCCCAGGCTCCCCGTCTGGTGCATCCGCGTCAGCTCCCGCCGACGCGCAAGCCCGCTCGCCTCGCGCGCATCCAGCCGCACCGTCAGCCCCGCCGCCGCGCACCCTTCCTCCCACGAACGGCAATGCCGCAGAATCACCCCGCCCCAGTCAAAGCACACCATCTTGATCGTCACCGCTCCTGCTCCTCTTCTTCCTCGCTCGATCCAGCCGCTTCAACCCCACCCTCCACCGGCTTCATCACCTCGCGCATCACCGTCGTCGCAAAGCTCCCCTTCGGCAGCTCAAACGCGCACCGCACGTACGGCCCAACCTCATCCACGCCCCCCTCGACCTCCGGGTCCACCAGCGGCACCCGCAGCGGCCTCCGCTCCCCGTAGATCAAGTTGTTGCTCTTCCTCCCAAACTCCTCCACCTGCGCAACCGTCACCCCCGCCGCCTCCAGCGCCGCCACCTCCGCCGCGAGCACCTCACCCGCCGCCTGCTTCATCCCACCACCCCACATCGGCCCCGTCGCGCTGATCTCAAACGCCGCCAGCCGCTCCGCCGTCCCCGGATCCGCCGCCACCGCCGCGTCCACCGAAAACACCGAGTGGTTCACGTGCTTGAACGCCACGTCACCTTCGCGCAGCTCCGCGAGCGTCCCCGCCGCCACCCGCGCATCCGCCACCGCGTTGAACACCGCCGACTGAAACGCCGACGCGTAAAACCCCAGAACCCCGAAATCCACCGAGAAAAACGCCCGCTTCACGCTCTGCCCCCGCACCAGCGCCCGCAGCACACACCGCTCCGCGTACGCCGTCCGCGGAAACAGATGCAGCGCATCCGCCAACCGCCCCTCCGCGTACGCCGCCCGCGCCTCCGCATTCACCGCCGGCCGCAGCGCGTTCGGCGCCAGCATCTCCCGCACCGCCTCCGCGTGCTCCCCCCTGATCATCGAACGCCCGATCAAGTGGTTGTTATCCAGCAACCCAAACCGCTGCTCCCCGATCCGATTCGCAACCCCCTCCGCCTTCAGTCGATCCAGCACCCGCTTCGCCACCACCACATCCGTCGGCTTCACCCCACGCACGCGAATCGAAAACCGATTCCCCGCCAAGTGCCCACGCCGCAGCTTGTTCGCGTGCAGATCCGCCCACAACACCTGCACCCGCTCGTGCCTGATCTCCGGAAAGTCCTCCGGCCGCTTCCCCGGCGCATGAATCGAAAACACCTGCCGCGTAATCGCCTGCTTGTCCTTCAACCCCGCGTACCCGATCTCCCGCTTCGTCACGCCAAAGTGCGTCGCCAGCAGATTCACCAGCTCCAGCGTCGACATCCCACGCTTCTGCACGAACAGATAGATGTGCTCCCCCGCCCCCGACGGCTGATACAGCGGCAACTCCTCGACCAGAAAGTCCTCCGGCCGCTGCTTGATCACGCCCCCAATCCCCGCCACATCGTGCGTCTGGTAACGGCTCGGAATCACATGCGTTCGATCGCTCGCCGGTCGCTCGGTCATCTCACTCACGTCTCACCCTCTTCACGCGTCGCCGCGTCCAGCACATGCTCTTCAACAAACACCGGCACATCCCCCGCGATCCCGAGCGCAATCGCGTCGCTCGGCCTCGCATCGATCCGAATCATCTCCCCACCCAACTCCACATCCAGCGTCGCAAAGAACGTCGCATCCGCCAGGTCACTGATCGTGATCGACCGCAACTTCCCACCAAGCCGCTCGATCACCGACGCCAGCAAATCATGCGTCTGCGGCCTCTTGATCACAATCCCCTTCAGCCGCCGCTCAATCGCCTGCGCCTCCGGCAACCCAATCACGATCGGAAACGACCGCGCCGCCACCTGCGGATCCGACTCCCCGTCGCGCATCTCCCGCAGCTCGATGATCTGGTAGTCGTTCAGCTCACGGATCAAAATCCGCGAAAGCTCCATCCGCACCGCCATGCGCGTCTCCTTCGCCCAATCCTATCGGCCCCCTCCCCCGAAGCGACGCCCACCCCCCGATTCCTCCCCCCCGCCTCCTCCGCTCCCCCCATCCACCCACCCCCCTCGCTCCAACCCCGCCACCCACCGCCCCACCCGCTCCAACACCACCCGCGGCACCCCGATATCCACCACCACAATCTCCCCCGTCAACGCCTGCGCACCAAGCTCCATCATCCCCACCTTCAACCCCGCAAACGTCACCGTCACATCCGCCCTCACCACCGCCCCACCCGCCAATCCAGTCTCGCAGTCCATCCCCGACGGCACATCCGCCGACACCACCCGCACGCCCCCATCTCCCAACCCGTTCACCTCGCCAATCAACTCCGCCGCCCTCCCACTCGCCCCGCCTCGCAACCCCGTCCCCAAGATCGCATCCACCACCACACGCCACCGCCCCCGCGGCAACTCCGCCCCAATCCGAATCCCCATCGCCCGCGCCACCCGCGCATTCACCAACGCATCCCCCCGCAACCCCTCCTCCCCAACCTCCGCAACGCACGCCACCTCCACGCCCGCATTCGCCAAATGCCGCGCCGCCGCATACCCGTCCCCACCGTTGTTCCCCCGCCCACACACCACGAGCACCCCGCCCCCACCAACCCGACGCAACTCATCCAGCACAACCCCCGCGAGCCCCCGCGCCGCGTTCTCCATCAACACAATCGTCGGTAACCCAAACTCCTCGTGCGCGAGCCGATCAACTTCTCTCGCCCCATCGCGCGAGAGCACAAACGCGCCGCGCTCCACGCCGCGAGTGCCCATGCCCCCAGAATACCACTACTTCGCCGCCGCCTCAAACGTCGCCAGCCGCTGCCGCATCCCCAGCGTCTCGTTCTCCCCCACCAGCTCCACCGCCCGCCTCTGCAACTCCACCGCCCGCTTCACGTCCCCCTTCTTGAAACACGCCAACGCCAGCGTGTCCATGATCAACCCATCCTTCTCACCGCTCAACTCAACCGCACGCTCCGCCGCCGCGAGCGCCAAGTCGTAATCCCGCGACTTCATCTCCGCCTCATCCAATATCGCCCACGCCACCGAGTTCAACGCCGCGGCATGCCCCCACGCGTGCGCCCTCGCCGCGCCCCCGGCCCACGCCATCACCCGCTCCCCCATCCCCTCGCGCACCCCCCACAACCGCACCACCTCCGGCACGATCTGCTCAAACCCCGGATGCCCCGCCAAAACTGCGTCCGACGCCGCCAACACCCGCTCCAACTCCGCCCCCTTCATCGCCTCCCGCCACCCATCCAGCTCCGCGCTCACCCGCCCCGCATCCCGCGCAAACTCCCGGTCCCGCCGCGCCTCCTCAACCTCCCACTCGTCCTTCACCACCCGGCCCACAACCTCCGCCATCCGCGCCGCCTGCTCGTCACTCCCCCACTCCTCGATCGCCACCACCCGCCCGCCCCCATCCACCACAAACGCCACCGGCAACCGATCACACCCCGCCGCATCCAGCCACGCTCGCTCAAACCCCTTCCCCTCCGCCGCCGCGTGCACCGGAAAGCAGATCCCCTCCCCCATCGTCTCCACAAACACCCGCAGCGGCTCCGCCTCCCCCGGTATCTCCCGCGCGCACACCCCCACCACAAACGCCCCGCTCCCCTTCGCCACCTCGCACACACGGTGCAACTGCCCCCGCGCCCTCACGCTCCACGTCGGAAACACCGCCACCACGCTCACCCGCCCCGCCGGCAACTCCCCCACCGCACTCCCGGCCACCACCGCCCCCACCTCAAACCCCGGCGCGGCATCCCCAATCCGCAACGCCGGCGGCTCGCCACCGCTCGCCCATTCGGCGACCACCAACACCAGACTCACAATCGCTTCCCGTCTCATGCCGTTGACTCCCACGATACCAGCCCCGCGAGAACCGCCGCGGCAACCCGCCACCCCTTCCCCTTTCCACCCCTATCCTCTAGGGAACACTGGCCCCCCGACCGATTCAACCCCTACCCATGCGACGTGACACGGTTATCCTCGGCCTCACCCTGAGCGGGTGTGTCCACGCTGGCCTCGCCCTCGCCCTCCGCGCAGGCCTGGTCGGTGCCGCGCCCGCACCCTCGGACGCCCCGGACCTCGTCACCGCCATCACCTTCACCCCCCCTACCCCGGCCAACCAGCCCACCCCCTCCCTCCCCT
>VYLF01000055.1_pt1 | contig 60478 bp, 52 predicted proteins | sample 5114371 | NCBI WGS metagenome assembly VYLF01 (sample SAMN12291773, study PRJNA351875) | freshwater metagenome | isolation source: freshwater lake | place: USA: Michigan, Kent Lake | collected 2013-08-15 | reverse complement strand
GTCGGGCGGGGCGCGGGGGCGGCGGGCATCGCGGCCTTCACCGGCGCGGGCGGGATGGAGGGGGCGCCCATGCCGCAGGCGGAGTTGGGAGCGGAGGCCGAGCGGACGTCCTTCTCGGTGACGCGGCCGCCGATACCGGTGCCGGAGAGGGCGTCGATGTCGACGCCGAGTTCCTTGGCGAGGCGGCGAACGGCGGGGGTCGCGAGGGTCTTGCCGGCGTTGTTGGCGCCGGGGGTGTTGGCGAGAGAGCCGACGACGGTGCCCGCGTCTTCGCGGTCGGCGTTGGGCTCAGGGATCTCGTCGGGGACCCGGGCGGGAGCGGGCTGGGCGTGGGTGCCGTTGGCCGAGGCGGGCTTGGAGGGGGTGGAGGGGGCGGCGGGCTTGGAGGCAGCGGAGTCGGACTTGTAGCTCACGAGGGGGTTGCCGACGTGGAGGATCTCGCCCTCGGTGCCGTGGAGCTGGGTGATGGTGCCAGCCCTGGGGGAAGGGACTTCGACGAGGGCCTTGTCGGTTTCCATTTCGGCGAGGATGTCGTGCTCGTTGACGGTCTGGCCGACGGTCACACGCCACTTGATCAGCTCGGCTTCGTGGACGCCTTCGCCGAGGTCGGGGAGGATGAAGACATTGGGATCCGAGGACTGCTGGTGGGCCATCGCGGCAAACTCCGAGGTGAAGCGGGATGATATGCGGGGAGGGGTGGAGGGGGCGGGGCCGAGGGACGGAAGCAAGGTGCGGGATCGGGCCGGGTGAGGCGAGGGATTCGGAGGGGGCCGGCGATCAGCCGGAGGCCGGCCGTCCGTCAGGTCGTGGCGTTCTCGGCTTCGCGGGCGATCATGTCCGAGTAGGAGCAGTCGATGGCTTCGCCCAGGGCCGGGGAGAGCAGGCGGCGGAGTTCGCCGATGGCCTCGTGGCAGCGGGCGACGTTGAAGTCGCGGCAGACGAGGGCTTCGAACTCGAGGAAGTTGCCGAGGGACTCGACCTGATCGAGGTGGATGCGGGTGTTCCCGATCATCCAGAGATCGCGGGACTTCTTGACAATGACCCAGACCGGCAGCGGCGTGAGGCCGAAGCGTTCGAGGGCTTGCTGTTCCGTGTAGAGGGTGAAGTGGCTGAGCTTCGGGATGGTGCGGTTCGGGCGGTCGTAGAAGACGTACTCGACGGGTTCGCCCTCGCAGTCGCGGCGTTTGAGGCGGCCGTTGGGGATGCGGTAGTAGGTGTCGGTCTGCTTGAGTTCGCCGATGAACGACGCGCCCTTGGCCCTCAGGATCGAGCGGGCCAGGGCGAGGTCGCGGAGTTCACACTTGTACTCGACGTTGTGCATCGGAGGGGAGCGTATCACGGAGCGGGGCGGGGCGGGATACCGGCCTGGGCGAGGGCGTGGAGGAGGGCGGGCTCATCCCAGACGGTGACGCCGAGCTCGTTGGCCTTCTCGAGCTTGCTGCCGGCGGATTCACCGGCGATGACGAGGGAGGTCTTCTTGGAGACGGAGCCGCTGACCTTGGCACCGAGCTTTTCGAGGAGCTCGGTGAGCTCGGTGCGCTCGTAGGACTGGAGGGTCCCGGTGATGACGATGGTCTTGCCGGCGAAGGGGCCGGAGGTGGGCTGGGCGCCTTCGGGGACGTAGTCGACGGAATCGAGGTTGACGCCGAGGGCGCGAAGGTCGGCGAAGGTGCGGGCGGCGCGCTCGCTGTGGAAGTAGGCGTGGACGACGGGGGCGGTGTCTTTGCCCAGGCCGGTTTCGGGGCGGCGGGACGGGTCTTCGCTGAGGCCGAGTTGGCGGGCTTCGTCCTTTGAGAGGGACTTGGGACGGAGCTCGAGTTCGGAGGCGGCGAGGAGGGCGTCGAGCGAGGGGAATCGGCGGGCGAGGAGGCGGGAGGTGGTATCGCCGATGTGGCGGATGCCCATGCCGGCGAGGAGGCGAGCGAGGCCGCGGGATTTGGCGGTTTCGATGCCTTTGAGGATGTTGTCGGCCTTCTTCTCGCCCATGCGGTCGATCTGGAGAAGGGCGTCGCGGTGGTTGGCGAGGCGGAAGATGTCGGCGAAGGTGGAGAGTGGGATGGAGGACTCGGCGCGGATCTGGTCGATGGTTTTTTCGCCGAGGCCGTCGATGTCCATCTGTTTGCGGCCGGTGAACCAGATGAGCTTCTCGCGAACCTGCGCGGGGCATTCGGGGTTGATGCAGCGGCGGGTGGTTTCGAGGGCTGGGTGATCGAGGGATTCGGGGGGCTCGATCTCGACTTCGCCGCCGCAGACGGGGCAGAGGGCGGGAGGCGTGATGGGGGTAGCGTTTTCGGGGCGGGAGCCGAGGACGACGCCGACGACCTGCGGGATGATCTCGCCGGCCTTTTCGACGACCACGGTGTCGCCGATGCGGATGTCGGTGCGCTGGTCTTGGAGTTCGGTTGATGCGTCGCGGACGCGGCCGTAGTTGTGCAGCGTGGCGTGCTGGACCGTTGTGCCCGCGAGGAAGACGGGCTCCATCGAGGCCCGCGGCGTGATCTTGCCCGTCTTGCCGACCTGGTGTTCGACCTTGATGAGGCGGGTGGTCTTGCGTTCGGCGGGGTACTTGTACGCGATGGCCCAGCGGGGGCTCTTGGAGGTGAGGCCGACGGCGCGCTGGTGGTCGAAGGAGTCGAGGCGGACGACCATGCCGTCGGTGGCGTGGTTGAGGGAGTGGCGCTTGGTCGCGAAGGCGTCGATGGCTTTGAGCGTGTCGTCCACGGAGTCGCAGCGCGTGGAGTCGGTGCTGACGGGCAGGCCCATGGCGCGGATGCGGGCGCAGAAGGCGGAGAACGAAGGGGCAAACTGGGGGTCGCTGATCTCGCCCCGACCGTGGGCGACGAAGGCGAGCTTGCGCTTGGCGACTTCGCGGGGGTCGAGCTGCTTCATCGCGCCCGAGGCGGCGTTGCGAGGATTGACGAAGAGATCGAGGCCCTGTGCTTCGCGTTCTTCGTTGATGCGGTCGAACTCGGAGAGTGGGAGGTAGACCTCGCCCCGCACTTCGAGGACCGCCGGCGCGTCGCCGGAGAGGACGAGCGGGATGGACGAGATCGCGCGGGCCGCGTGCGTGACGTCGTCGCCCTTGGTGCCGTCGCCGCGGGTGACGGCGTGCTTGAGGGCACCGTTCTCGTACCGGAGGGAGAGGGCGAGGCCGTCGATTTTGGGATCGCAGGAGACGGCCAGGGGAGACTGGGTGGAGAAGAGGCCGTCGTCGAGGTTGAGGGCCTTGCGCATGCGGGCGTACCACTCGCGGACCTCGGCCTCGCTGTACGTGTTGTCGATTGAGAGCATCGGCGAAGCGTGGACGATCTGGGAGAAGCCGGCGATGGGCTCCCCGCCGACGCGGCGCGTGGGGCTGTTGGGATCGTCGAGCTCTGGGTGCGCGGCTTCGAGCGAGGCGAGCTCGGCGAGCAGGCGGTCGAACTCGGGGTCGGACATGATGGGCGCGTTGTCGGCGTAGTACGCGCGGTTGGCGTGGTGGAGGAGGGCGCGGAGCTCGGTGATGCGGGTGTGTTGGGCCGTTCCCATGCCTGAGTCTACGGGACCTGTTGTGCGCGGTGCAACGGTGCCGAGGCGGAGTCGGGCAGACGGCTGAAGATCCCGGTCTTGACGCCCGCGAGGGAGTCGAGGAACTGCTGTCGGAACCAGGGGATCGTGGAGAGCCGGTGCATCAGGGCATCGCGGACCGGGCCGATGGACTCGCGTTCACCCTGGAAGATCGGCGTGAGCATCCGCGACGCCCATTGGTAGAAGCGAACGTGGCGGCGCCGGGCGTCCGCGTAGGCGTCGAGCGCGTCGGGGAGGTGATGGTGGGCGTTGATGGCGTCCGCGAGTGTCGCGGCATCGAGCAGCGCGAGGTTCGCACCTTGGCCGAGTTGCGGGCTCATCGCGTGGGCCGCGTCGCCGATCACCACCACGCGCCCGGCCCAGTGGTTCCGCAGCGTGACGCTGACGTACGCGGCAGAGGCGAGGTCGTCCCACGATCGGATGGACGCGAGCACGGGTTCGGCGAGCGCGGTCATGCTGCGCACGCGCGACTTCCAGTCCTTCAGGGCCCCCGCGCGGACGCGGGGGAGATCCGCAACACGCTCGCTCCAGAACATGCTCACGGTGGGGGAGTCGGGGCCGCTCGCCGCGGCGTTGCCGGAAGGGAGGAACCCCACCATGCGTTGGGCGTTGTCGTAAACCTGGCGGAGGGTGTCGCCGAACGCGCGGTTGGGGTCTGGTTGAACAGCCCAGAGCGCGCCCCAGGGGTATTCGGATTCATGCGTGCCGAAGGCGGCGTGTTGGCGGAGGATGGACCGCGCACCGGAGGCGACGATGCAGAGGTCGCACGGGAACTCGCCGCCGTCGCGGAACGCGAGACGGGGGTCAGCGATGTTCCCGAAGTCGACGACTTCTTTGCCGGCGTGAACCGTGACGCCTTCGCGCGAGGCGGCGCTCAGGAGGAGTTCGAGGAGCATGGCGCGGTGGACCCCGAGTGCGGAGCAGTGGGGGTGGAGCCATGCGTACTCGAGTTCGAGCACAGGGGCTCCGGCGATCGTGTCGCCGTAGAGGCTGCGGATTGTGCTTCCTCGCTGGCGTGCCGCGGGTTCCAGGCCGAGTCGTTGCAGCACGGCGAGTCCGGTGGGCTGGAGCAGGATGCCGGCACCGACCGCGCGCAGCGGAGCGGCCCGTTCGAAGAGGTGAACGTCGTGCCCCATCCGAGCCAGGAACGCGCCGGCGGCGGGGCCGGCGGTGCCACACCCGACGATACCGACGCGCATGGGGTACTCCGTCACCAGTTCTTCATGGGGATCGGAACGCTGAGGTGATCGGCGCACTGCTGGGCGTCGCCGTAGCCCGCGTCGGCATGGCGGAAGACGCCCATCATCGGGTCGTTGGTCAGGACGCGTTCGAGGCGGCGTGCCGCGTCGGGGGTGCCGTCCGCGACGATGACCTGGCCGGCGTGTTGGCTGAACCCGATACCCACGCCGCCACCGTGGTGGAACGAGACCCACGAGGCTCCGCCGGCGATGTTGACCATGGCGTTGAGGATGGCCCAGTCGCTCACGGCGTCGGTCCCGTCCTTCATGCCCTCGGTCTCGCGGTTGGGGCTGGCGACGCTGCCGCAGTCGAGGTGGTCGCGGCCGATGACGATGGGGGCCGAGACTCGACCTTCGGCGACGAGCCGGTTGAAGAGCAGGCCCGCCTTGTCACGCTGGCCGAGGCCGAGCCAGCAGATGCGTGCCGGGAGGCCCTGGAAACCGAAGCGAGGGGCGCAGTCTTCGAAGCGGCCGGCGAGGAGCGCGTCGGGGTTGGCGTGACAACCCAGGACCCAGCGGTGCAGACGCTCGGAGTAGTCGCTCTCGTTGCGGGGGAAGAGCTTCAGCAGTTCGTGGTCCGTCACGTAGATGTCGCGAGGATCGCCGGAGAGCGCGGCCCATCGGAACGGGCCGCGGCCGACGCAGAACTGCGGACGGATGTACGCGGGAACAAAGCCGGGGAAGTTGAACGCTTCCTTGAGTCCCTGATCGAGCGCACGCTGGCGGATGTTGTTGCCGTAATCGAACGTGATGCTGCCCCGGTTCTGGAGCGTCACCATCGCGGCGACGTGGCGCTTCATGGACGCGAGGCTCAGCTCGACGTAGTGCGACGGGTTGGAGGCGCGGTAGGCGTCGGCCTGCTCGACCGTCATGCCGACGGGGACGTAGCCCGTGAGCGGATCGTGGGCCGAGGTCTGATCGGTGAGGGCGTCGGGCGTGATTCCCCGCTCGATCAACCGCTCCAACAGGTCCACCGCATTCGCACGCACGCCGAAGGACTCGGCGCGGCGGGACTTGGCCGCGTCGATCGACGCGTCGATGGCGTCGTCGAGCGAGGTGAAGACGTGATCGAGGTAGTGGTCGTGCTTGCGGCGTTCGAGCCGGTCGAGGGCGACGTCGGCGATGAGCGCGGTGCCCTTGGCCATGGTGATCGCGAGGGGCTGGGCCCCGCCCATGCCACCGCATCCGCCGGTCACGCAGAGGCGCCCGGCGAGGTCGGCCCCGAACTCCTTCTTGCCGAGTTCGGCGAAGGTTTCGTACGTGCCCTGAAGGATGCCCTGCGTGCCGATGTAGATCCAGGACCCCGCGGTCATCTGGCCGTACATCATGAGGCCCTTGGCGGCGAGGTCGTCGAAGTGCTTCTGGGTCGCCCAGTGGGGGACGAGGTTGGAGTTGGCGATGAGGACGCGCGGGGCGTCGGTGTGGGTTCTCACGATCCCCACGGGCTTGCCGGACTGGACGAGCAGCGTTTCATCGGGAGCGAGTGATCGGAGGGAGGCGACGATGGCGTCGAAGGATGCCCAGTCGCGCGCGGCCTTGCCCCGGCCGCCGTACACGATGAGGTCGGCGGGGCGTTCGGCGACCTCGGGGTCGAGGTTGTTCATCAGCATCCGCATCGCGGCCTCGGCCTGCCAGGTCTGGCAGGTCTTCTGGAGGCCCCGAGGTGCTCGCACGACTCGGGAACCGGGTGCGGGGGTGGCTGGATTGTGCGCGACGGCCATACGGAACTCCTATACGGGGGACGCCTCAGATTAGGCGACCTGGCGCACCGGGCCGACCGGGGCGTTGCCGTGGGCCGAGCGGGTCCGACGGAAAAAGAACAACCCCCGCTTGCGCGGGGGTCGTTTGTCAGCTTGATTCAGCAGACGGTCTGAAGATCAGACCATGCCCTTGAGGTTCGCGAGGGGACGGATGCGAACGACGTTGCGGGCCGGCTTGGGCTTCACTTCCATCATCTCGCCGGTGAAGGGGTTCTTCTTCATGCCGCCGCCCTTGACGGCCGGCTTGCGGACGACGGTGATCTTCATGAGGTTCGGAACCTTGAAGATGCCCGAGCCCTTGGTCAGGTCCAGGCCGATGATCGTGGTCATGGTCTCGAACACACCCGCGACCTGCTTGCGGGAGAGGCCGTTGTGCGCCGCGATGAGGTTGAAGATCTCGCTCTTCGTGCGGAGCTTCGAGGAAGCGGTGATCTTCGCCGGCTTCGCGGCGGCCTTCGTTGCTTTACCTTCGCTCTTTGCAGCCTTCTTCGCCATGGTCGTACTCCTTTAGAGTTGCGTTTCCTCACAGAACAACGACGTTTTACCAGTGAGCGCCGCCGTCCGCAAGGGCCCGGAGTCCTCCGAGCCGCTGATTTCCAACAGTTTTCGACGGTTGGGCGCGGTTTTCTCCACAACTCGCTCAAAAACATCGCTATTCGGAGCGATTTTCCGCCCGGGGCTCAAAAAACAGCCCGCCCGGCGGTGTTTTTGACGGTCGCGGCGAGGGCTTCACCGTCAGCTCCAGCGAGAACAAGCTGTGATCCGACGCCCTCCGCTCCCCTTCCTCCCCCTCCATCCGCTCCTCGTGCGCGTACTCCGCCGTCGCCACGTGCGATCGCAGCAGCGGCGAAACGAACGCCCCATCAATCCGGAATCCCCCGCCAAAGGGGCTCACCCACGAGTACTCCCGCGATCCCGGGTGCTTCAGCCGAAACGCATCCCGGTACCCGATCGTGCAGAACTGCCCCAGCAGGTCCTCGCACCCAAAGCACCCACGCACGGCATCCTTCAGCCGCCGCCCGGTGTTGAAGTCGCCCATCACCACCGACCGCGACCGCGCATGCAGCCGCCCGTACGCCAGCAGGTGGTGCCAGTACTCCACCTTCCGCGTCATCTGCGTGTCGTCGGGCACATGAACCGCCGCCAGCCGCAGCGCAAAGTCCGGAAGCCCCGCCTCCAGCCACCGGTTCGACCATAAGTCCCCCGGCGCCACGGTGTTGAGCTGCACGAGCGGATACTTGCTCGCGATCAGAATGCCGTTGCGCTTGCGGCTTAACGGCGTCGCCAACTGATGCTCCAGCCCGTGATCCGCGAGCACCCCTCGGATCTGTCCGCCAACCGTCGAGCGAAACTCCGTCAACGCCACCACGTCCGGGCTTCGCTCAACGATGGCCAGGGTGATGCGGGGCATCCGGTTCGCCCCGCCGCCGTGCAGGATGTTCCAGGTCAGCAGCTTCAGCACGGTACTACGGTACGGGCATGAGCCTCCCCCTTGTTGCCTCGCCCCATCCGGTTCCTGGTGAGATTGTCGTCCCCGGCGCTGCCGTGAAGCAGGGCGATCGCCACAAACTCAGCCGCCCCGAACTCCTCGAGTTCGTCCGCGGGGCCTCGGTCATCGTCTCCATGTACTACAACAAGATAGATGCGGAACTGCTCGACGCCGCCGGGCCCCAGCTCAAGGGTGTCTGCAACTACGCCGTCGGCTATGACAACATCGATCTCAAAGCCTGCCGCGAACGCCGCGTCGTCGTGACCAACACGCCCGGCGCCGTCACCGAAGGCACCGCGGACATCGCCTGGGCACTCCTCCTCGCCGCCGCACGTGGGCTCGTCCCCGCCGACCGCTTTGCGAGGTCTGCCGAGTACGGCGAGCGTGGGCCGCTGGGGATCACCGAGTTCCTCGGGGTCGACCTCACCGGTCGCAACCTTCTTATTGTGGGCGCGGGTCGGATCGGCTACGCAACCGCCCTTCGCTCCATCGGTTGGGGCATGCGCGTGATGTACACCGCACGCAACCGCCACCTCGACTTCGAACTCGCGCCCCTCGCCGCGCGTCGCGTGGAACTCGACGAAGGCCTCCGCGAAGCCGACGTCGTCTCCCTCCACACCCCGCTCACCCCCGAGACCCGCCACCTCATCAACGCCCGCACCCTCGGTCTCATGAAGCCGAATGCGATTCTGATCAACACCGCCCGCGGCCCCGTCGTTGAAGAAGCCGCCCTCGTCGCCGCCCTCCGCGAGCGGCGCATCTATGCCGCGGGTCTCGACGTCTTCGAGTTCGAGCCCAAGATCGGTCGTGAGCTCGCGGCATTGGACAACGTCGTTCTCACGCCCCACATCGGGAGCGCAGAGACGAAGTACCGCCTGATCATGACGGAAATGGTGGGGGAGAACGCGGCAGCGATTCTGGCGGGTCGGGAAGCCCCGAACCGGGTCGGAGGGTGACGCGGCCTTCTGCCCGAAGTGGTTGCTCTGAAATGACTTGCGATAGGTCGAACGGGCGATCGCTGGCGGGATTTCGCGTCCGGTCTCGCCGTTGCCGCACGCAACCCCAAGCCAACTCAGAGCGTGGGGGTGCGGGCGGGTTGGAGTATGTTTGGGTAACGGGACGGGGGCGAACGCGGTCGGAGCTTCTCGTTCCGACGTTGCCATCTCCAAACAGGCGGCTATCATTCCGACCCTGCCCCCGGGAACTGTCCCGTTGGCTGGTGGTGGCTTTGTAGGATCCGGACCGTCATGCCCACGATCAACCAGCTTGTCCGCAAGTCCCGTCGCCCGCTCGCCCGCATCAACAAGGTCAAGGACCTCGTTGGCTGCCCGCAGAAGCGCGGCGTCTGCCTCATCGTTCGTACGACCACCCCGAAGAAGCCGAACTCGGCTCTCCGAAAGATCGCCCGTGTGCGTCTCTCGAACGGTAAGGAAGTCACCGCCTACATCGGCGGCGAAGGCCACAACCTGCAGGAGCACTCGATGGTGCTCGTTCGCGGCGGCCGTGTGCGCGACCTTCCGGGTGTGCGCTACCACGTCGTCCGCGGCACCCTCGACTGCCTCGGCGTCGAAGGCCGCAAGCAGGGTCGTTCGAAGTACGGCGCCAAGAAGGGCAAGGGCTAATCACAATCGTCATCTGCACCGGGCGTCCGGTGCGACGGCAGTAATCTCGCTGCATCGAGCCGATGTCGCGCGATGAAAGAAACACGTCTACCCACAGGTAGACGCAGCCAGCCGAAGGAGTTTCAACATGGGTCGCAAGAAGTTCACGTACGCCGCCGAGCAGCTCCGTCCCGATCCCCGTTTCGGTGACACCCAGCTCGCCCGCTTCATCAACTGCATGATGTACGACGGCAAGAAGTCCGTCGCCCAGCACGTGGTGTACGACTCCCTCGAAATCATCCAGGGCAAGCTCGCCAAGGAAACCGCTCCCGAGGCCCCCAAGGAAGCCATCGAAGTCTTCCAGAAGGCCATCGAGAACGTCAAGCCCTACGTCGAAGTCCGCAGCAAGCGCATCGGTGGTGCCAACTACCAGGTGCCCATGCAGGTCTCCCGCAAGCGTCAGCAGTCCCTCGCCTTCCGCTGGATCATCGAAGCCGTCCGCGCCGAGAAGGGCCGCCCCATGGCCCAGCGCCTCGCCGATGAGCTCTACCTCGCCGCTCAGGGCCAGGGCAAGGCCATGATGACCCGCGAGCAGACCCACAAGATGGCCGAAGCCAACCGCGCCTTCGCCCACTTCGCCTGATCGCTCACCAGTTCACTTCCAAACGCCGTGGCTCTCCGCCGCGGCGTTTGTGTTTTTCCATCCCCACTCCGCCCGATGAACCTCCGTCCCGCCCCACCGTACCTGAGGTTCCATGACCCGCCGGTTCGTCCTGATCATCCTCGCCATCTGGGCCGCCCTCACCCTCGCCGGGTGGTGGCTGTACCACGCCGCCGCCGCCGGCGACTCCGCCCCAGGATCCGCCCAACACCCCGCCATCAAGATCGCCTCCAACGCCGTCCAGACCCTCTGCCTCCCGGGCTGGGTCCTCGCGCGAACACTGACCCACCGCACGCTCGCCGGCGCGTGGACCGCCCCGCTCGCCATCGGCTTCGGTTGGGCCGCGATCCTCGCCCCCACGCTGCTCCTGTGGCGCATCCGCGGCGCACTCGCAGGCCCCGCGCCGCGCGCGGGAGACGTGAGCCAAGGCCGCCGCCGATTCATCGTGAACGGCGCGTTCACCGGCGGCGCAACCGCCGTCGCGGGGTCTGGTGCCTACGCCACGCTCGTCGAACCCTGGGATCTCCGCACAACCCCGTACTCCGTGCCCATCCGAGACCTCCCCCCAGAACTCGACGGCCTCAGGCTCGCGCTCCTCGCTGATACCCACCTCGGCGCACGAGTCCCCGCCACCTACCTCCGACGCGTCGTACGCACCGCCCTCGCCGCACGCCCCGACGTCGTCCTCCTCGCCGGTGACTACGTCCACAACGATCCCCGCCTCGCGCCCGCCGCGGCAGCCATCTTCGCGCCCTTCATCGAAGAACGCATCCCCACGCTCGCAGTCCTTGGAAACCACGACTGGTACGCCGGCGCCACGCAGATCCGCCGCGCACTCGAAGACGCGGGCGTCGTCATCGTCGAGAACCGGCCGCACTACATCGACGCCACCGACCGACGCTGCACCGACACCGCTCCCGCACCCGGTCTCGCCATCACCGGCGTCGAAGACCTCGAGATGGGCTTCGTGGACTTCGACGCGGCACTCGCGAAAATCCCCGCCTCTATGCCCCGCCTGCTCCTCGCCCACGAACCCGATACCGCCGAACTCCCGCAGCTCAACCACCGCGTCGACCTCATGCTCGCCGGTCACACCCACGGCGGACAAGTGAAGCTCCCACTCCTCGGAACGCCCGTCGTTCCCAGCGCCTTCGGCAGCAAGTACGCCGGTGGCTTGGTCCAAGGGCCCGCCTACCCCGTCCTCGTCTCGCGAGGAATCGGCACCTCCATCGTCCCCGTGCGATGGGGCGTCCCGCCCGAGGTCGTCGTCCTCACACTCACCCGCGCGTGAGCCGGTGCTGCGCCGTGTCCCATTCCTCCGGCAACACATCCCACATCACCGTGTCCACCCACCCGTAGCCGATCTCAAACCGCTCCTTCCGCAGCAACGCGCACTGGTTCAGCCCCAGCCTCCGCGCAACCCCCGCAGATCCCACGTTCGGTGCCGCGGCAAACAGGAAAATCCGCCGCAACCCGAACCCCCCTCGCTCCTGCGGCGTGAAACACCACGAGATCATCGCCGCCGCCGCCCGCGCGCAGATCCCCTCGCGCCGACGCGACTGCCGCACCCAGTAACCAATCTCCCCGATGTGCTTCGCGGCATTGATCCGCGTGACCCCCGTGCCCCCCAGCAGCACGCCCGTCTGCTGGCAGAACACGCCCGTCACCGCGCCGAAAATCGTCCCCAGACTCGGATCCAGCAAACGCTCGCGCGCCTTCGCAAACAACTCGATGCTCGCCCGCGACGACTCCACGCTCGTGTGCTCGTCTCGCGCCCACGTCAGCCACGGCAGCAGCGTCGCCCGCGATTCCTCCACCGCCTCGAACATCGCCGGAGCGTCATCCGGAGAAAACGCCCGAAGCACAAGGCCATTCCCCTCGAATCGCGAGGGGGTCGGGGTCGGTGGGGTCCATGGTTTCGGAGGCTGCATCGGGGATCGTTGGCCCCCCGTCGTCCGGGGTCCATGCGTACGCTGAGGTATGGCACGGTACCACCGACAGACGCTGTTGCCGCAGATCGGTCCCGACGGGCAGCGAGCCCTCGGGGCGTCCCACGTCGTCGTCGTCGGCTGCGGCGCACTCGGATGCGCCGTCATCGACACGCTCGCCCGCGCCGGAGTCGGTTTCCTCACCGTCATCGACCGCGACGTCGTCGAACTCAGCAACCTCCACCGCCAGTGCCTCTTCGACGAGAGCGACGCCGAAGCCGGTTCCCCGAAGGCCGCCGCCGTCGCCGCTCGCGTCCGCGTGATCTCCGCCCACACCGGCGTGCGAGCCGTCGTCGATGACCTCACCCACCGCAACGCCGAACGCGTCGTCCTCGGCGACGCACGACCCATGGTCGTCGTCGACGGCACCGACAACTTCGCAACGCGCTACCTGCTCAACGACCTCGCCGTGAAGCACCGCCTCCCCCTCGTCTACGGCGGAGTCGTCGCGACCCGAGGCACCGCCGCGACCATCCTCCCGGGCATCGGCCCCTGCCTCCGCTGCATCGCGCCCACCATCCCCGCTCCCGGCTCCACGCCAACCTGCGACACCGCCGGAGTCTTCGGGCCCGCGGTGCAAACCGTCGGAGCACTCCAGGCCTCGATGGTCATCCGCCTTCTTGTCAACGCCGAGATCACGCCCACCCTCGCCGAGTTCGACATCTGGGATCTCGCGTTCCGAACCGTCCCCATCCAGGGCCTCAAAGACCCCGAGTGCCCCTGCTGCGAGGCCGGTACCTACGAACTCCTCGAATCGCCCGACGATGTCGAAGCCGCCGCGCTCTGCGGTCAACACACCATTCAGGTTCCACCGACGGGCAGTGGGGGAGTTGACCTCGTCACGCTCGCGGCCAGACTCGAACGCGTCGCGAGCGTGCAGCTCACCCCGCACATGCTCCGCGCATCACTTCGCGACGAGCACGCCGGCATGGTCCTCACCGTCTTCCCCACCGGACGAGCCCTCGTGCGCGGTACCGATCGCCCCGAAGTCGCCAGGTCCCTCTACGCCCGCTTCGTCGGCGGCTGATCAACGCGTCGACCCCGGCTTCCACAGAATGTCCGTCTTCCCGAAGTCGTTCGCGACGCGGCAGAACACAAACAACAAATCGCTCAAGCGGTTCACGTACCGCACCGCCTCCTCGTTCACCCCCGGCGCGTCGATCTGCTGCAGCGTCACGATGTGCCGCTCCGCCCGCCGCACCGTCGTCCGCGCCAGGTGCAGCGCAGCCGACAACGCCGTGCCCCCCGGCAGCACAAAGCTGTTCAACGGCGCAAGCCGGTCGTTGAACGCATCGATCGTCTCCTCCAGCCGCTTGGTCTGCGACGCCACAATCCGCAGCGCCTTCCCCGGTTGTTCGCCGGGTGTGAGGGGAGTCGCGAGATCCGCACCAAGGTCGAACAGATCGTGCTGGATCATCTCCAGATGCGACCGGATCGCGTCCCCCGTGGAAGCGTCGGTATGGCCGCGGCACTGAACAATCGCCAGCCCCACCGCCGAGTTCGATTCATCGATGGCGCCATAGGCTTCCACCCGCGGGTCGTCCTTCAGCACCCGCCCCCCGCCCACCAGCCCCGTGGTTCCGTCGTCCCCCGTCTTCGTGTATATCTTGTTGATCTTGACCATGTCTCATGTCCTTCGTGGGGTGTTCCAGACCGGATGCGACCGCAAGACCACAACTCCGACCATTCCATCTCCGAACCCAAGCCCGTCCGCGGGATCATCGGAACGTGGAAGCGTAGAGGCCTCGAAGCACCCGATCCGCGCGCGCCGCTCGTCTCGCGCGTCCTCGCGTCCCGCGGCATCGGCAGCGGTGCAGACGCAACCAAGTTCCTCGAGCCCAAGATCGCCGACCTTCACGACCCCTCGCTGCTTCCCGGCCTCGAACGCTCCGCCGAACGTGTCCTCCACGCCATCGCCACCGGCCAGCGAATCGTCATCTACGGCGACTACGACGTCGACGGCATCACCGCCAGCGCCATCCTGTACCACGTCATCCTCGAAGTCGCGAAGGAACGAGGGATTGAGGCCCACGTCTCCACGTACGTTCCCCACCGCCTCGAAGAGGGCTACGGGCTCAACGTCGACGCGATCGAGGAGATCGCCCGCGCCGGTGCCAACGTCATCATCTCCGTGGACTGCGGCGTCACCGCCTTCGATCCCGCCCGCGCAGCACGTCGCGCCGGCGTCGACCTCATCATCACCGACCACCACAACCTCCCTACCGACGCCGAAGGACTCCCCGAGGCCTTCGCCGTCGTCCACCCGCGGCTTCCGGGCTCCAGCTACCCCTTCGGCGAACTCTGCGGCGCCGGCGTCGCGTTCAAACTCGCCTGGCGGCTCGCGACCATGGCCGCCGGAGGCCCGAAGGTCAGCCCCGGCATGCGCCGCGTGCTCCTGGACACCCTCGCACTCGCCTCGCTCGGCGTGATCGCCGACATCGTGCCCCTCGTCGATGAAAACCGCGTCCTCGCGCGGCACGGGCTCGCGATGGTGCGTCACAGCGGCATCGAAGGCGTGCGAGCCCTCGTCGTGGCCTCGGGGCTCGCCGGCGAGAACATCGGCGAGTACGACGTCGGTTTCAAGCTCGCGCCGCGCCTCAACGCCTGCGGCCGCATGGGGCACGCACGCGAGGCCGTCGAACTCTTCACCACCGCCACCGGAGACCGCGCCGCCGAAATCGCCGCGCAGCTCACGCAGCAAAACGACGAACGCCGCCGCACCCAGGACGAAATCCTGCAGCAGGCCCTCGAGCTCGCGGAGAGCTCGGGCATGACGGGAGACGCGCGGCGTGCGATTGTTCTCGCAAAGGAAGGATGGCACGCGGGGGTCGTCGGCATCGTGTGCTCCAAGCTGGTCGAGCGATACCACCGCCCCGTGCTGCTCATGAGCATGCACGACGGCCACTGCCACGGCTCGGGCCGCTCCATCGACGGCTTCGACCTGCACGAGGCCATCGGCGCATGCAGCACGCACCTCATCGGATTCGGAGGTCACGCGATGGCCGCCGGGTTGCGGATGTCCGCCGACAATCTCCCAGCCTTCACCGACGCCTTCTGCGCGTTCGCGAGCACCAAGCTCCGCGCGGAAGACCTCTGCGCCCGCGTGCGGTTCGATTGCGATGCAACGATCGCAGACCTCACCATGGCGGCTGTTGCGGACCTGCAGAAGCTCGCCCCCTTCGGCCGCGAGAACCCATCGGTGCAGTTGCGCCTGCCGTCGGTGGTGGTCGCCCAACGCCCCGAGGCCATGGGCGCGGGCAACAAGCACATGACCCTCCGCGTGGCCGATGGCCCGGGCGAACGACAGCTGCGCCTGGTCGCCTGGAACTGGGGCGAACGCATCACCCGCTTCGCGCCCGGCATGCGCCTGCAGGCGGTGATCGCGCCGAAGGTCTCGACCTGGAACGGCTCCACCCGCGTCGAAGCCGAACTCATCGACGCCGCCCCGGCCAACGACTAACCCCCAGTGGCTGCGGCATTCCGCAGTGGCAGCGGCATTCCTGCCGCTGGGTCTCAGCGGCTTTCAGCCGCGTCTTCGTTGTGCGCACGATGGAATAACGCTCACACGCCGGCCCAGCATGATCGCCATGACCGCCACCTGGTTGCCGTGGTTACGCCGGAAGCGTCGCTCGATTACACTCCCGCTCCCCGCTCATCCCGTACGTCGTGAGCCGTGGTTTCGCCGGAAGCGTCGCTCGATTACACTTGCCCCCGACGTTGACAAGCGGACGAAGGCGCCGTGGTTTCGCCGGAAGCGTCGCTCGATTACACTGGCCTGACGCTGGACGAGGTACGCAACAGCGCCGTGGTTTCGCCGGAAGCGTCGCTCGATTACACTGGGTGAGCGGTTGGCCCCATGATCGCCATCGCCGTGGTTTCGCCGGAAGCGTCGCTCGATTACACTCGCATCCATACCGTGGTTGTCGGCGTCTACGCCGTGGTTTCGCCGGAAGCGTCGCTCGATTACACTCCACCCGCTGCGTGCCCCGGAGCTCCGCCCTGCCGTGGTTTCGCCGGAAGCGTCGCTCGATTACACTTACCGCCACACCGCGGACGGGAAGAAGTACGCCGTGGTTTCGCCGAAAGCGTCGCTCGATTACACTCCCGAACGCCGACGGATCCACCGTCAGGGAGCCGTGGTTTCGCCGGAAGCGTCGCTCGATCACACTGTGGGACCGACCTCCCGCATCCGGTGGCCCGCCGTGGTTTCGCCGGAAGCGTCGCTCGATTACACTACGCAACGGGCAAGAGTGGACGGAGAAGACGCCGTGGTTTCGCCGGAAGCGTCGCTCGATTACACTTATCCATGACGCCGGAACACGGGCCGCCGTGCCGTGGTTTCGCCGGCAGCGTCGCTCGATTACACTGGCAAACTGACCGACACGACGCCGAACAAAGCCGTGGTTTCGCCGGAAGCGTCGCTCGATTACACTAGGGGGTGGTGCGGTCGGGCTTGCCCACTCGCCGTGGTTTCGCCGGAAGCGTCGCTCGATTACACTCCTTCCGGCTATCTGCGTTGCCAGTTCCCCGCCGTGGTTTCGCCGGAAGCGTCGCTCGATTGCACTAGCGCACGCCATTTGGGCGGCGACCTGCACGCCGTGGTTTCGCCGGAAGCGTCGCTCGATTACACTGAGCGTCCCGTGTCCGATCCCAAGACCTGTGCCGTGGTTTCGCCGGAAGCGTCGCTCGATTACACTGCTCGCCCGCATCTTCGTCGTGCTGAACATGCCGTGGTTTCGCCGGAAGCGGCGCTCGATTACACTGGGGGTCACGCTTGCTCCTTCGCCGCCATGGCCGTGGTTTCGCCGGAAGCGTCGCTCGATTACACTCCACTTTCCATGCGGAAGCAGCAGGAGCAGGCCGTGGTTTCGCCGGGAGCGTCGCTCGATTACACTGCAGACTGTCACCGCTCACGTCGTGCTGAAGCCGTGGTTTCGCCGGAAGCGTCGCTCGTTTACACTCTGAGGCTTGCTTGTTGCGGGCTGAGGCTGGCCGTGGTTTCGCCGGAAGCGTCGCTCGATTACACTGGCATCCTCTCCCATCAGCACGATGTAGGCGCCGTGGTTTCGCCGGAAGCGTCGCTCGATTACACTGCTGCTGGCCACCGCCAAAGGCACGCGGAGGCCGTGGTTTCGCCGGAAGCGTCGCTCGATTACACTCAAACACGCTGACGGAAGTAGTACCCGACGGCCGTGGTTTCGCCGGAAGCGTCGCTCGATTACACTCATATGCAGCCGCAGCCGCGTCAAGCGCAGGCCGTGGTTTCGCCAGAAGCGTCGCTCGATTACACTAAACGCGAACGTGAGGACCTGATCGACCGGGCCGTGGTTTCGCCGGACGCGTCGCTCGATTACACTTCGCTACTACTGGGACAAGCTCATCCGGGAGCCGTGGTTTCGCCGGAAGCGTCGCCCGATTACACTGGGGCGGGTTCTCGCGCGATCTCGATGAAGCGATCTCGCGCCATACGTCACCCTCCAGCCCTGCGGATCTCGCCGAGGTAGCTCACGGTGACCTTGCGCATCCCGTCTCGGACCAAGGAAGAGCCGGACTTGTAGACGACATCCTTGGCTTTCTTGATCTCGTCGACCCTTCGGCCATCGTTATGCCGAATCATCGCAATCTGGCCATCGGACAGCTTCGTCACTCTGAGTAGGACATCTCCGCCGTCCTTGCTGTTTGCGAGCACGAACTCGCCCGCGGCAAGGGTGAATGAGCTGCCGTCGTGTGGACGTCGCGGTTGTGGCGTGCCCGAACGCAGATCCATAAGCGGAACCACCTCGTCGGTCCACTTTCCGTCAGCGCCTTTCGCGATGACCGCATGGTGATTGCTTCCCTTCGTCGATGTGACAAACCGCTCTCGAACGCCGTTCGCCACAGCCCAGGGCTTTTCGCTCGAGGCGAGCCGGACCTTGTGGATCGGATTCTTGTTGCCCGCCTTGGTGATCGTGAACGGATGCGTCTGGGGATCCGCAAAATCAGTGTATTGGCGCGCCGTTCCTTTGGGCTTGAGGCCCAGTTCCTTGATACGAGCCTCAACGGCTGCACGCACCTTGAGGTCGATGATCCGTTCCACTTCCTTCTCCGAGAGCTTGGCCAACTCCTTTCGGATCCGCCGTTCTCCCGTCGGGCCGGTGGGGCGCGAGTAGTTCGTCTCCGCGTGCAGCTTGCCAGCCATGCGCCGGCTTTGGCGGTGCGAGACGTTGATCTGGTCCACCTTCTCGCGCACGGTGTTCACGAAGTTCTCCCACGGCTCATCGACCGGCGCAAACAGACGTCGCCCGGTTTCACTCGCACGCTCTGCCGCCGTCTGCAGGGCCTGCACGGCGCGCGTATCGGTGAGTGCCACTACGAGCGCATCAATCGCATGGTGCCGATGGTCCTCGCGGGTCTTCTCTCCATCGTCCGACAAGACGCCGTTGAGGTGCCACTCGCGCCGAAGGTGGGCGGTAAGCCCGCCAGTCGTGACGAACACCCGCCGATTGTGATTGCCGTCGATCTCCCCTCCGAACAGGAGGCCAAGGTACTCGGCCGATGCAGCACCGATCTTTCGAGTCTCGGCGAGATGCCGCTGGGCAAATCCCTCGGGAATCTCCTCCTTCATGAATCGCTCCAGCTTGATACGAGCGGCGTCCCCTCGGAACATGCGCACTCGGTCCAGCATCTGCTGCCACCGCTCCGGCACCCTCGCATACGCCTCAAACGGTGTGCGGTTTTTCTTGACGTTGCGGTTCTCGTCCACGAAACACAGGGTCTTGTTCAGGTAGGAGTCGTCGAGCGACCGAGACAGAGGCCAGATGTGCTCGACGTCGACCTGCGGGTGCCTTCCAACGATGTCCGCCATCGCGAACATCTTGCCGGTGTACGGGCAGGTCCAGTTGCACTCCTCTGCGAGCAGCACCCGCTCAATATCCGCGCGACTGGCGCTCGCGACGCGGGCCTTCTGAAGGACATGCCCGCGTGCAATCTCGCGGCGATCCTCCTGCGCCCGCATCTCCTTACTCATGCGTTCTCTGTGCTTGCGGGCACGTTTCAGATCTCGGGCGAGTTCGAGACGAATCCACGCAGGCGTCCCGTACTTGCGCACCACGGCGTTCACGAGCTTGCGTAGCTCAGTCAGTGCTCGCGTAACGGTTGGGTTGCGAAGATCGCCGAGCACTTTCTCGACGGGCGGCAGCATCCCATGCACCTCCGATGTGGTGCCGCCCTTTCCAAACTCCTCTTTAACGGCGGTGGCGTAGGGAGTTCCATCCTCAAGGCGCACCAGTAGCTTCGCAAGGGCTTCCTTGCTGTGAGCGGCAAAGCCGGGCTCGAGCACGCAGTCGCCGAGCATCTCGGCCTGCTCGGCCGACAAGCCCCAGACTTTCGCACCCCGTTTGGCCAACGCGCCGGGCTTCTCGAACACGATCAAGTCCTGAACAACTAGATCCCTCTGTTCCTCGCTCAAGGCGTCCCACGCGGCGTCCCCGAACACCGCGCGACACTTCGCCTCGGTGCGATTGCCGACGAGCCGCTTCTCCCCGCCCTGCTCCAGATTGAACGCCGCGCCCTTGGGCAACCCAAACCACGCCTTTGTCTTCAGCTTGGCGAAGCTCAGATCGCCTTCGCGTTGAAGTGCTTCGATGAGGCGTTCGCGTTCCTCCCGCGTCAGGTTGCGTCGAGTAAAGTCAGGGAAGCGAATCTCCAGATCATTTACGCGTTGCAGCAGCCGAAATCGTTGGGCCATGCGATGGCCCAGCGGGCACCGCTTCTTGCCGGGAGCGAGTTCGCACTCTCCGATGAGGTGGCTCATGCTCTGAAGCGGACGCTGGTAGAAGATGGCCCGGTGGACACTGCGGATCGCCTCGGATGTCAGCGCCGCGTGGTGCTTCGACTGTTCCGCGACGATGCGGCCGAACTCCTCAAGAAACATCTCCCGCGCAGTCCATCGCCCTCGGAGCCGCTGGCCCATCTCCCCGGTCGGGTCGAGCGTGGCGAAGTACTCGGCGAGCGACTTGCAGCCCGCCCCCTTCATTTGCGTCTGCAGTTCGATGATCGCGGCCCGTACTTCGCCCCCGTCCTCGTCCTTCTTCTTGCTCTCCCCCTCCGTCGTCCCGCCGCCCTCAGCCGCTTGTTGCTTCCGATTGCTGAGGTAGCCGCGTCGCTGTGCGAGGTGGTAGAGCGCGCGGCCCAGTTCGAAGGGCTCGAGCTTCCCCGTCAGCCCGGCGGCCCGCAGGCGATACGGCAGGAGCTGACGAATCCGGTGGTCCGCGCCATCGGTCTCCCACTTCAACCGCAGTTTCTCATCGAGCGACTTGATGAGGGTGTCCCGCCCCTCGGGCGTCGAGATGTCTCCCGCCGGCATGAGGCCCAGTTCTTGCAGCCACCGCAGCAGCCGCTTCTTGCGAAGCACACGCCTGCGGTACTGCTTTCGCAGCTGGCGGGCCATTCGTCGCGGCCCCGCCCTTGATTCGTCGCGGCCGCCCTCGATATCGCCCTCCGTGCCGGCCTCGAACAAGTGCGCTCCCATGCGTTCGACACCGACGGGCCTTCCAGCGGCGTCCAAGGCGAGTACCGCCCACCCGATCGATGCAACCCCCTGATCTAGCCCGAGCCCGTACGACACAACTCCGCTCATTCTGTCCCCCAGTCTGTTCAAACGACACTTGACGACCGCCGATGGTCATTATATATTGTTTTCGTGTAATCGAGCGACGCTTCCCCGTTATCACGGTAAAGGAAACGTCCGCCGGGCTCCGGCTGAGGCCGTCCCTAAAACCCCTCCTGAAGGGGTTTTGCTTTTTTTGAGCATCGCTTCACCCCTGAATCCCCGCGGCATTCCAGTCGCCGGATCTCTCGCGGCTTCCCGCCGCGACCTCCTCATGCCTCCGCCCCCAAAAAACCGCTCCCCATCGCCCCCGGCTCTTCCCATTGCCCACTCCCGATTGCCCCACGAGACATCTTTGTGCGCGCCGAAAACAATCTTCACCACCGCCCAACCCCACCAAAACCACCTGAAACCAAGCCCAATCCTCCCCATTTCGGCTTCGCCATTCTCGCCTCCCGCTTTACCGAGGAGACGCGTGCGCGCGCACAGAAGCGTCCGTGGGGGGGTAATGGTGTATGGACAACTTTTTTCAGCCCGCACCAATCAACTCGGGTCCCGGCCATCTGGACCGCCTCCTCGCCACCTGGTTTGAGTCGAACATCTCCCTCGCGCAGGTCGCCCAGCACCTCTGCATCACCTTCACATCCCTCCTCGAGTACGTCGGCCGCCCCGAAGTCCGCCAGGCCATCCAACAAGCCCGCCAGCTCATGCACGAGCGCTACTCCGACACCGGCCTCGAACTCCTCCACGAAGCAGCCCAAGACTTCAAAGCCCTCAAAGGCCTCCCCGAAAACCCCACGCCCGCCGACAAGGACCGCCAACGCGCCACCCTCAACGGCATGCGCCAAGTAGCCGCCCTCCTCGCAGGCCTCACCCCAAGACGCGCCACCTGGCCCCGCGCACCGCGCACCAACTCCACCCCGCACCACGCAGCGCACCCCGACCCCACAACGCCCGACCGTGCACTCGACCACTCCGCCACTGAGCCACTTCCCCAACAACTCCGCCCCCTCTCCGCCCTCTACGAAACCATCGAAGACCCCGAGGATCCGCACGACCCCACGCCCCCGAACCGCCCCAAGGGCACTCGCGCGAAATCCGCCCCGACTCCCGACGGTGCCCCCGCGCCCAAGAAGACCTACCCCCCGGTCCAAGTCATCAACTACCTCGCCAACTCCGCGCCCGAAACCACGCCGGTCCCCGCACCGACCGCGCCCGACCGTGCACTCTGCCACTCGACCACTTCGCCACTTCTTCTCCCCACTTCGCCACTTCTTCTCCCTCTCCCTCGCGCCCGCTCCCCATCAATCGCCCTCGCTGCCTGATCCGCCCCCAATAAGAAATCCCGCAAAACACCATCATTTGCTGCGTTGCAAATTTGAACTTTGCTGCTTTTTCCATTGCCTGTTGCCCGGTTCCTCCTCCCTGTACACTCCTACCCGTCACGCCCCCGCGCGGGGGACCCCATTCGCCCCTCTCACAAGGATCACCCCAATGAACCGATGGATGCTCGGCCTCCTCTTCTGTGCCCTCGGTGGCTGCGCCGCGAGCGGTGGCTCCAAGCCCGAGCCCACCCCCGTCGGTGATCCCAACATGAACCTCGGCAACTTCTCCGTCAGCCTCACCGTCAAGGACATCGCGGCATCCCGCGCCTTCTACGAAGCCCTCGGGTTCCGCGTCAAAACCGACATGGGTCAGGGCAACTGGATGGTCCTCCAGAACGGCTCCACCACCATCGGCCTCTTCCAAGGCATGTTCGACCGCAACATGCTCACCTTCAACCCCGGGTGGGACTCCGCCGCGCAGCCCCTCAGTTCCTTCAAGGACGTCCGCGAAATCCAGGCCGACCTCATCGCCAAGGGCATCAAGCCCACCCTCACCACCGACCCCGCCGGCACCGGCACCGGGTTCATCATGCTCGCCGATCCCGACGGCAACCCCGTCCTCATCGACCAGCACGTCCCCGCGCCAAAGAAGTAACCCCCGTCACCCACTTTCCCCGCCATTGACTCGGTCGCCCGGCCGACCAATACTTGCATGATGACGCAAGTACGCAAGAAATCCACGCCCGCCACCCCCAGGCAGGCCGCCACCCGCCGAGCCCCAATCGACCGCCTCCTCGACCCCGAACTCTTCAAGGCCCTCGCCGACCCCACCCGCGCCACGCTCATCGCCTGCATCGCCAAGTGCGCTCGCGGCTGCTCCGTCGGCGAAGTCGCCGAGTGCTGCTCCGTCGACATCTCCGTCGTCTCCCGCCACCTCTCCCTCCTCGCCCGCGCCGGCGTCCTCGCCGCGGAAAAGCAGGGACGCGTCGTCCGGTACGCCGTGCGCTACGAGCACCTCTGTACCTCGCTCCGCGATCTGGCCGACGCCCTCGAACAGTGCGCCCCGTGCGAAGGAGGATCCTGTGGCGGCTGCTGCTGAACTCCCCCGTGTCCTCTTCCTCTGCACCGGCAACTCCTGCCGCAGCCAAATGGCCGAAGGCTGGGCCCGCGCACTCCTCGCCAACCACTGCACCCCCTACTCCGCCGGCACCTCCCCCCACGGTCTCAACCCCCTCGCCGTCCGCGCCATGCGCGAAGCCGGTATCGACATCTCCGGCCACACATCCAAACGCCCCGAAGACTGCGGCGTCCCTTTCGACCTCATCGTCACCGTCTGCGACTCCGCACACGAAGCCTGCCCCGTGATCCCCGGCGCACGCGTACTCCACGCCCCCTTCGACGACCCGCCCCGCCTCGCCCGCACCGCGGCAACCGACGACGAAGCCATGGTCCACTACCGCCGCGTCCGCGACGAAATCCGCACATTCATCGAATCCCTGCCGGGAGTCCTCGGCGAGCCCAAACTCGCCCCAACGAAGGAGTCCACGCCATGAACGAATCCAAGCCCAAGTCCTGCTGCGGCCCCAGTTGCTGCCCCAGCACCGAAGCGCCCAAGCAAGCCCCCGACGACCTCCGCGACCGCGTCCGCGACGGCTACGCCAAGATCGCCCAAACCGGATCCTGGTCCGCCCTCCAGGCCGTCGTCGACGCCCCCGCCTCCCGCTGCTGCGGCACCGAAGCCCCCCGCGCCGGCGGCGGCTGCTGCGGCCCCGCAACCTTCACGCCCGAGCAACTCGCCTCCGCCATCGGCTACTCCACCGCCGAACTCGCCTCCGCCCCCCAAGGCTCCAACATGGGCCTCTCCTGCGGCAACCCAACCGCCATCGCCTCCCTCGAACCCGGCGAAGTCGTCCTCGACCTCGGCGCCGGCGGCGGCTTTGACTGCTTCGTCGCCGGCCCCAAAGTAGGCGCCACCGGCCGCGTCATCGGCGTCGACATGACCCCCGACATGCTCGCCAAAGCGAGGCGAAACACCACCGCATACGCCGCACAGACCGGCCTCCACAACGTCGAATTCCGCCTCGGTGAAATCGAGAACCTCCCCGTCGCCGACGCGAGCGTCGACGTCGTCATCTCCAACTGCGTCCTCAACCTCTCCCCCGACAAGCCCCGCGTGTGGCGCGAGATCGCGCGGGTGCTCAAGCCCGGCGGTCGTGTCGCGGTCTCCGATCTCGCCCTCCTCCGCCCGCTCCCCGCCGCCGTCCTCCAAGACGTCGAAGCCCTCGTCGGCTGCGTCGCCGGCGCAGTGCTCGTCGAAGACACCCGCGCACAGGCCCACGCCGCGGGCCTGATCGACATCCGCCTCACATCCAAGACCGACTACATCGAAGCCATGACCAACTGGGAAGACCCCCTCTACCGCAAGATCGTCGAATCACTCCCCGCGGGCACCAAGCCCAGCGACTTCATCACCAGCCTCGACGTCACCGCGACCAAGGCCCGTTGATCCGATCGGAGGTCGCGTGCGTCAGCCGTTCCTACACTCCCCCCGTGAAACTCTCGCGCACACAGGCGAATCTCCTCTTCGTGACCCTCATGGCGGGCATCATGTCCGGTGTGATGTCGCTGGCTCTGGGGATCGCCTACTCCGGGTTCGGCCCGGCGCTCCGTGCGTGGCCGCAGAAGTGGTTCGTGGCCTTCCTCGTCGCGTGGCCCACCGCGTTCTTCGTTGTGCCGCCGGTCCGCCGCATCGTCGACGCCGTCGCGAAGTGACCGCTCACGGGGTGCCGGTAAAGATCCACTTCTGAAGCGCCCAGTGTTCCGCGGCAACCATCACCGCGCACATCGCAACCCAGCCGAAGAGCTTCAACTCCGCCCACGCGTCTTCCCAGTACTCGCCTCTGAACCACGACAGAATGTCGGGCTTGAGCCAGAACTTCACGGCGTCGAAGAAGCCCTCCCACGAATCAAAGACCAGCCAGCCGAGCCCGAAGTAGACAGGGAGGTTCGCAACCAGCAGGATGATCCAGTACGTCTCCAACCCGTGGCCCCCTCAGGCTCTACCACTCCGGTCCGCCGTTGTACCGTCCGTAGATGTCCGCCATCGCCTGCACCATCTCGCCGAGGGTGCAGTTCGCGAGTGCGCCGTCGACGAGTGCGGGCATCACGTTGGTCGCGTGGAGGCCGCTCTTGGCGACGTCGAAGCCCAGGTCGTTGACGGGCGTGAACGCGCTGCCGCGGCAGGCTGCGCGGATGTTCTCGAGCGCCTTGGCGACGGCCTTGGGATCGCGGCGGGCCTTGAAGGCCTTGAGGCGCGCGACCTGCTCGGTCTCGACGGTGGCCGGGATCTGGAGGATGTCGATGGGGCGCTTCTCGTCGTTGTCGGTGTAGGCGTTGAGGCCGACGATGACGCGGTCACCGGCTTCGCATTCTTCGCTGTAGCGGTAGCTGGCTTCGGCGATGCCGCGGCGGAAGTAGCCGCGGTTGATACCGGCGACGCAGGAGCGGCCGTAGGTTGTGCGGCGCTGGTAGGCGGGGTGGGACTCGAGCGGGTCGCCCTTCTTGATGGCGCGGACGGAGGCCTTGGGACCGCCCTGGCCGTAGTCGCCCATGTCATCGATTTCGGCGATGAAGCGGAGGGCTTCTTCTTCCATCTTGTCGGTGAGCTGCTCGATGAACCAGGAGCCGCCGAGGGGATCGACGACCCGGGTGACGCCGGTTTCGTGGGCGAGGATCTGCTGCGTGCGGAGCGCGACGGTGACGGCCTGCTCGGTGGGGAGGCCGAGGGTTTCGTCCATGGAGTCGGTGTGGAGGGACTGGCAGCCGCCGAGGACCGCGGCCATGGCCTGGTAGGCGACGCGGACGATGTTGTTGAGGGGCTGCTGCTCGGTGAGGGAGCAGCCGGCGGTCTGGACGTGGGTCTTCATGAAGAGGGAGCGGTCGGACTTTGCGCCGTAGCGGTTCTTCATGGCGCGGGCCCAGATGCGGCGGGCGGCGCGGAGCTTGCAGATCTCTTCGAAGAACTCGTTGTGGGAGTTGAAGAAGAAGGAGAGGCGTGGGGCGAAGGACTCGAGGTCCATGCCGCGTTCGAGGCAGGCCTCGACGTATTCCATGCCGTCGCGGAGGGTGAAGGCGAGTTCCTGGGGCGCGGTGCTGCCGGCCTCGCGGATGTGGTATCCGGAGATGGAGACGCTGTTCCACTTGGGGACGAACTTGCTCTGGAACTCGATGGTGTCGACGACGAGCTTGACGCTGGATTCGGGCGGGTAGATGAACTCGTTCTGCGAGTGGAACTCTTTGAGGATGTCGTTCTGGAGGGTGCCGCCGAGGGAGGACCAGGAGATGGAGCGTTGGCGGGCCATGGCGAGGTACATGGCCCAGATCACGGCGGCGGGGCCGTTGATGGTCTGGCTGACGGTGACATCGCCGACGGGGATGTCGGCGTAGAGGCGGTGCATGTCTTCGATGGTGTCGATGGCGACGCCGCACTTGCCGACCTCACCCATGGAGAGGTCGTCGTCGCTGTCGCGGCCCATGAGGGTGGGGAGGTCGAAGGCGGTGGAGAGGCCGGTGTTGGACTTGCCACCCTTGGCGGCGGCGAGGAGGTACTTGAAGCGTTGGTTGGTGTCGTCGGCGGATCCGAAACCGGCGAACTGGCGCATGGTCCAGACACGAGTCCGATAACCCTCGGGGAAGAGGCCCCGGGTGTAGGGGTACGCGCCGGGCTTGGCGATATCGCGATCGAGGTTGGCGAGCGAGTCAGGCTGCGAAAACCCCTGCGCGGCGGGGCCGTACGCGGGATCGAGGACAATGCCAGAGATGGTGACCGCGTTGGGGTCGATGGGGGGGAGGGAGGGCGAAACGGCGCGAGAGGTCGTCGTCGGCATGGTGGTCATTTTACTGCCGGTCGGGCGGAAGTGGGGGAGATTCGGGTGGGATTCGTGAAAGCCTCGCAGAGGCGCCCGGAGCGGTCGAAAGCAGCACATCGGAGGGGTGTGGGGAAGAACGGTGGGGTGGTGTGTGGCCGGGTGAGTGCGCTCCGGACGCGAGGGTCAGTCCTCGCCACGCCGACAAGCTCGGGATCGAGAATCGATATCCTGTTCCGCGCGGCGGCAACGAACATCTCTTCCGGTCATCGCGCCGTAGTCAAACGAATGTACAAGGCTGCGACTGTGAAGCTCACGGTGGAAGGACGAACTCGAGGTGGACTCTTGCGGATGGGGCGGAGACGTGGGTCGAACAAGGACGAAGCGGAACGCAGCTACCTTCGCCTCTCTCGCAACGGATGGACCCACCGGTACGCTCGGTTCGAGTATGAGGACGACGTGTTGAACATTGGACTCGGTCAAGGCGGTGCACTCCACTACTTCAATAGCAACTTGATCGAATGGGAGGTTGGACGCCCGTGAACACTAGCAACCAGTTGCGTGATCGCCTCCGGCTGCTCTATGCAAGCCAACCTCAGGGGTCCCGCTTTGGGGGCGGCGAGCGAGAGCACGCGATCCGCAAGGCAGTCTTCATCCACCACCTGTACGGTGACGTACGAGGCGAGCCATCCGATCACACGCAGCTTGTCGAGGACACGCTTCGCGAAGCACTGGAGACGCTTCCAGCCGAGGACTCAGATCAGTACATAGGGTGGCTCGTGTGCGTCGCGCGTACTTTTGGTTTCTCGCAGTCTGCTGCTCCGCTGATGATTCAACTGCTGCTGCGGCTTGGGCACCATACCCACGAAGAACTCGTGGACCAACTTGAAAATCTGCGGCTCCCGCTCGCCATCCCCGCGTTCGTGTTTGCCGCCAAGCACCGGAAGCACCTTGTTAACAGCGAGTACGGCGACGATGGCGATGCGATGGCACGCAAGGCCGTCTGGGCGTTGGGCAAACTGAGAAGGGAAGACAACAATAGTGCCGCGGCCGAAGCAGCCCTGCGCGAACTTGCGGAGGGGAAAGACCGCAAGGTGGCGAAATACGCGACTTCGATGCTGAAACGCGGCGAGTGCTGAGGTGGAGGGTAGAGGGAGGATTGCAGAGATGGGGTATTTGCGAGGTGGCAGGACATGACGGCCTTTGATCGAAACAAGACCAAACTTGAGGATGTCGTTTCCAGGATTGATGAAACGACTGTGCGATTGCGACTCGATGCTGGCGGCCTTCGCTCACTGTGCGCGGCCGACGAGTGCGAAACACTGGCGGTCGCGAGGCTTGTCTGCTTCGGCGACACGGTGGGGTGGGGAAAGTGGCTTTCCGTCGCAGTAACCGCTGAGTTGGCATACTACCGACAAAAGGCGGCCGATGAGTCAGGCACGGCAGACTTTCACTTTGGCCATTATGTTACAACGCTGGCGCTGTGCGCGCAGCGGCAGCACTTGCTTCGTGAGGCTGTTCAGGCGGCACGCCTTTGGCTGCCCCTGTGCCGCCAGCCTCACCTTAACTGGGTGATGAACATCTCCGTGTTGCTCACCGCGGCTCTGGCCTCGCGGCGTGAGTACGCGCTGTATCGCGAGGCCTACACCGCCAAGCTCGGTGGCCACGGCGCGAGGTGGCGGTGCGTGGTAGAAGCCTGTGACGCAGTGCTTGCGAGAGACCAAGCTACGTTCGATGCACGGATGCCGGACGCGCTTGCCCTGCACCGCCACTTGGTGAGGTACAACGATGGAAGCACCTCCGGAGCGGCTCGACGAACGATCTGCCTCTGGGGTATCGCCATCAACGAGGCCGCCCGCATCGCCGGTCTGAAGGGTGCGGGTCTCGGTCCGGAACTGCCGCTGCTGCCCCCGCCGTGAGAGCATCGGACGAGATCAAGCGGACGCCGACCGATTGCAGAGTGGAGCGGAGTTCAGTACGGCAGGCGATCCCACGAGGTGGTGCGTGATTCGGTTGCTCAGTGGCCTCAAGCGCCGGCCCGGCTTGAAGAGGGGGAGGGCGCGGCACGGGGGTGGGGGCGATGCCGCGCTGATCGGCGGCTGATCGCATGATCGCGCGGCGACGGCGCGGCTGCGGGCGAGTCGTGCGAGGGCGCGGAGACCTACTATCGCGCGATGAAGCCAAGTCATGCCGCACGCGTGGCCAAGAACGGAAGGCTGGTGGCGACAGGTGAGACGTACATCTCTCCTCGCCTCGACTATCTCGTCAACGGGAAGTACGACGGTGTGATCATGAAAGTGACGGTGAAACGAGGAACTCGAGACGGACTCCTGCGGATGGGGCGGAGGCACGAGTCGATTGGTGCCCTAAACAAACTGGGCTATCTGAGCCCATCCGGCCCCGGCTGGAATCGTCGCTGCGCTCAGTTTAATGATGAGAATGAAGTGATCAACATCGGACTCGGTCAAGGCGATGCACGCGACTGTTTCAACAACAACTTGATCGAATGGGAGGTTGTACGCCCGTGAACACCACTCAGAGCGTTCGGAGCCGCTTGAAGAACTTGTTTGTCAACCCTCCGGAGGGGTCGCGGCGATGGGGTGGAAGCGAAGAAGCGAGGATTCGCCGCGAAGTCTTCGCTGAGCACCTTTACGGTAAGAAGGAGTTGACACAGGCCGATCATGCCGAGTTGATCGACGCGGTACTTCATGAAGCACTCGACACCCTTCCGAGTGCGGAGAGTTCCAATTATATCTCTTGGCTGGTTCAACTCGGTGCGACGTTTGGCTACACCTCAGCATCGGCACGGCTGCTGATTCAGCTTGTACTCAGGCTGGGTCATAACACCCATGAAGAGCTTGTTGCCCAACTTGCCAAGTTCGAGATGCCGCTCGCGATATCGACATTCGTCTTTGTGGCCAAGAATCGGAAACTCCTCTTGAGTAATGAGTTTGGTGACAAGGGCGACGCGATGGCCCGCAAGGCAGTCTGGGCTTTGGGAAGATTCGAAGGCAAACAGAACAGCGCCGAGGCCCAAGCCGCGCTGCTCGAACTGGCGGAGTTCAAGGACCGCAAGGTGGCAAGATACGCGACTTCGATGCTGAAACGCGGCGAGTGCTGAGGTGGCGGGTGACCGAGCCAATACGCTGGCGCGGTTGGGAAAGGAGCGAGTTGTGAAGTCCAAGCGGTTTGCGGCCACATGGGCGGTCTCGCGCAAGCGAGTGTGGCGGAGCGAATGTCACGACGCGCGAGGGAGAACGGTGTCGAACGAATCAGGAGAGGAGGTTTCGTGAAGATCAGCACATCGGAGATTCGAGCGATCGTCGACGTCCTGTGTCGATACCTTGAGGCCACGGGCAGGACGGAGCTCGAGATTCATCGCGACTTCTATTGGTCCGTGCCCGATGAGGCGGAGGTGCCCGATGATCCGGGGGAACTCACCGTGGGGAGTCTCGCGGATGAGTGGGAGTGGCTGAAAGGGATGGTCGCGGATGAAGAGAAGGCTGTCGTTTATGGCTTCGTCTGGCTCGGTGCCGTGCTTCGGGAAGTCGGGCGAGAGAACGCTTAGTAGAGGAGTGGCGGACACGGGACGTGGGGGGCGTGGAGCGTCGCGGAGGATGTTGACCTGTAGCGGCACGGGCCCGGGGGGCGGTCGCCGGACGGAGCAAGGCGGAGCGGGCGAGGCTTGTCGAAATAGGGTTGTTATGAGTGCAATTATATCGATCGAGGATGATGTATACTGCTTTTTGAACGGTGCTTTCTTTGAAGTTGTCATGACGTCGATAAAGTCGACGGATCCTCCCGTCGCAGCAGCACTCGAAGAGGCCATCGCTGTCAACTTCATACTACTGGAACGCGAAGAGCCCGAAACAAGGGAGAAGCTCCGAAGGCTCATCCACGAGCGCTTTGAGGAGCTGCTCCGGCGGGGGGCTGACGACCCAATCTCGAAGGAGTACGACACCGTCTGGCCGAGGTACAAAGAGAGTGTAGAAGAAGTAGTTCACATGTTTCGAACCGGCACGAGCCCGCCGCCACCCGACGGGCCCGTGCGAGCGAAGTGAGGTTGGGATGAGCGGTTCGCGAGGCGGCATTGCGTTTGCCGCGGCGAGCTACGACGAACGCTCACCAAGAGCGGAGCGTCCGCGGCCGTGCTCGAACGAGGGGGCGACCGCGGGCCAGGGCGTGGGTTGTGCACGGTTGCTCAGTGGCCTCAATCGCCGGCCCGGCTTGAAGAGAATGCGACGAGGGGTGTAACGACGCGCTACGAGGGCCGCATGGCCGCGGCGACGTTCGGGGGCACGCGGTACCGCTGGGTGGGACGCACACGCATCCGTTGTACAGCGAGGATCGGTGCCGGTACGTGGGCTGGGTGATCTTGAGGTAGGCGAGGGGGTGAGGACGGGGGAGGGGATGGTGCCACCAAGGACAAGGCGATCAGAAAACTGGCAGACGCCGTCGCCGCCGACATCGGTACGCTAGACCGGGGAAGTGACCGCCTCGAAGGCAGCGGCTTGGGAAGGAAAGCGTGTTGGAGTTTCAGATCGGGTTCTGGTGAAGGAGTGGTGCGATGGGGATCGAGTGCAACTTGATCTTTAGGGTTGTTGATCCACGCGCGGAGGCCCTGTCGGTGGCGATGCGAGCGATCCGGTCGCTTGGTCTCGAGCGTACCGATCAAGAGGGGAATCTCGTTGTAGATTCTCACCCATACCAGTTTGACGCGCGTGCCCCGCACAAGATTGTCTCTGACGCTGAAATCGAGAGTGCTTTCGCAGGAGGAGAGGCCTTCTCGATCTCCTTCAACCGTCCCGGAAAGTACTTTGACATGGACTCGATTTGCTTGCTCGCAGAGCGGGAAGGTGCCGTGTCCAAGATCACCATGAGCACCAGTGAGGCAAAGTACGCCACCTGGGATTCGGGGCCGTTCTTCGCGGCGACAATGCGTGCGTTCGCAGATCGGTGGACACGTTTCCAGGTTGAGTATGAACTGGGGTAGCGTGGGGCAGACGTACTTTAGGGTCTTGCGTCGTTTGTGAATGTAGGGCTGGGGCGGGGTGAGCGCGTCCGCCCTCGGGCGGGCGGGAGGGAACAGAGGGGGCTATGGATGTGTTGGGTGAAGACAATGTGTTCGAGTTCATTGTCGGGTTGGAGTGAAGGAGGCAACTGGTGGGCGTTGAACTAGAACTGGCGTTTCGAGTGGTCGACCCGAAGGCTTGGGCGCTGTCCGCCACAATGCGGGCAATGCGTGCCCTGGGTCTAGAACGCGCAGACAGGGATGGCAATCTCGTGGTCCGCTCCAACCCCTACGAGTTTGTCGAGGAAAGTCCTGAGCGGGCTGCGTCAGACGCCGACATCGAACTCGCCTTTGCTTGCGGCGAGGCATGCGCCATGATCTTCAATCGCCCCGGAGAGTACTATGCCATGGACTCGATCTATGTTCTAGCGGAGCGAGAGGACACCGTATCCAAGATCACGCTGAGCACGAGGGAGGCAAAGTACGAGACTTACGATCCCGGACCGCTGTTTGCCGAGACGATGAGGGCGTTCTCCCACGACTTCCTGAAGTTCACGGTGGAGTATGAGATTGTCTAGCGAGCGGTGACAGGCAGCGATCGTCCGCCCGACGCCGGGGCTGGCGACCGGTTACCGGTGCCGGATCGCGAATGCGTGCGGCTGCGAGGCGGACGCGAACGGGGTCATCCATACCGAGATGGTGAACTTCGCCGCGGCATGCCCGAGCGATTTCAACAACGACGGCTCGGTGGACGGTGACGATGTAATTGGCTTCTTTGAGCGGTGGGATGCTGGGTGTTGATGGTGGGTGGTGCGTGAGTCGGTTGCTCAGTGGCCTCAATCGCCGGCCCGGCTTGAAGAGGGAGGGGGCTTGGGGTGGGAGCGAGTCGCAGGACTTCCGGGTCGTGGACTATCGCTCATTGAGCAGCCTGATGTCCGAGGCCTTCCGTTGCTCGGGGGGTAAATGAGTAGAGCCTAATGGTGCGCGGGCTCAGATGCCGACCGGGCCAGCAAGACAGATGGCTTGGGAAAGCGCCGGTATAGCAAACGCCACTGGGCGGCTTTGCAACGCGGACCGGAACCGTGGACCGCTGAAGAGCTGAAGATCATCGAAGCGAGAAGGCTGTTTCGTTGGGAACTCTTGGATTCGGGATCAAGCTCTCGCCCGGTATTCCGCGTCACGAACGGGTCAGCTCGTCGGCTATCGCACATCACAATCGAGTATGAGGCGACAGTGCCCTCTGTGTTGCGAGGAGTGCTGCACGGTGGGTTGGTGTTCGATGTATGCGGGCTGTCACCAGGCCAAGCAGCGGAGTTTTCCGATGAACTGGTGTACCACGGGCGGGCCAACTTTGACGGTCCGGTGCGGTACTTCGATGCTCCGATCTGGAGTCCCGCGGAGCGAGAGTACCTCTTCGAGTTCGCGTCGACGCGGCCAAAGCAGGAGTGATCGTGGCAGCGAAGATGGTCGCAACCGCCTGCGGCGAGATCGCAGCACTGTCGCGCCGGGTGCCGGTCCGAATGATCGCAGGAAACTGGACGGCGAGTAGAGATGCGGCTCCCAGACGTACTTCAGGGTCTTGCGTCGTTTGTGAACGTAGGGTTGGGGCGAGGTGAGCGCGTCCGCCCTTGGGCGGGCGGAAGAGGGGAATGGAGAACCGCTGAGCGGTGGTGGGTGGTGGGCGGCGGGGAGGGCAGCGAGATGCGTGTTTGCATGGGAGTGCGACCATGTGGGAGAGCGTGGCCTGCGAGCGAGCAATCAGGCTTGTGATGTTCGCCGCGTGCGATCTATGATGTCGGCATGCAACCATGGTCCTCGATTGTCGTGTGTGCGTGGGTGGTCTCGGCTTGTGCTGCCTGTGGTGCGGAGTGGCGGCCGTGTGGACTGTTGGGGGCCGCGTCTTCTGAAGTGACGGTGGGTGGGGGTGAGCAGCCGGATCCATCGGAGGCTGAGTTGAACTTCAGCAGCGGCATGGTGTACAAGCACGGTACCGGTGTGCCCGCTGATCCCGCGAAGGCGATCGGGTTCTTTCGCACAGCCGCGGAACAAGGGCACGAGCAGGCGCGGTTGCAACTTGGTCTGATCTACATGACCGGCGATGGTGTGGACAGGGATGTTGCGGAGGCGCTGAAATGGTTTCGACTCGCGGCAGAGGGTGGGAGCCCGCGGGGGCGTGCTTATCTTGGGAATATGTACCAACTGGGGATGGGCGTGGTCGCGGATGTTGCCGAGGCCAAGCGGTTGTATCTGCTGGCCGCCGAGGATTCCGATCCCCTTGCACAGCTGTTGATGGGGGCTTTGTATTCGACGGGGAATGGCGTGCCGCGCGATCAGGCTGAGGCGGTGAAGTGGTATCGGCTGTCCGCGAACCAGGGAGAGATGCGCGCGCAGCACTTCCTGGGTGTCCACTACTCGAATGGAGAGGGCGTGGAGAAAGATGACGCTGAGGGGGCGAGGTGGATTCGGCGTGCTGCCGAGCAAGGGCACGCGAGTTCGCAGGGCATGCTGAGCGCGATGTATCGTGACGGGCTTGGGGTTGAGAGGGACTTGGTGCGGGCGTATGCGTGGGCGGTGCTCGCTGTGAAGAGCGAAGTGCCGCGGTCACGGGCGTTGCAAGCTGGGTTAGAGAAGGAGATGACGGCGGCGCAGATCGTGGAGGCCCGGCGGATCGCTTCGGAGTTCAAGGCGGAGGTATGGACGGAGGCGAAACGGGATGACGTGCGGGGGGCGGGTGTTGGGTTCTTTGTCACAACGGATGGATTCTTTGTCACGAACCATCGGGTGATCGCCGGTGCCGCGGGGGTCAAGGTGCGGACTGCATCGGGGACGCGGGCGGCGGAGGTGGTGGCGGCCGACGCTGAGAACGACGTGGCGATTCTGAAGGTGGAGGGTGAGTTTCGGGCGGTTCCGGTGCTGGGCAGCGGGGGGCTGGGGCTCTCAGAGCGGGTGGCGGTGTTCGAGTTTCCAGAGATGGAGCGTGGTGAGGCCTCGACAAAGTACTATGGGGGAAAGGTCGTGGCGCTGACGGGACCCGGGGGGGATCCGCAGTTGGTCGGGGTCGCGATCTCGAGAGCCAAGTTGATACGCGGGGGGCCGCTCTTCGATGAGTCGGGCGGGGTAGTGGGTCTTGTCGAATCCCGGTCCGAAGCGGTCGATCGCGGGGGGGAAAGCCCGGCCGGTGCGGATCGCGTGTGCGCGATCCGTGGGACGATTGTGCTGGCGGTCATCGAGTCGGTGCCGGGGCTGCGTGAGAAGCTCCTTCCTGCGGCGGAGGGTGCACCTCGGGGCCTTGACAGGGTTGCGAGGGAGGTGGGAGAAGCGTGTGCCGTCGTGATCGTGGAACGCTAATGGTGAGGGACGGCGGACGGTGCGCGGTGGGCGCCGCAATGGCAAAGGGACCGGCCATCGTGGCCCGGTCCCTTGGTGTGTGCGTTGGGTTGTGAAGGCGAGTGTTACTTGAGGTTGAGGGCTTCGATTGCCTGCTCGAGGCGTTCGAGGCGGGCTTTGAGGTGGGCGTTTTCCGCGTCGCGTTCGGCGGCCTGGTTCTTGAGGGCGTCGATCGCGGCGTCTTTTTCGGCCCGCAGGTCGCGGAGGGCTTCGACCATCAGGGCGGTGGTTGCACGCTCGGTGACGTAGCGGAAGCCCTGGGCGTCCTTCTCGACCCAGTCGGGGAAGACGCGTTCGACTTCCTGGGCGAGGAGGCCGATCTGGGTGCCGGGGAGGGCGAGGCGGTTGTTGACGGCGTCGTTGTGGTACTCGTAGGTGTAGCCGCGGAGTTGGAGGAGGCGGTCGAGGGTGCCGTTCATGGGCTTGATGTCGTGCTTGAGGCGTTCGTCGCAGAAGGAGGACCAGGAGCCGCCGCCGGTCTTGGCGGCGGTGCCGTTGACGGCGAGGTCGAAGCTGCCGGGGAGCGAGGTGTTGATGCCGACCTGGCCGTAGGTGTGCGAGACGCCGGGGGTTGCTTCACTCCATCCGCCGTCGTCGTCGACGTTGTCGGAGAAGCCGGCGGGCTTGCCGCTGATATCGGTCCAGGCGACGCGGTTGGCAACTGTTGCGATGTCAGAAACGGTCGCGTATCCGGCGAAGTTCGCGTTGGTGGCGTTGGTGGCGTTGTCGGCGAGCGTGGCTCGTGCGGCCAGATTCGCCTTCAGGGCGTTGATCGCGTGGGGCGTCGGGGCGAGTCGCTGGCGTGGCTGGAGCACCACGGGGTTGCCGCCGTTCAGGTCCGCGACTTCGATCTGCAGGTAGCGCTCGGTGCCGTTGTAGTTCGAGGGGGCGTTGGGGATGGTGAAGTCGAGGTCAACGGAGAACAGGCCGTCGTTGAGCCCGACCGAGGCGAAGTTGATCGGGAGGCTCAGGCGGGTCGAGGCCTGTTGGCTGTTGGGGTGCGTCCAGAGGGAGAAGGTCATCTGCGCTGCGCCGTCGACGGGCACGCCCTCCAGGTTCAGCTTGCCCTGGTACGTGAAGCTCTCACGGATCGGCAGCGGGGTGGGGGACCCCTGGATCACGAGCGTGTAGGGCTGCACGGTCGGCAAAGAAACGAGGAGTCGTGCTTTGACGTAGTAGGTTCCGGCGGGGAGCGCGCCCATCACCGGGTTGGTGGTCGAGTTCAATGCCGGGCAGAGCGAGGTGAAGTCGTCGTTGAACGCGATGGCTTGGCCGGCTTCGTTGAAGAGTTCCAGAGTCGGATCGAGGTAGACCTGGTTCGGGCATACGCCGGGGGTGGGGCCCCAGACGTTGATCGAGATGGTGGTCGGCTCCGTGAGGGTGAAGGCGTAGAAGTCCGAATCGGCGTTGACGGCGAAGCTCGCCGCTACCGTGGTGTTGTATCCGGGGAGCGGATTTGCCTGGGCAATGCTGCCGTTGGGCTCCACTTCGTTCTGAGCCAATGCCGCGGGAACGAACCCCAACGCGAGCGCGAGCAACAACGGACGGGCGAATCGACCGATCATGGCGGATCTCCAAGTAAGTGGGAAAGCGATTGGTTTGTCGCGGCGATCGGTAGAGTCCCCGCCGCGGTCCATCGCAATGCGAGGATCCCATTCTGGGGGGCCAGAGAATTGGTGAGGGGGGGTTGGGTGTGGTTTCCTGGGGGCGGTATCGCGGGTCCCAAAAACACAAACCGCCGACCCTTGGGGCCGGCGGCTTGGATGAGTCGGACTTGTGGATCAGTTCATGATCACGATTTCGACGCGACGGCTCTTGGCGTCGGTGGAGCGGAGCTTGGTCGAGCCGTAGCCGACGGCGCTGATGCGGCCGTTGCTGATGCCCTTGCTGACGAGGTAGCGTTCGACGCTCTCGGCGCGGGCCTGGCTGAGGGCCTCGTTGGAGCCCCACTTGCTCTTCCTGATGGGGTTCTTGTCGGAGTAGCCCTGGACCTCGATGGAGTTGCCGGAGTACTTGCGCTTGATCTCGCTGGCGATGCCGTCGAGCTTCTTCTTGGCGGAGGCCGTGAGATCGGCGGAGCCGGAGCCGAAGGTGACGTCGCCGGCGAGTTCGGCGACCATGTTGCCGCCGCGGTTCTCGAAGTTCGAGTTGCCGCCGCCGCCACCGCCGCCGCCGCCCTCGTTGGCGCCGCCGGTCCAGCCGTTGTTCCCGCCGGTGTTGCCCTGATTGGCCTGGGCCTGGAGGGCGGCCTGGTTGGCCTCGAGCTGGGTCAGGCGGCTCGCGAGGTCGCGATTCTGCTGATCCAGCTGCGCGTTCTTCTCACGCAGCTCGGACGATTCCTGCTTGGCGACATCAAGGTCCTTCTTCGCCTGACGGCCGCAGCCGCCGAGCGTGGTGCTCATGCCGAGCATCGCGACCAGTCCGAACATCCCAACCCGGGCAAACACGTTACCGGCGACGCTGCGTCCCATCGTCGAATCCCTCATGAAATAGGCCGTTGCACAATCCACGGGTTCGGTCAACTCGCCGCCCCGGTTGCTCGGGATAGTATCGGCGCAACCACGCCGACAAGGCGATTTTTCAAGTCAACTTGTGGATCGGTCCCGGCGGTGCTCAGGGAAGGTGGATCCGGACCGCCGGTTTCGCGATCGCGTTGACCGCCCATTCGATCAGGCCTTGCTTGGCGAACCAGACCATCAGCGTTCCCAGCACCAGGAAGGGCCCGAACGGGAGCATTCGCCGGAAGCTTCCCCCCAGCACCGACCCGAGGACCCCCCAAACGGCTCCGACGACAACCGCGGCGAAGAAGGCGCCCACGGCGTCGATCCACCCCAGGCAGGCGCCGACGGCCGCGAGCAGGTGGACGTCGCCGAGTCCCATGGCTTCCTTGTTGAAGGCGAGGCTCCCGAGGATCCGCACCATCCAGACGATTCCGCCGCCGACGAGGTATCCCAGGAGCACCCCCGCGAGAACCATGAGCCAGGCCGGAGGCGTCTGCGCCGGAACGAGTTGCATCGCGGCCTGGCTGAACTCCCACGGGCCTCCCAGCCGGTGGGCGGCCCATCCGCCGACCATCGCGAGCCCGGCGATCGGCGAGAGGAAGATCAGCTCCCGGAGCATTTCCCGTCGGGCGTGCGGATACTGGAGCCAGTAGGCCTGGTCTTCACCCGCCCCGGTGGCGGTGTGCCCGACGGCGGAGAGGATTGCGACGTGCAGGACTGCCGCGAGTCCGACGACGGACGGCATGATCCATTCGCCCTTCCAGAGCCCCCAGGCGACGACCCCGGCCGCGACTGCCGCGCTGAGGATCCCGAGGAGCAGCCACCGCTGACCGGGTGCTTCCTCGGCTGGCGTTTCTGGAGCGGGCTCGAGGGCGGGTTTGGAGGGCTCGTCGGGCTTCGTCCCGTCGGCGGGGGTTGCGGGATCCTGGCCGCCCTCGACGGGATTGCTGGTGGCGTCGGGTACTGCGGTGGCTTTCTTGGCTTCGGCTTCGGCGCGGGCTTGTTTTTCCCAGGACTCGTAGTCACCGAAGCTTCGGGTGAAGACGCCGTACTTCAGGAGCAGGTTTGCGACGACGACGCCGAGGCCGCCGCCGATTGCGGCTCCGATCCACCACCAACTGTGGTGGCCGGGGGTGGCGATGGACCAGACGTGTTCGAGGCGGGTGCCTGGGAGTCCGGCGAGGCGGCGTTTTTCGCCGAAGAACTCGAGCCATAGGGCGAAGCCGGTGTGGCCGACGAGTCCGGCGATGGCGGGGACCCAGGTGAGGACCATCGGGATCTGGAAGGTCTTGGCGTCCGTGAGGAACATCGCGACGAGCGAGCCGAAGAGCACCAGGACGACGACGAAGACGGGCCAGGTGGCCATGAACCCCGCCGAGCCCCAGTCTGGGCGGAAGGGTGCGAGGGCGGAGTGCCAGGGGGTGTTGAAATCTGAGTAGGTGAGGACGAATGCGGCCCCGAAGAGGGCGGCGACGTAGGCCTCGACGAGGGGGTACTCGGGTGAGATCGGGGACCTGCAGAAGCGGCAGCGGCCGCGGAGCATGAGCCACCCGAAGACGGGGATGTTTTCCCGCCAGGTGAGGAGGGTTTGGCAGGAGGGGCATCGGGAGGGGGGGCTGACGACGTCGAGCCCCAACGGAATCCGATAGACGAGGACGTTGGTGAGAGAGCCGAGGCACGCGCCGAACGCCATGGCGAACAGCACCTTGATCACGTCCGCGAGGACGAGGATCACGCCGGGGTCACTGGAGAACATTTGTGAGAGGAAGGCCATTTAGAAGGGTAAATCGTCCTTCCGGGCGACCGGCCCGGAATCATCCTCCCCTTCATCGGCGTTCCGACCCGCCTTCAACTCTTCCAATCGCTGTTCGGCGACGGCGAGCACCTTCTGGCAGTGCCCGAGCAACTGGACGCCCCGCTCGTACTCCTTGAGCGATTCCTCCAACCCTGCGCCGCCGCCTTCGATCTTCTCGATAATCGCTTCGAGCTGCGCCATCGCTTCCTCGAAGCTCAGTTGGGGCTGGGAGTTGGGTTGTTTTTTGGCGGTCACGTGAACAACGTAGCGACCTTGGCGCTTGCCGTCCAACCCGTGCTGTTATCCAAAGAGCCCGCCGCCATCGGTCGGTCTTTTGGGTGCTGTTCCGCGCTTGGGTGCGCCGCCGACCCATGAACGTAACTCCCCGTCCGACAAGCGGGTACGGAGTTCCTCGCCGTCTTTGACGTCGGCGACCCGTCTTACCAGCTTGCCGGCTGCGTCGAACGTCAGGCTGTACCCCCGTTCGAGTACTCCGGTCGGGCTGACGGCGGTGAGTTGCCTGCCTGCCGCGCCGAGGGCGGCCTTGGCTGCCAGCACCCGAGCGGCCATGGCGGCCTGGAGCCGGTGGCCGACGAGCCGGGTATCCCATCGGCCGACTGCCGCTCGCGCGGCGGCCTCGAGGCGGTGCCGGAGCTGGGCGACCTCGGTCAGGGCTCGGGCGTGTACGGCGCCGGGGCTGCAGCGTTCCAACCGGTTTGCCATCCGGGCCAGGTCTGCCCCCGCCCGGGCCCTTCGTGCTTGGGCGGCACCTGCGAGGCGAGTTGAGGCGAGGTTTGTGTCGGCGCGGGCGGTTCGGATCGCGCGTTCGAGTACGGAGGCCAGGCGCCTCGACTGGGTGTCGAGCTGCTGAGTCAAGGCTGCGCGATCGGGGGTCAGGCGCATCGCGGCCTGTGTGGGGGTGGCGCAGCGTTCGTCGGCGACGAGTTCGGCGACGGTTGTGTCGGTTTCGTGTCCGATTGCGGCGACGACGGGGACGGAGCACTCGACGATTGCGCGGGCCATTTCGCGGTCGTTGAAGGGCCAGAGGTCTTCCATGGAGCCGCCGCCGCGGGTGACGAGGAGAGCGTCGACTTCCAGTTCGTGGGCGCGGGCGCTGAGTTCGCGGATTGCGGCGGTGACTTCGGATGCGGCGCGGTCGCCCTGGACTCGGGCGTCGATGAGGAGCACGCCCACGGCGGGACAGCGCTTCTTCATGGTGACGAGGACGTCTTGCAATGCCGCGCCGGTGCGGCTGGTGATGACCGCGACGCGGCGTGGGAAGCGGGGGAGTGACCGCTTGCGTTCTGGATCGAGCCATCCGAGGGCCCGGATTTCTTCGATCATCGCGCGGAGTTGGGCCTCGAGGGCGCCGGCGCCGACGGGTTCGATTTTGTCGACGACGAGCGAGACTCGACCGCCTTTGGCGTAGAAGTCGACCTTGCCGCGGACTTTGACCTGTTGACCGGTGCGCGGCTTGAAGCCGACGCGTTTGGTCGCGAACTGGAACATGACGCAGTTGACGACGGCGCCTGAGTCCTTCAGATCGAAGTACCAGTGGGTGCGATCGGAGAACCCGCCGATTTCACCGACGACCTCGACCGAGGCGGGGATGCCGCGCTTGAGGGCGGTGTCGATGAGCTCGCCGAGTTGCGTTACGGAGAGCGCGGTGCGTGTTGCGTCGCCGCTGCTCTGCGCAGCCGCCATCTTCGAGGGATCAAAGGGCAATCGCGACATCCGGCAACGGTATGCCGGATGGGCCTCGCGTTACTTCGAGGCGACGCGGGGGGTGTCGTCGACGACGCGCACGACGGGCCGGTCTGCGCGGGCGAGGTGTTCCCCGTCGCGGATGACTCGGACTTCCATGCGCTTGCGGAAACGGGGGACGTCGGGGGAGATTTCGATGATGGCGCGGGGCTCGATCTTGCGTTTCTTGGATGCCACGGGCTCGGCGGAGTCTGACAAGGCCATGGAGTGGATGGGCATGTGGTTCGCGAGATGGGCGTCGTTCACGAATGTGCGCACGCCGCCGACGAAGCCGTTTTCCTTCAGCCATTCCTGGCGCGCCGACTCGTAGCGTTTCATTCCGTCGCCGTCGAATGCGATCCAGGGGCTGAAGCCGACGACCTCGGTTCCGACCCGCGCGAGGACGCGTGCGTCATCGAGACCGGCTGCGCCGTAGGCCTCGGCGTTTGACCCGGTGGGGTAGTGGTAGGTGACGGGTCCGGGCGAGGACATGGTGACGTACAAGCGACCGTTGAATCCTGGGCGGCGGACGCTGTCGGCGATGCCGGTGGGGAAGGCGCGGGGTGTCGCGAGGGCGCGTTGGCCGCCGTGGGAGAAACCGGGCGTGTGCGGTCCGGCCAGCGCAACAGACAGAACGACTGCGGAAAGCGAGAGCATTGGGGGGCCCTTTCTTCGAATGTCCCTGCGCGCCGTGCCTCGTCCTCGCGGCGAGCGCGACGCACCGAGATACAGCATGCCTCGTGACTTGAAGGACGCAAGCGAAATCGCTGCAAGCGGCGTCGGGCTGTAGGGAGTGGGGGGGTTAGAGGACGTGCGCGGGGGAGAAAGGGGCGTTAGTTGGCGGGATCGGTGATCTCGGGCGGCACCGGCCAGAGGATCCAGTCACCTGTTGGCGGCTTTGGTGCTTGATCGCCTGTGGCTGGGACTGGAGTTGGGAAGCGACTTACGGCCGCGCGAGCGCCCTTGGTTGTCGTGAGGAGACCGCCGTCGTCGATGCCGTCGGCGCCGACTGAGTAGAGGAGCGGGCGCGCGTCGAGGCTTGATGGGGCCTTGTACCGCATCGGCATGCCGTCGAAGGGGTCCAGTGGGATGCGCGGGAGGTGTGAGGGCACGAGGGCGGCCAGGTCTGCGGGCCATGCGCCGTGCTCGCGCCGGTACGACTCGATTGCGAGTGTGACCAGGAGTGCGGAGCGCAGTCCTTCCACCCGGTCTCGGTCGCTGAAGCTGCGGTTCATCGGCCCGTCATCCTGTCCCTTCATGAACGAGCTGAGGAACGGGACCGCGAGGTAGAGCCCGGAGTTCATCATTTGGGCGTAGGCCGCGTCGCTCTTTCGCTCCGTGTGACGCCATGGTGGAAGAGCGTCGTCGGAAGCCGCGGCATCGAGGAAGAGCCGGACGCGCTCGTTGATCTCTTTGCGAGAGGGCATCACCGCGCTCTGGACCGGTTGAATCGCGGTTAGGAGTGCCATCGCTTTCGGCTTCTGGACTCCCCACTCGGCGTAGAGCTCGTCCATTCGCGACCCGCCGATGTGGTAGCCGCCGCCGTTGCCGTCGTCGCTGTAGAAACGCTGGAGGAGATCCTCCACCATCATCGTCTCGGAGGTCATGTCGAGCGTGAAGTGTCCGCCCGCGAAGGCGGAGATCTCGTGCGCCAGGTCGTGCAACTGGCGGTCGGTGAGCATGGGGCCGGCGGTTGCCGTTTCGAGGACCGTCGAGAAGGTCAGGTTGGCGATGGCGAGGCCTACGAGATCGCTGATGAGGAAGCGTCCTTGACGGGTTTGCTCGGCCATTCCCAGCAATGCTCGGATGTCTGCGAGGTATCGCTCGCCGTCGCCGCGGGCCAGCGCGAGGTTTGCGTCCGACGCGAGCCAGCGTGCGAACCTCCGCATTTCGCCCAGGTGCGGCAAGACCACCCCGATCAGCATCGGATTCTCCGACTCGACCTCTGAACTCGGGTCGTACCTGTAGTTCGGAGTTGTGAGCTCCAGCGCCCTCGCGTACTCCGGATCTGTGGTTGAACGCAGCACGAACCCCAGCATCGGCTTCGCCGCGGCATCGCGCACCGTTTGCATCGCCCCCTCGTGGACATCGAGCCACCGCACCATCTCTTCCCAGCCGGGCTCGCCTACCCGCCGGGGATCTGGGTGGTCGGAGCTGAGCATGAAATCCGGGAGGGCTCCGAACTCGATTCGCGCCCGGATGTAGAGCGGCCACGCGCGTTCTTCGGTCTTTGCGGCGAGCACGGGCGCGTTCAGCTCCCGGACCATGTTTCGCGACACGTTCGGCGAGCGCCAGAAGAACCGCGCCGCGAGCACGCCGTAGGCGAGCGCGAGCACCGCGAGGAACACGCCTGTGCCGCGAAGGCCCTGCCGAGCGGCACGCCACCAGAGCGGCCGGAGTCGTTTGCGCGAGCGGGTGATCAATGCCGCGGTGCGTTCGGGTTCACCGAAGGCACTGGCCAGCGCGTCGGGGGTGGCACCGGCTTCGAGGCCCTCGCGAAAGTGGGAGCAGAGTTCGCGTGCGACTTCGGTGCGTTCTCGCTGCCATAGTTTGCACTTGCCGGTGACTCCGAGGACGAGATTTGCGAGCTCGATGGGCAGCCCGGATGCCGCGACGACCTCCGCGGGCGAGCCTCCGCGACGACGTGGCGCATCGTCCTCCGCCGAGAGGGTGGAACTCATGCCACACCCCCGGCCCGCGCGGGGGACGAAGGGTCGAGCACGCCGAGGCCGGTCATGGCCTTCGCGACGGCCTGCCACTGGCGCGTTTCCTCTGCGAGTTTCTTCTTGCCCTTGGCGGTGAGCCGGTAGTACTTGCGGTCGCGTCCGGAGTCTGCCTCACGCCAGAGTCCTTCGATGTAGCCCTTGGCCTCGAGGTTGTAGAGCATCGGGTAAAGGGTGGATTGCCCCATGGCCAGGACGCCGCCGCTCGCGGCGTTGAGTTCCTCGACGAGCTCGTAGCCGTATTTCTCGCCGCGCTGCAGCAGCTTGAGCACCGCGACCGGCCCCGCGCCCCGCATCAGTTCCCGTTCCACGCGCATGACAGCCTCCCGGATGAGTACCTCGAACCGCACACTATGTGTCGCATAGTATACAGGCGAGGGGTGGATCCGGTTGCACGCCGTTTCCGGGATTACGTGTCACACTCCCGCCGCCTCTGCCGCCGGTTCGCCGCCCGTTGCGTGGGCGAGGTCGTTCAGTTTCGCGCAGCCGGTGGGCCCTTCTGGCCTCATTTCGCCGCACGTGCCGCGACGTACTCGCGGGCTCGGGCTTCGTAGGCGGGATCCACCATCTGCATGGCCTTCGCCTCGGCGATCGCTTGCTCGATCCCCACGCCGTCATCGAGCACGCGGTACGCTGCCCACACCGGCCCGATTCTGTTGCCGGTGCGGCAGTGCAGCGCGATGACCTGCTTCTGCTCCTTGGCCTTCTTCAGCACGTCGCGCCCCGCATCGAACAGCTCGTCGGTCAACTCCTTGGCGCCGTTGTACGGGATCGAGCAGTACTCCATGCCGTGCTGACCAGCCGCGGCCTTCTCGTCGAAGCCCTTGAGTTCCGCTTCCTTTCGGAAGTTCAGCACGCCGGTCACGCCCGCGTTCTTGAGCCCAGCGAGCTGGGCCGCATTAGGCTGCCCGAGCACGAAGCGGTGGGGCACTCCTCCGATCGCCAGCTCCTTGAGCGGGAGCGACCCCGTCGAAACGAAGCGCGGCGTCTCTCGTCCCGAAGTCTCGAAGCCCTCTCGCACGAACTCGCTCACGCCCATCGCGTGCGCCCGCATCAGATCGAGCGTCGCGGGATCGCTCGTGGTTTCGACGATGCGGACTCCCTTCTCCAGCACCGTCACTTCGAGCTTCACGTTCTGGTGATTCTCGAACAACTCGCGGAACACCGGATCCCAGACCCGCACCCGCGAGCCTTTCTCGATCCGCCGCTGCATCGCGGTCGCGTGGTCCACCAACTTCGCGACGACCGCTGGATCGTCCGACTCCGTCGTTGCCTCGATCCCGTTGTCCAGGTGCGTCACGACCCTGCGCAGCTTCGCGTTCTCTTCGAGCAGGCTGTGCCATACGTTCATGTCGTACCCGAGGGTGCCGGGCCGGGGCCCCTCTTGAGTCGCTGTCGCGCTCGGCGAAGCGGCTTCGCGCTGGGCACAACCGGGGAGCGTCATTGCCGCGACCGCGACAGTCCCGCCCGCCAACATGATCCGCTTGCCGAATGTCGCCGCCATGGTGTTGCTCCTCGAGCTGGTTCCCGTGCGCTGATCCGGTACCGTATCGCGCTCGCAGCGTTTGAGAGTCCGCCAGTGATCGGAAGGTTCCCGAACACCCTCGGGTTCCTCGCCTGCACCGAGGATCTCCCGATGTTGCCCCCGTCCCCGCCCGGCCGAAGTGACATGAATCGACACGCCGAGCTACCGCGCGTCGGACTCTCGCAGTCCTCGGGCCAAGACCAGTTGCCGTGCGACGCGTCGCTCGAGCTCGGAGAGCGAAGCGTCGGCGTCGATCGCGAGGACAACTCGCTCGGCGTGCTCCAGTTCCGCGAAGAGCTGCTCGACCATCGGGCCGATCTTTACCACCGCGGCGTCCCTTGCTTTGCCCGCCTCGACACGGGTTCGGATCGGGGATGTTTCCCACATGCGGGCCGTGCCGTCGGCGGACGTTGATACCAGCCGCTCTCCGGTCGCGTCCCATACCACTGACCATACGAACGCGCCATGACCCGGCAGGGCTGCCACCATGTCGAACGTCGCGGTGTCCCAGAGGCGGATCACTTTGTCCGCGCCTCCGGCGGCAAGCCGTTTTCCGTCCGGGCTGAAGGCCACCGAATAGCACGGCTCTTCGCCGCTCTTGAGCTCGCAGATGACCTCGCCGGTTTCCACCTGCCACATCATGACGCGGCCATCGGTGAAGCCCGCCGCGAGCTTGGTGCTGTCGGCGCTGAACGCCACGGTGTTGGAGAGGAGTCCATCGAATGTCCGGACCACGCTTCCTGTGTTCGGGTCGATCAGACCGATTCGCTTATGCCACGGTGGGCCTTGATACTCGCCATGCGAGGAGAGCGCGAGATACTTGCCGTCGCCGCTCCACGCCACGCACTGCAGCCCCGTGGGCACCGGCGTGATCTCCTTCTGCGCACCGCTCGCGATGTCGTAGACAAAGAGCCGCGAGTCGTAGCAGCACGCGAGCCGTTGGCCGGAGGGATCAAACGCCGCGGCCCGGGGCACGAGGCCGGTCGGAGGGCTGGCAACGACAAGTTTGCCGGTCGCAGAGTCGCGAACTTCGAACTGGCACCCGAGCCGCACTGAACCGAGCTCGTCGGTGGCAGCGATGCCGATGGCAAAGAGCCGGCCGTCGCGAGAAACCGCGCCCGCGAGAACAGAACGACCGGGACCCAGGCCTGCGCCGACGGGCGCCCCGGAGTCGGCGTCCGAGATGCGGAGGGAGTCGGGCCTGCCGTTGGAACCCTCCCATCCGCCGGTCACTACAAGACCCTGGTTGGGGAGGAACATCGCGGGGTAGACGGTCCCGGAATGGCGGATGATGCTCGATTCGGCCTGATCGACGGTCCAGATGACCACACCCATGTCCTCGCACACCGCGCCGATCGTTCTGGAATCCGGGAAAATGGCGAGGGTGTCGGCGACGAGCCCCTCTTGCGTGAACTTTGCGAGTTGCCTCCCGCTGTTCGCATCCCAGACGCACACGGTGCGATCGCCCGCTGCGGAAACGATGTACCTTCCGTCGCGAGAGATGACCGCACTCCAGCACCTCGCCCCGTGGCGAAGCTCGCGCCGACACACGGGCGGACGGGCGTTCAGGTCCCACAGCCGGATGACCCCGTCACCTCCGGCTGTCGCCAGGAGCGTGCCGTCGGCGGAGAAGGATTGATCCGAAGGTCGATAGAGCACGTTGGCGTGACCCGGCAGCGCGAAGTAGTCTTCGAGCGTCTTCGCGTCGAGCATGACGAGCGTGCCGCGTGGATTGGTGTACAGCACCCATCGTCCCAGTGGGTCAAACATCGCACGGTACGCTTCGACCCCCTTGCGAGAGGCCACGACCTTCCGCGAGTCAAGGTCGAACACGACCATTCGTTCGGTGTTCATGGCAAACGCTCGCGAAAGGTCGGCGTTGATAGTAACTGGCCAGAATCGCTCCCCCTGGTGCAACTCTGACCGCAGGTCCCACACGCGGTGCTCGACCGTGCCGGAGTTGTCCGCGTCCCACAGCAAGACCTCCGGCCCGGTCATGTCGTGTGGGATCTCCGCAACCTGGGCCGCTACACGACCGTCCGGCGCATAGAACATCGGTGAGATGCGCAGGTCGAGCCCCTTCACCACGAACCGGGCGGTCGCTGCGCCGGTGCGAAGATCGAACCGGCTGATTCCTTCTTGTCGCCACCCGTTTCGTATGTAGTAGGTGTGCCCGTCGCGTGCTGGAAGCAAGGCGTAGTTGCCAGAGTCCTGCTCAACCGGGTCGACGAACTCTCCCTTCCGGAAGATGACGCTCTGATCGAGTCGCGCGACCAAGTGCCGCCATTCCCACCCCCTGCGTGCCTCGGGTGCCTCCTCGAGCGCCACTCTCGCCTCCGCCGCACGGAAGTTCGCCACCGCGTCGCTCGCGGTCGTCATGCACGCGGCGTACAACCGGCGCAGCGCCTCAGTTTCCGCCGCGAGGGCGTCGCTGGCTTTCAGATCCGCGCGTTCCCGCTCGTCGCGAGCGCGAACAAGACCAATGCCGGTCCCGATCAGGCCTCCGACCAGGGTCACCGTTACCGCGGATACGGCGAGCACCGCCGCGCGGTTGCGACGCACCCACTTCCTGAACTGATACACGGTGCCGGGCGGCGCGGCGAGAACCGCCTCGCCCGTCAGAAAGCGCCGCAGGTCCGCGCCCAACTCACCGGCACTCCCGTACCGGCGCGAGCGTTCCTTCTCGATCGCCTTCATCACGATCCAGTCGAGTTCGCCCCGCAGCGACGTCGTGAGCTTCGCGGGCACCATGGCACGCCGAACGGCGATCTCCTCGATGCTCGCGTGCAGACTCGAAAGACGTGTGCTCGGCTTCGGTGGTTCCTCCTCGCGGATGATGCGCTGGATTTCCCCGTACGCCGCCGAGCGCAGCCGCGCGGAGTCAAACGGCGTTGCTCCCGAGAGCAACTCGTACAGCAGCACGCCCGTGGAGTAGATGTCGGAGCGAGTATCGATATCACCCGCAGAACTGCCGGACTGCTCCGGGCTCATGTACTCAGGCGTGCCGAGCATCTGCCGTGTTTCGGTGAAGATGGTCTTCTCGGTGAGCCTCGCGGCGGTCGCCTTCGCGATGCCGAAATCGATGATCTTTGGGACCGGCCCTGAATCGGACCGGCCCACCAGCACGTTGCTCGGCTTGATGTCGCGGTGGATCACGCCCTTCTGGTGCGCGTGCTGCAGCGCATCGCACAGTGCGACGACCAGCTCAAGCCGTGCCGTCAGCGAGAGCCGCTCGCGGTCGCAGTACTCCGTGATCGGCACGCCGTGCACAAGCTCCATCACGAAGTACGGACGCCCCGTCTCCGTCGCACCACCGTCGAACACCTTCGCGATGTTCGGGTGATCCATGATGGCGAGCGCCTGCCGCTCGGCCTCGAATCTTGCGACAACCTGCGTGGTGTCCATCCCCAGCTTGATGACCTTGAGCGCGACACGTCTGCGAACCGGGTACTCCTGCTCCGCGAGGTAGACCACGCCGAACCCACCCTCGCCCAGGCGCTCGAGCAGCTTGTACCCGCCGATGCGCGTGGTCAGCAGGTCGGCGGTCGTGGAGGCCGTCACCACCTCGCCCGCCGCCCTGATCTGCTCCGCCATCGCTTCGGCTGGCAGCGGCGCTGCGTCGCCCCGGATCAGCAGTTGCACCAGCTTTGCGAGCTCGGGATCGCCGGCGCACCGCATGGCGATCAGCTCATCGCGAGCCAGCGGGCTCAGTGAGCGGGCCTCGTGGAAGATATCGGCCGCCCGGTCGAAGCGCGTGGGGCCTCCCCCTTCGCTCCGCGCACCGGCAGATTCTTCATTCATGGCCGCTGCCCCCGCCACTCCCGGCGCGAACGCATCGCACAACTCCCAAGAGCGGGTTCGGCGTGGAGCAGATCGACGGCGATGGAAGGGAACTCAGCCAAGGAACGGAATGGGCCCATCGCGTGCTCGTCCTCAACGTGCGAGAGCCCGGCGCGGGCGCTCTGGAATGAAACACGCAATCCGGCACAGCTTGTCGCAGAATAGCAGATCGCCGCGGAAGCTCCGCAGGTCGCAGAGCTTGGCCGGCGCACGAACACGGCAGATGCCGGGCAGCGGCTGGGAAGCGATCGATGTATCCGTGCAACCACCGAACAAGCCGTCTCGCGTCCGGCCTTCCGAGTCCCTGCCCTCGACCTGCCCCGCGCTCCGGCCCAGCCGATGTCGCATGATGCAGTAGGCTCCCCGCTGCACAGGAGGTCGACGCATGCGAGTCTCATGGGTGGAACTGATCGTCGGCTTGTTCTGCCTCGGCCTCTTTGTCTATCTCCCCGGCCGTCGCGCCGAGGACTACCGCGCCCAAGCTCGCACCGCCGAGTTCGTCCCCCTCGACGCCACGGTCACTCGCTCCGACGTCTCGTCCTACCGCACCCGTCGCGGCGGAACACGCTACTCCTGGTTCATCACTTACTCCATCGATACTCCCGCGGGTCCCGTTTTCTCCGACCGGCAGGCGTTCACCGGGGCTGCATCCCGCTCAAAGTCCTCAGCAGAGGATCTCGTTGACGAGCACCCCGTTGGTTCAGTCATCACGGTCTACGCGCACCCCGACGACGTCTCCATCACCGTGCTTCGTCGCGGCCTCTCCTTCGGTGAGCTCTTCCACGCCGGCATCAGCGCCACGCTGCTGTTCACGGGAATCTGCTTCTGTGTTTCGGGCCTCGGCCCCCTCTTCTCCCGTCCCAAGTCGAACATCGCCGGCGGTGCGCACACATCCATCACGCTGTCAAAGGCAACCCTCGCGACCGAGACCGAGTCCCCGCTCTCGTGGGCCGCGACCTTCTTCGGTATCGCAGTCGCCCCGGCCGTTCCCATCAGCGGCCTCCTCGGCGGTCGCGGGCTCTACGGCACGCTTGCGGTCGGCGGCGTGCTGCTCATCCTCCTCCTCGTGATCAGCTATCGCATCTACCTCGCGCGGCTTCGGGCCCGATGGTCCGACCGAAACGTGCTCGTCTTCGAGTACGACGGCGCGCGCGTCATCCTTCCCAAGCGGTCGTACGCCGCAAAGGACCCCGTCCCCGCGAAACGCGTCAGCGGCTTCGAGATCACCGAGTACAAGGCACCCAAGTCCGGCACCCGCTACCAGGTGTTTATCCTCTATCGCGACCGAGGCGACAGTGAACGCCAGCACATCCGCACCTTCCCGAACAGAGAACAGGCCCAGAGTCTCGTCGACTGGTGCGAAGAACAACTCGCCCGCTGCCGCGGGAACCACGCGACCGCACCGAACGCTCCGCGCGTCACCCCGCAGCCTTGAACGACACCACCGGCCTCAGCGTCCGCGTGGTCTTCACCAACTCCCGCTGTGCCCGCATCACCTCCCGCAGATCTCGGTACACGCTCGGGCTCTCGTCCCGCAATCCGTGCACACGCCGCTCGTCGAACACAACGCCGGCCATCTCCCGCACAACATCCCGCGCGCTCACCACCCGCTTCGCATCTGAACGGCTGAGCAACCGCCCCGCCCCGTGCGAACTCGTGCACAGCGACCGCGCCTCGCCCCGCCCTTCTACGTGAACGCTCATCGTCCCCGCGGAACCCGGGATCATCCCCGCCGCGCCAGCGTGCGCCGGCGCTGCGCCCTTGCGATGCACCAGCACTTCTTCGCCGTCGTGGACCTCCACCGCAACCAGGTTGTGCGGCACGTCCATCCAGCTCTCCCAGTCCGCATCCACGCCCAGCACGCGACGCAAGCCCGCCGCCGCCGCCGCCAGCATCGCCGTCCGGTTCGCCCGCGCGTACCGCACGCACCACGCCTGGTCACTCAGGTAGTTCTGGCCCGCCGCCGATGAGCGCGCCACCGCGTCCAGCGCGGCGTGCCGCCCCTCGCGCTCCGCCACCCGCGCGTAGTGCCCCGCAACCGCTTGCCCCATCGCCCGCGACCCGCTGTGCACCATGATCCACAGCGAGCCGCCTTCGTCACGCTGCAACTCCACGAAGTGATTCCCGCGCCCCAGCGTCCCCAACTGCAGAACACCATCGCGCTCGGCGATCCTCCGCAGCCGTTCTTCCGTCAACTCACCGGCCTCCGGCATCCGCGCAAGACCCCTGACGTTTGTCGTCGGCGCACGCCGCACCATCAGCGGCACGCTTTTGCCAAGTACGCGCAGCACCTCGCGCCCGTCGATCTCCTCGACATCGCCGCGCAGGCGCACCGTGCCCATTCCGCACCCGATGTCCCCGCCGATCGCCGCGGGATAGACCAGATCATGGGTCGAGAACGCCGTTCCCACGCACACGCCCTTCGACGGGTGGACATCCGGCATCACCGCCAGACGCCGCACATCGGGCATGCTCAGGGTCCTCAGGAGCAACAGCCCCGTCGCGGTCTCCATCGGGTCCGCAAGCCACATCGCCACCCGCGCGTCGCACGCGAGCGCTTCCTCCACATCATTCCGCATCCGTTCCGATTTCATGACTCAGTTCCTTCTTATTGCCTCGTCTTACGCCGCGCCGATCAGCACGATCGAAACCGTCATCGCACGCTTCTTGTTCAGCGTCCGCGCCAGCTCGTGTCGCACCCGGAGCGACGCCCGCTCCACCGAATCACCCGCCGCGATCCGCCGCGGCTCATCCGCACGCGTCGCAACAACCACCGTGGCGTGCGAGCCCCCGCCCACAACCTCGCACCCCATGACCATGCACGGCGCACCCAGCGCATCCTGCAGGTCGGCCGAGCCATCGAGCGCACGCTGCGCCTCGCGCAGCACGTACTTCTCGAGTTGCTCGTTCTTCACGTCGCCGCGATTGGAAACACTCCGCTCTCGCGACTCGCCACGCGTCCGCGCGGCGTCCCACTTCGCGGGCGCGCACTCGCCGCGCTCCCGCGATCTGCGGTCCTTACCCATGACACAACTCCGATGCCCGTCGCGGTACCGATCCGCCACCGCGGAGCGCGCAGATGGCGACGCCGCGATGCCCGGTCCGAACGCGGACGAGCGATAGCTCACATCAAATCACATTGATTTCAGGGGGGTTGAAGCTCGCCGATCGATCGCCTTAGCCGGCAAACTCGGCGGAGCTCATCAACATGTTCGTGCTGTTCGCAGACATGGAATGCTCCTTTCGCGCAGGATCGCGCCCACCATGATACGCGCACACCCCCGCAATGTTCCACAAAACAAGCCGAAAACTCAGAACTTCACGCCCAGCGTCATGAAGTACTCGAAGTCGTTCGCCTCCGCCTTCCGCGGATCGCTGTCGTGCCGATGCCCCGCGCCCACCTTCAGCATCAGCTTCGATTCCGCGTCCAGCACGACCTCGTACCCCGTCTTCGCGTCCGTTCGGAACTCGCGGAACTCCGAGAGATCCGGGAAGTAGTCCATCGTCGCGAACAACCGGCTCTTCTCCGAGATCTCCCAGCGGTAGTCCGCGCCGATCACGCCCAGCGGTGTGATCCGATCATCGTTGCCGCCGAACTCCTGCGAAACGCCCGGACCCGCACGCACCACGAGCTCGTGCTCGTTCTTCGCCACAACCGCGTATCCCAACCCCGCTGTCCCCGTGACGCGCCAGTCCCAGTCCGCAAACTGGTCGTACTCGACAGTCCCCGTCGCGAAGAGCCGCCACCGAGTCCCCTCGAGGATCCAGTCGTTCCGCGCTTCCGCATCGAACCGCGACTTCCGCGTGCTCTCCGCGTCCTTCGAGTACACGTACACCCCGCCCACGCTCGTTCGCATCTTCACCGTCTCACGCTTGGCCTCGAACGCGACGCGCCCGTTCGTCGAGTCCGTGTTCCCCTCCGACGCGTTCAACCCAACGCTCACTCCGCGCTCCCATCCTTCCCAGAACGGCTTCTCGTCTTCGGTCAGCACCGCATCCAGCGGGTTCCGCGGCGTCGCCGCCTTCTGCGCCTCCTCATCGGTGTGCGCCTCTGCGTCCCCCGTCGCTCCTTCGTTCGGCTCCACCACGATGGCCCCCACCGGCACCTTCAACTCCCCCAGCACCGGGTGCATCAGCGTCACCACCACGCCGTCGTTCGCCACAATCGTGCCGCGCAGCGTTTCCCCGGTCGTCAACGTCACCACGTCCTGCGCACCCTGGGCCCACGCACGCCCCGCCATCAGCACGCACACCATCGCAGCAATAGAGATCCATCTCATCGCGACATCCTGCTCATCCCACGGTCTATTCCAAACCCGCGGCACCCCCGCGAGCACCACCAGTCTACGCGCCGCACCGCCGACACCTCCCGCGCCCGGTCCGCCCGCAGCCTTCAGAATTCTCAATCAACCCTGCAAGATCCTCCGCCCCGCGCGCAAGTCTCCGTGGAGGGGCCTCGTGTGAGGATCCCAAGAAAAGCAAACAAGACCGCCTTTGTCCGGAGAATCACCATGAACCGCAACGCCATCGCCGCTTCCTTCGCCGCACTCGCTTCCCTCGCCGCGACCGTCCCCGCTCACGCCGTCGTCTCGTACTTCGACGGCATCTTCAACAACTCCGACTGGACACTCAACGTCATCACCAACGCCAACGGCGCCGGCAGCGCATCCCAGGGCCTCCAGTTCCTCTCTGGTGGCAACCTCAACGAGTACCGTCGAGTTCGCAACCAACTCGTCGCCACCGGCAGCAACGCCGCCATCTTCGGCTTCCACATGAACACCACCGCGTTCTACAACCCCAACACCCAGGGTGCGATCACCTCGATCCAGTACGCCGAAGACTCCATCAACTTCATCTCCAACACCATCATCCCCGGCAACGGCCAGGGCACCGGCCTCGCCATCCTCCAGGGCGGCACCTACTACCGCCTCTCCACTCCCGCACTCGTCATGCCCTTCACCAGCTTCTCCAACTGGGCCCCCAACTTCGCCGGCGGCATCACCGCCGCCGACATGTGGGAAGTTACACCCTCCGGTACCGTCAACCCCTTCTCCAACCCCGACTTCTCCGCCTCCGGTGGCATCATGCAGCTCGGCTTCTGGCGCGGCAACTCCGGTAACGGCAGCTACAACACCGACTGCGGCATCGACAACTGGAACGTCCACATCCTGCCCTCGCCCGGCTCCGCCGCACTCCTCGGCCTCGGCGGCCTCCTCGCCGCCCGTCGCCGCCGCTGAATCTGCATCCGCTCCCTCTCTCCTCTCAAACCTCTCGGGCCGCCCTCGCCGACGCGACGGCGGCCCTTTGCGTTCCCTAGCATCCGCACCATGCCTCCAGGCGCAGCCCCCAGCGACCCCAGAATCGCCGCAGTACTCAACAGGTACTGGGGATTCGACACGCTGCGCCCCCTTCAATCCGAATCCATCGCCGCCACACTCGCGGGCCGCGATTCGCTCACCGTCCTTCCTACCGGCGGGGGCAAAAGCCTCTGCTACCAACTCCCCCCGCTCGTTACCGATCGCCTCACGCTCGTCGTCTCCCCGCTCATCGCCCTCATGCAAGACCAGGTCGCCGGCCTCAGCCTCGCCGGTGTCCCCGCCGCGGCGATGATGAGCACGCTCACCCCCTCGCAACTCGCGAACACCCGCGAACGCGTCCTCTCCGGTGAACTCAAGCTCCTCTTCGTCGCCCCCGAACGCCTCTTCAGCCCCTCCTTCATGTCCATGGTCGTCAAGGCCAACCCCGGTCACGTCGCCATCGACGAAGCCCACTGCATCAGCCAATGGGGCCACGATTTCCGCCCCGAGTACCGCCGCCTCAGCGAACTCCGCGACGTTCTTCCAAACGTCGTCGTCGGTGCGTACACCGCAACCGCCACGCCCCGCGTCCGCGAAGACATCGTTCAACAACTCCGCCTCCGCAACCCGGAAGTCCTCGTCGGCGACTTCGATCGCCCCAACCTCACCTACCGCATCCTCCCCCGCGGCGACGCCATCGTCCAGACTCGCGACGCCATCAAGCGACACGGCGACGACGCCGCGGCGATCGTCTACTGCATGTCCCGCAAGAAAACCGAAGAACTCGCCGCCGCCCTCCGCAAACACGGCATCAACGCCGCCGCGTACCACGCCGGCATGGAAACTCGCGACCGCACCAAGGTCAGCGACGACTTCAAGAGCGAGCGACTCAACGTCGTCGTCGCCACCGTCGCCTTCGGGATGGGCATCGACCGCGGCGACGTCCGCACCGTCGTCCACGCCACCATCCCCAAGAGTGTCGAGGCCTACCAGCAAGAGACCGGCCGCGCAGGCCGCGACGGTCTCCCCGCCGAGTGCGTCCTCCTCTACTCCGGTGCCGACGCCTTCATGTGGAAGGACCTCATGCAGCGCGCCGCGGACAACAGCGAGACGCCGGTCTCCCCCGAGTGGACCGCCGCGCAGCACGAGCTCCTCGACAAGATGGTCCAGATCGCCAAGGGAGCCCGGTGCCGCCACCGCGCGCTCTGCGAGTACTTCGGCCAGCAGTACCCAAACGCCGAGTGCGGCGCGTGCGACGTCTGCCTCCGCGAGCTCGACGTCATCCCCGACTCGCAGAACATCGCCCGCAAAATCGTCTCCTGCGTCGCCCGCTTCCGTCACCACGCAACCCAGACGGCCTCGCCCGCCTCCGCCTTCGGCGCATCGCACCTCGTCAACGTCCTCCGTGGTTCGATGGAGAAAGCCATCGTCGCCCGCGGCCACGACACGCTCCCGACACACGGCATTCTCAAGAGCCACTCCGTCTACGAACTGCAGTCCTGCATCAGCCAACTTATCGACGAGAACTTCCTCGTCCGCCTCGGCGGCGAGTATCCCGTCGTCGATCTCGGCCCCCTCGCCGGCAAACTCCTCCGCAACGAAGTCACCGCCTCGCTCGTCCGCGCCCAGGAATCGCTCGCCGCCGAAGGCGCAGGCGCACGACGCAAAGTCGACCGCGACGCACGCCCCCTCACCGCCGTCGAACAGCAGTTGTTCGAGAAGCTCCGCGTCTTCCGCCGCCAACTCGCCGAGTCCCGCGGCATCGCGCCCTTCCTCATCGCCAGCGACGTCGTCCTCCAGGAACTCTGCCGCGTCCGTCCCACCCGCATCTCAGGGCTCACCGGTGTTCGCGGCATCGGAACGCGCAAGGCCCACGAGTTGGGGCAGCCCGTCGCCGAGTTGATCGCCGCCTTCTGCCGCGAAAACGGCATCGAGGGCGATCAGCGACCCTCCCGCGACAGCAGCGACGACGAGAGCCCGCTGAAACTCAGCGCGGGCGCCGCCGAAGCCATCGAGAACTTCCGCCGCGGCGACTCCATCGAGCGCGTCATGGAGTCCAGCGGCCGCGCACGCAGCACGGTCGTCGGGTACCTCTGCGACTACATCGTGACCCAGAAGCCCGAGACCATCGCGACCTGGGTGCAGCAATCGGACATTCGCCGAGTGCTCGACGCCGCGAAACGCGTCGATCGAACCTCACTCCGCGCCGTCCGCGATGCCCTCGTGGAATCGGGTAACGAAGAGATCGGCTACGACATCATCCGCATCGTGCTGACACACGAAGAAACGCGGTCGGTCAGTCCCTGAACTTCTCGTGGCAGGACTTGCACGACTTCTGCACGATCGAGAACTGCGCCGAGAGCTTCGCGACGTCCGTCTCGCCCGCGGCAAGCAGATCCTCGAGCGGCTGCACCGCGTCCGCGTTGTGCTCAAGACCCGCGCGGAACTCCTCCCCCTCCCGCGCCGCTCGCCCACCCTGTGCCGACACACGCAGCAGATCCGCAAGACGCCCCGCCTCCGCCGCCGGTTCAAGGTCCGAGCGGTCCGCGGTCGACTTCCAACCCGCCTTCTCCATCGCCTTCAGATGCTCCATCACCTCATCCATCTCAACCATCGATGCGACAAACGTGCCCGGCTTGGAGATCTCCGGGAAATCCGCTGGCACCGCATTGATCGTCGACTCCGGCAGCACCGTCGCCTCCATCGCGCACTTGTACAGCCCCTTGTACCCAACGGCAGTGCCCGATACCTTCATCCGCGCCACCCCCTGCTCGTTCGTCGACCAGCCCATCGCCGCAGTGACAGTCGCCGCGGCACCCGCCGAGCGGTGCTTCCCGTGGTGGCAGTGGATGTACACCGGACCCTTCGCCAGCGAATCTCGCGTCGCCCGAATCAGTTCCAGCTTGCGCTCCTCCGAGAAGCCGTTGTATCCGATCGGCAGATGGATGTAGCGCATGCCGCGAGCCTTGGCCGCCTCGACCTCCGGAATCGCCCCGTCCACGCTGATGATCGTCTTGATGCCCATCCCCGCGAGCGCATCAAAGCCCGCATCGCCCTCGGGAACGCTGCCCGAGTAGTAGTCGTCGTGAAAGGCGACCACATTGTGAAGCCCGGCGTAGTCGCGGGGCTTGGTGTCGGTCATGGTGGGGGGGGTAACCGGGGGGAAGCTCTTCGCCGTGGGTGTGGAGGAACCCGCGCAAGCAGCGAGAAGCAGCGTGGCGGTGGCGAGCAGACAGATTGCGAGGCGATTGGTGGACATGATCGAGCTTCCTTATCCCGGAGTCACTGATTTACGCATGTGCGGCGATCGTTGTTACGGGTTCGGGTGGGCAAGTGTTTCACGCTTGCCCCTCGGAATCGCCGCCGTCAAAGTCGCCGTAATGGTCCCGATCACCAGGTGCCAGGGCCACGCCAGCTTGAACGCCGACCAGGATTCAAGGCCCAGGGCACCCGTCCACGCGGTCCAGATCTCTCGCCGAAGCAGAAGGACAGTGATAAACCCGACCACCATCGCGGCAATGCACGACGCCGTCGTGCCGCGCCGAGTGAATAGAGCCGTAAAGAAAACCCCGAGAAGCCCCGCGTACGCAAAGTTCATCACCGACAGAACAAAGTTGATGATGTCCTGCCCCGCCTGCGCACGCCAAGGGATGCACGCTAGGGCGAAAAGGCCCAGGATCACCCCCCAAAACGCAATCGCCCACCGACCCGCGAGGATGTAGTGCCGGTCGGGTCGATCCGGTCGAAACGTGCGGTACACGTCGTTGACCAGCGTGCTCCCCATCGAGTTCAGCGACGAGTTGATCCCCGCCGGACCCGCCGCGAGCACCCCCGCCACCATGAGTCCCGCAAACCCCGGGGGCATCTGCGACAGAATGAACTCCAGGAACACCCCGGAAGACTCGCCGCTCGGTGCAACACGCGTCGGGTCACCCATCAGTTCAGGCCGCTGGTAGTACACCCACAGCAGGATACCCAGAATCGAAAACGCGGCAACCGCGGGAATGCCAATCAGCACGCCGCTGATCACCGACCACGACCCCTTCGCCGCCGACTTGCACGTCAGCATCCGCTGCACCAGGTCTTGGTCCGTCCCGTGCGACGCGAGCGCAATCAGGACAAACCCGGTGAGGATCGTCGCCAGGTTCATGTCCGTCGCCCACGTCCAGTCGTTCGGCCAAAGGTTCAGTTTGGAGGTCCCCGTCTTCGTCCCCACCTCCACCGCCGCGAGAACCTCAGACCACGGCGCAGTCACCCGCGTGCACAGCCAGACAATCGCCGCCGCGGCAGCACCCAGGTACACACAAACCTGCAGGACGTCCGTCCAGATCACGGAGTTGATGCCGCCGGCAAGGGTGTACAGAACCCCAAACACCATGAACGCCCCGATCGAGATCGCCAGGTGCTCGCCGCTGACGTCGCCGAAGACCGCCATCGAGACCGGGATCGCGCCCACGTACACCCGGGCTCCGCTCGCGAAAACCCGCCCGAGCATGTACGCGATGCTGGTCGCGAGTCTCGCACCCGGACCGAACCGCGTCTCCAGCAACTGGTACGGCGTCGTGACGTTCTTCCGGTAGTACGCGGGAATGAACACGCGCGCAAGGATGATCGCCGCGATGATGCTGCCGAGGTTGGTCGCCAGGTAGCGGAGGTCGTTGTTGTACCCCTGTTCGGGAACCCCCGTGAAGGTCGCCGCGGACTGGGCGGTCGCCAGAATCGAAATCGCAACGGCCCACACCGGCATCGTGTGGTCACCCGAAAAGAAGGCGGACGCCGACGCGATCCGCCGGGCCTTCCAGGCGAAGTAGGTGCCCGTGCCGACCAGCGCGCCGAAGTAGGCGGCGATCACGAGCCAATCGAGCGTGGTAAAGGGGTTGGCGGCGAGAGTCGTCACGCGAACACCTTACCCGCACGCGGACCGGGGTGCACGCGGCAGTGGGGGGTGCAAAACGAAACAGCCCCGATCGTGAGACCGGGGCCGTTTGCGAAGCTCGGTTGCGTGTTTCCGCCCGCAACCGAACATAGGAGGAGAGAGAGACAAGACACCGTCAAGTGGAGTACGCCGGACACGGCCAAGCCGTTCGTCGTACTTCACTTTTGAAGCTCGGTTGCGTGTTTCCGCCCGCAACCGAACATAGGAGGAGAGAGAGACAAGACACCATGAATGTGCCACACCGTTTAAAACGTGCAACCAATCTGTAGGAATTATTTCGTCTGTATCGTCTGAAACGACGCAAACCATGACCCAGAAAGCAGATACAAAACCAAATCCCCCACAAAACACCCCACCCCCACCCCCACCCATCAGCCCAGCCCAGTGCCTACTGCCTTCCTCTTCTCTTCCCCTAGTGCCCAGTGCCTAGTGCCTAGTGCCTTCCCCAAGATTTCCAAACAAACCCCTTGACACACCTTCCTCAAGCCGTACACTAACCCCCATGGACACCAATCAAACCGCCGACGATCCCTGCCTCGACGACCTCCTCGAACTCTACTTCGACCCCGCACAAACCCCCTTCACCATCGCCAAACGCCTCCGCATCACCACCCTCGCCCTCAACGAGATGCTCCTCCA